>Ga0265298_10000163_pt1 | contig 101138 bp, 90 predicted proteins | sample AusTroGonzalo_MG_3_FD_193486 | JGI IMG/M metagenome (GOLD analysis project Ga0265298, IMG submission 193486) | Bovine rumen microbial communities from tropical cattle in Woodstock, Queensland, Australia - Gonzalo_01 | ecosystem: Host-associated > Mammals > Digestive system > Stomach > Rumen ...
ATCCTGAGCCAGGATCAAACTCTTCTTTGTATACTTTCTATATCTTAGCTTGACCCACAACGCTCTTAACAATTCTTAAAGAATCGACGCTCTCGATCTATTTTGTTCTCGGTACTTGCTTGTACTTGTTCTTCCAGTATTTTCAATGAACTGAATCCGTTTAGAAAAGCCTTTTTCCGAAACGGGCTGCAAAGATACGAACTTTTCTTATACCTCCAAACTTTTTTCACATTTTTTTCGTATTTTCGTATCTCATGACCGGAAGCAAGGTTTCATTGTTCAGTATTTTCGCCGTCTTTGCCAAGATAGGCGCATTTACCATTGGCGGAGGATACGCAATGATTCCCCTGATAGAAGCGGAAATGCGGAGGAAAAACTGGATTTCCGAAGAGAATATGCCCGATATCATCGTCCTCGCACAGAGTGCACCCGGCATCCTTGCAGTCAATATGGCCATCTTTTCGGGATACCGCCTCCGCGGTATCAGGGGAGCACTCGCTGCAACCCTTGGAGCCGTCCTGCCGTCTTTTGCCATCATCCTTGCAATCGCAGCGCTCTTCTCCGGCATCAGGGACAATCCTGTCGTGGAAAGGATATTCCGGGGCATCCGCCCGGTCGCCGTGGGACTTATCCTCGTTCCGGCGGTAAACCTTGCCCGCAAGGGCTGCAAAAAGTGGTGGGCATGGCTGGTGCTGGCCGCATCCCTCGCGGCGGTTGCATTCCTCAAGGTATCTCCGATTTATATAATATTGGTAACGATTATCGCTGCGGCCACAGTCAGCATTGCGAAGGAGGCGCGTGAAAAGCGATGATCTGGCTGCAACTGTTCTGCACATTCTTCCTCATCGGTCTCTTCACTTTCGGAGGCGGTGCGGCAATGCTGTCGCTGATTCAGACGCAGGTGGTTACGAAGTTCGGCTGGCTTACCGAAGCTCAGTTTACCGACATTGTCGCCATCTCCCAGTGCACCCCCGGTCCCATCGGAGTAAACTGTGCGACCTATACCGGCTACGAAGTGGCCGGGCTGGCAGGGTCGGCACTTGCCACTTTCGCGCTGGTGCTGCCGTCATTCCTGATTTTTTACGGAATAATCCGTCTGTATAACAAATACCACGAAACCGCCCTCTTCGGCGATGTCATGAACGGACTGCGACCTGCAGTGGCAGGACTGATCGGCGCCGCCGCGCTGATTCTCATGTTCCGTATTTCATTCGAAGGAGGACTTCTGCAAATTGAAACCATTAAGGAGAATTTCCGCGACTGGAGTTCCTGGGCCTTGATGGCCGCAGGCTTCGCAGCATCTTTCTTCTTCAAGATAAATCCCATACTGCTGATAATCGCAGGTGGACTGATTGGATTGATAATTTATTGAATATGAAAAAATTACTCGTTGTTTTACTTGCCGTTGCAATCAGCGGATGCCTGATGGCAAAAAAGGCCGAACCCACACTGGAAATCATCCCGCAGCCATTGAGCACCAGTTTCACAAAGGGCACATTCAAGGTGAAGGGAGCCAACTTCAATTATGACTCCATGCTTGAGCAAAAGACCGTGAATGCCATTGCAAAACTTGCCGACGACATCTACATCGGAAGCGGCAAGACCAGCAGCATCGCCGTAGCGAACGGAGTCAACTACGGAACGCCCATCGCAACCCTGAAAGGATTCTTCTTCCTTAAAGATCCTTCTCTCGAGCCGGAGGAATACCGTATCGAAGTCAGCAGGATTGCCGCGAAAGTGACCGCTTCCTCCCACAATGGATTTCTCTATGCACTGTCTACTCTGCGGCAGATGATGCCCGTGGAAATCTACCGCGGCAAGACCGTTACCGGTGCCGACTGGAGCATCCCATGCTGCACAATAAAGGACAAACCGCGCTTCGCATATCGCGGACTGCATCTCGACGTGGCAAGACATTTCTACACGGTAGACCAGGTCAAGCGCTACCTCGACGTGGCGGCAATTTACAAAATCAACCAGTTCCACTGGCATCTGACGGAAGACCAGGGGTGGAGAATTGAAATCAAGAAATATCCCCGGCTGACCGAAGTCGGAGCTTTCCGCGCAGGCACTCAGCAGACTTACGACAGAAGCAAGAACGACGGCAAGCGCTACGGAGGCTACTACACCCAGGATCAGGTGCGCGAAATCGTGGATTATGCCGCAGGCCTGGGCATCACCGTCATCCCGGAGATAGACCTCCCCGGACACATGGTGGCCGCACTCGCCAGCTATCCTGAACTCGGATGCACCGGAGGGCCGTACGAAGTACGCGTGGCATGGGGGGTAACAAAAGATGTCCTTTGTGTAGGGAAGGAATCCACTTTCGAGTTCCTGTTCAACGTTCTCGACGAGGTATGCGAGCTCTTCCCCGGCGAATACATCCATATAGGCGGGGACGAATGCCCCAAGGACCGCTGGAACGCATGCCCCGTCTGCCAGGCGAAAATGGATGAACTCGGGCTGAAGGACGGCGAAAGCGGCACCCGCGGCCAGAAATTGCAGAATTATGTCACCAAGCATGTGCAGGATTATCTTGCCGCAAAAGGCCGCAAGATTATCGGCTGGGACGAAATCCTGGAAGGAGACCTGGCCAAAGGCGCCACCGTCATGAGCTGGAGAGGAGTAAAAGGCGGCGTCAAAGCCTCCGCACTCGGATTCGACGTCATCATGTCGCCCAACACCTATTGCTATTTCGACTACAAGCAGGGAGACACTGCCAACGACAATTCCGGAGCAGGCTATACCAAGCATACGGGCTACGACTCCAAAAATGTCTACAGCTATGAACCACTGGAAGGCCTGGATGCTGCGGCGGCAAGCCATATCCTTGGCGTACAGGCCAATATGTGGACGGAATATGTCCGTAACGAGAAAGAGTTGTATTACATGCTTCTTCCGCGTTTGATGGCGCTCAGCGAGGTTCAGTGGTGCACTCCGGAAAACCGCAGCTACGACCGCTTCGTCTCAAAGGTCAAAAACCGCCACTTCAAGATTATGGATATCCTCGGTTACGGCTACCGGCCGGAACTGTAAGGTGTTTTCCTGATATTTACAGACCGCCGCTCGATATCACATCGGGCGGCGGTCGCAATTCTAACCTAAAATTTAACCTATGAAAAAACTATTCGGTTAAAGTAATTGCCAATATCGTGCCAAGTTCGGGATTATTCCGCCTTAATCTTGACAATTTTCACCTGGGCGACGGGGCGGTCACGGCGATCGGTTGCCACGGAGGCGATCTTGTCGATTACGTCAAGGCCCTCTATCGTCTCACCGAACACGGTGTACTGGCCGTCGAGCTGAGCGCAGGCCTGTTCGTTCTGCACGATGTAGAACTGTGAGCCGGAAGATTCCTTCATGGGATTGGCCGCATCTCCGCGCCTTGCGGCGGCAAGGGCGCCTTTCTTGTGGCGGTGTTCGGGAACGAACTCTGCCGGAACGGTATATCCGGGGCCGCCGGTACCGAAGCGGTCGGCATTCGCCGGATCTTTGGTCAGGGGATCTCCGCCCTGAATCATGAATCCCTTGATTACACGGTGGAAAAGAAGCCCGTCATAGAATCCCGACTTGGCGAGTTTGGTGAAATTGGCCTTGTGCAGAGGCGTGTCGTCATAAAGCTTGACCTTGATCGTGCCGTAGTTGGTCACGATGTCGAAAACATTGCTGTCCACTTTTATTGAATCTTGTTTGACTTCTTCGGTTGCCGGGGCCGGTTCAGCATCGGCAGTTGCCTTTTTTTTGTGTCCGCAAGCGGTTGCCAGGAGGGCGAGCACTGCAAGCCCTGCGGCGAAGATAATGTATCTTTTCATTTATTTCGGATTACAAACAAATCGGTACGTGCCCGGAGGTATGCCTTGAGATCTTCCCATCTGTAGTAGGGTGCATTGAAGGCTTCCAGACCGCCGAAAGCTGCCTCGCTTCCGTTCAGAAGCAGTTTTACGAGCACGTCCCCTTTCTTCTTGGGTGTGTAGAAAACCAGTTGGATATTGGCCGCCATCGGAGAATCATACGTCCGGAACCAGTCCGACAGGTCATCGGCTTCCATGGGAATAGTGGCGGCCTCGTTGATATCCATTATCATCAGTAGCGCCATTACCACATGGTCATGGCCGAAACGAAGGTCGGCGCCGGTGCTTCCTTCCGCAAGCCGCGCATCAGCCTTGGCGATGATGTCGTCAACAATGGATGAGCATGGCGTGCAATAGGGGCGGTACTCCCGGAAGCGCTCGTAATTATCTGTCTCCCAAAGGATTTTCTGCTCGTCAAGGGTAATCAGCCCGGAAACGTCAAGACGATCGTCTTCCGGCAGGCTGTTCATCCCCACGACCAGCATATCATAGTAGAAGAATAACTGGTAGGGACTTACGTCACCCAGGCACACGGAAGTATCCTTGAAGATACGCGCAAGCGCATCCCCGTAATCAGGAAATCTGCGAAGGAAGAACTGTTCTGAAGTCTCGCTGTAAGGGAAGGGCAATTCAGGCCCCTTGTACTTGAAGGGATTCACACCCATGTTCGGCCTGGTGGCCTGGATGTCAAGCTTGCCCTGGTGGGCATAAATCCTTGTTTCAGGTGCCTCCCTGGAAAAACTCGCACATTCCGACGCCATGCTCATTATAGACCGTTCCGATGCGGATGAACAAGCATCCACACGACTCCCCTCCCTGAATGCCGAAGGGAAAGACCGTACCATAGTGCGGGCAATCCATGCATGCTGCTCCCACCCGAGCGGAGTAAGGTCCCCTACAGTATACTGGCCCTTTTCAAGGAATTCTTCCATGTCGGAAAGGAGCTTCTTTCCCCGGTCGGTAAGATTATTTTCCACGGCGCCTCTGCGCAGAAGTTCCAGCGGAATATTGTAAGTCTTCGGCGTATAGGCATAACGGGATCCATGCCTGCCATAATGGCTTATATATACGGCCTTGTATCCTTTCGGGGCCGGAGTGGAAGGCTTGGGTGTCATGTCGTAGACGCCGTCCAGCCCGGAATACTTGTTCCAGTCGGAAGAGTCCTGCGCACGAACGGCGCCGCTCCATGCAACCAGTGCAAGGAGAAGCAGTGCCGGCAGGGAAAACGCTTTCTTCATGTTTTATTTGATATCCTGCTGCTTGCGCCTCCAGTTGAGCATGGGGAGGAGGAAGGAGATGACGGCCGCCCCGATCCAGAATATGCTTGCATAGGTAAAATCGTGAGGCTCTCCGACTACATGGCCCTTGTCGAGCAGAAGACCGGTTACGATATTCTGCAGACCTGCTGCGGCGTAGGATGCCATACCTACGATTCCAAGCGCGGCGCCCGTAGCTGCCCTGGGAACAAGGTCGATTGCCATCAGACCCCCGAGGAAACTGATCAGCACTCCGATGGCAACTCCGAACAGTACCATTGCAAGGATGGAAACCCATTTCTGGGGCCCTCCGAAGAGGAACAGTGTCAAAGCAATCGCCTCAAGGATACCGGCCACAAAAGCCGGATATTTGCGGTCTCCTTTGAAAACGGCGTCTGACAGCCAGCCGGAGAACACCGTGCCCAGGACTCCGAAAATGGGGTTGATTCCAACGATGGCACCGGCTTCGGTAAGGCTGTAGCCACGCACTTCCTGAAGGAAAATAATACCCCATTCGTTGATGGCATAGCGGCTCATATACATGAAAGCGCTGGCCAGGGCGAGAATCCATACACCAGGATTGCGGACCACTGCGGCCTGCAGGCGGCGGGTTTCAGCACGCTTTTCAGATGCGGGAACGGGCGCAGGCTGCGGCTCCCCGGCAAGGGTTTCAATTGAAGGCAGGCCTTTGCTTTCGGTGCTGTTGTGGAGGAAGAAAACGATGATGAGAACTCCGAGGATGCCTGCAAGCGCAGCTCCGAAGAAGCCCCACTTCCATCCCATGGCGGCGACCATCGCGCTTACGAATACGAAAGAAAGCCCTTCTCCGATGTTGTGGGAGGAACTGAAGAATCCGTAGAAGGTTCCGCGTATGCGCAGCGGGAACCAGCGGGAAAGGGAGATGATTGCAGGAGGTGCACCCATGGACTGTGCCCATCCGTTCACTGCCCAGCATACCGCGAAGCAGATAAACAGGGTGGCATTCGCCATGTTGCCGTTCAGGGCACTCACTCCGAGTATTCCCATGATGAAGTTCATCGCCACTGAAACGACGAGGCCGGCAGCCATGAAGCGCTTGATGTTGGCACTGTCTGCCAGGAAACCGTTGATCAGTTTGCCGATTGCATAAGCCCAGTAAAGGCAGGCGCCTATGATACCCAGTTGGGTTGCGTCCAGAAGCCCCGCGTCAATGAGCGGCTGCTTCATTACGCCCATCGAAAGGCGGCAGACATAATAGAGGGCATAGCCGAATGTGGCGGCAAGGAAAGTCTGAATCCTCAGACGCTTGTAGGTTTTGTCGACTTTCTCCGCTGGAACGGCCTTCGCGGCCGGGGCATTGTCGATCTTGAAGAAATCCAAAACACTCATATAATAAAGGTTACTAGAATTCAATGATTGACAAAGTTAACATTTTTTGCCTATCTTTGAAATATGAATCTCAAATCCCTGGCGAAAGACACTGCCATTTACGGTCTCAGCAGCATAGTGGGCAGATTTCTCAACTATCTGCTCGTGCCTGTTTACACCCGTGTCATCCTGGCGGAGAGCGGCGGCTACGGAATAGTGACCAATCTCTACGCCTACACGGCCCTGCTTCTTGCAATTCTCACCTTCGGCATGGAAACGACACTCTTCCGTTTCTGCAACAAGGACGGGGAGGACGAAAAAATGGTTTACAGCACCATCCTTCGCATGGTAGCCGGGGTATCCATCCTGTTTTTCGTGCTGGTCATGCTTTTTCTGCAGCCGGTGTCAGCCGCAATGGGATATGCCGATCATCCCGAATATGTCGGATGTATGGCGGCCATCGTTGCCCTGGATGCCTTCCAGGCAATTATGTTCAGCCGTCTGAGGCAACAGAAACGTCCGCTGAAGTTCATGACGCTGAAGTTCGCTTTCATCTTCCCCAATATCCTCCTGAACCTTTTCATCTTCCTGGTGCTGCCGAAGATGGGCGCCGCCCATCCGGAACTGCTGAAGCTCTTCGTAAAGTACAACTATGGAGTAGGGTTGATTTTCTTCGCGAACCTGCTGTGTACGGGAATGGTCACTTTCGGCTTTCTCAAGGAAATCAAAGGGATTGCGTATGGTTTCGACGGTAAACTGGCGAAGCGCCTGCTCGGTTACAGCTGGCCGCTGCTGATCCTGAGCCTGGTGGGAGTATTCAACCAGGTGGCGGACAAGATAATCTACCCGCTTGTGGATAAAAGCCCGGAGGGAATGGTGCAGTTGGGCATATACGGGGCATGTGTAAAGATAGCCATGATAATGGCCCTGCTTACGCAGGCTTTCCGATATGCCTATGAACCCATCGTCTTCAGCGGCAGCCGCGACAAGAACAGCCCGGAAACCCTGGCGGACGGTATGAAGTATTTCGTAGTGTTTACCCTTCTGGCCTTCCTTGCCGTGATAGTGTATCTGCCTTTGATTCAACTGATTCTGGGAGGAGATTACCGCACTGGCATAGCTGTGGTGCCAATTGTCATGATGGCCGAGATTTTCATGGGAATATACTTCAACCTGTCGTTCTGGTACAAGCTCAGCGACCAGACGCTCTGGGGTGCGGTAATGAGCGCCATCGGCGCCGGAGTGATGGTGGCCGTAAATGTGTTCGGCATTCCGCGCTGGGGTTATATGGCCTGTGCATGGGGCGGCTTCGCCGGATATGGTACTGCTATGCTGCTGAGCTATTTCATCGGGCAGAAGAAATATCCTATTAAATATGATATGCGCGCGATACTGGGCTTCTTCGCTCTGGCAGGCGTGATTTTCGCCGGCTACACCGCACTCTCACATACGAAAATGGCGCCTGTCCCGCTGATGGGAACAGGCACCATTCTTTTGGTCCCATACTGCTGGGCAGTATGGAAATCCCTGAAGACTAGTCGTTGAGGTTGAACTTCTTGAAGACAACCACTTTGGCTTCCTTGTCAACAGCGGCGATAGCTTCCTTTACGGACAGCTTGCCGTCGCCCATCTGGTATTCCTGAGCCTCGAGGGTGTTCTCCTTGAAGAACTTGGCAAGACGACCCTTCGCGATGTTCTGGATCATCTGCTCGTTGAGGTTGGCAGTTTTCTCAGCACCGACGGTCTTGATGATTTCGCGAGCCTGCGCAGCCTGCTCGGGAGTAATCCATCCCTTTGCGGTGTTGGACTCGATATGATCTTCTGAATCGACGTGCGCAGGGTTGATGCCTGCCTTCTTCAAAGCAGCCTCGACGGCTTTCTGGACCTGCTCTTCCTTGGTCTTTTCAACCGCGACCTTGAGCTCGTTCTCCACGACCTCCTCGGGGCAGTCAGCCTCGGAAATTGCAACGGGGCTCATGGAAGCAACCTGCATGACGACGCCTTTTGCGAGGTCGGCGGGAACTTCCTTGTTGAATCCTACGAGTGCACCGAGCTTGCCGGTGAGAGTGTGGATGTACTGTGCCACGAAGGGGGCCTCTACGGGAGCGTAGTAGGCGATGACGGTCTTTTCGCCGGATTTTCCGGTCTGCACCTCGATAGCCTTCTGTACGGTGGTGCCGTCGGGCAGCACGCAGGCGAGAAGGGCCTCGGTGTCTGCAGGGAACCGGGCGATGGCCACATCGGCTATCGCATCGGCGAGGGACTGGAAGTCGGAGTTACGGGAAACGAAGTCGGTCTCGCATCCGAGGCATACAAGGATACCCTTGCCGCCATTGATGCGTGCCTTGACTGCACCTTCGGAAGTCTCGCGGTCCGCACGCTTGGCGGCTACGAGCTTGCCCTTTTCACGGATGATGTCCGCCGCCTTCTGGAAATCGCCTTCGGCCTCTTCGAGAGCCTTTTTGCAATCCATCATGCCTGCGGATGTCATCTTGCGTAATTTCATTACGTCTGCTGCGGTAATGTTTGCCATAACTTCAGGGGGTTAGTTTTGTTCAACTTCGGATTTCTCGACTTCGCTCGAAATGACAGCGGGAGCGGCTTCTTCAGCAGCGGGAACTTCTTCTGCAGCAGGAACTTCTTCTGCAGCAGGAGCGGCAGGCTCAGCGGCGACGGCCTCTGCGGGTTCTGCATCCGCTTTCGGCTCTGCTTCGGCCTTCCTGGTCTTGCGGCTGCGGAGAGTCTTCTCTGCCTTGGGAGCGGCCTCTTCGGGAGCGGCTTCTCCGTCCTTGTCTTTCTCGAGCTTGCGCTCTTCGAGACCTTCCTGGATAGCGGCGCAAAGTGCAGTGAGGACACATTCCACACTCTTTGCGGCATCGTCATTCGCCGGAATCACATAATCGACGGGGGTGGGATCGCAACAAGTATCAACCATTGCGAATACCGGGATGTTCAGACGATTGGCTTCCTTTACGGCATTGGCCTCTTTCTGGATGTCGACCACGAACAGGGCTGCGGGAAGGCGGCTCATGTCGCGGATGCTGCCGAGGTTCTTCTCGAGCTTCGCGCGCTGGCGGTCGATTTGGAGACGCTCACGCTTTGCGAGCTTCTCGAAGGTACCATCCTCTTTCATCTTGTCGATGGTGCTCATCTTCTTGACGGCTTTGCGGATGGTGGGGAAGTTGGTGAGCATACCGCCGGCCCAGCGCTCTGTTACTGAGGGCATGCCGACGGCGGTGGCCTTCTCGGATACGATATCCTTGGCCTGTTTCTTGGTGGCTACGAAGAGAATCTTGCGTCCTGATTTGGCAAGAATCTTCATCTCCTCTGCCGCCTCGTCTATCTTGACGACAGTCTTGTGCAGGTCGATGATGTGGATCCCGTTCTTCTGGTCGAAGATATACGGAGCCATTTTGGGATTCCACTTGCGGGCGAGATGTCCGAAGTGAACACCTGCATCAAGCAATTCTTGGAAATTTGTACGTGACATTTTTTGTTGTTTGTTAATTGTTTTTCCCGCTTAGCGGGCCTCTTTTCTTCAAGGACAGGGTAGCGGCCTTGCCGGTCCCCGGCCTTTTCCGCAGTGCTGCAACTATCCTCGGGGAGGGTTTCAACAGCAACTGTACGAAAGTAAAACAGCGTGATATTAACGCTTGCTGAACTGGAAGCGGCGACGTGCTCCGGGCTGGCCGGGTTTCTTGCGCTCTACCTCGCGTGCATCGCGGGTGAGGAAACCTGCCGCCTTGAGAGCCGGACGATATGCTTCCTTGTCAACTTCGCAGAGGGCGCGTGCAATGCCGAGACGGATGGCTTCGGCCTGGCCTTTGGTGCCACCGCCGACGACGTTTACCTTAACGTCGAACTTTCCTTCGGTCTCAGTCACTGCAAAAGGCTGGTTCACAATGTAACGGAGGTCATCCTGGGGGAAGAAGTTTTCCAGAGGACGATCGTTGATGGTCACATTGCCTGCACCTGCTGCCAGATAAACGCGTGCTACAGCTGCTTTACGTCTTCCAAGGGCGTGTGTCTGTTCCATTTGCGACTTTTAAATTTCGTTCAACTTGATAGTTTTGGGGTTCTGAGCCTGGTGAGGATGCTCGGGGCCTGCGTAAACGTGCAGGTTGTGGAGGATCTGGTCACCGAGACGAGTCTTGGGGAGCATACCCTTTACTGCTCTCCGCACAAGCTCTGCAGGCCTTTTTGCGAGGATCTCCTTGGGAGTGGTGAACCTCTGTCCGCCCGGATAACCCGTGTAACGGGTATACACGCGGTCGGTCATCTTCTTGCCGCTCAGGGAGACTTTCTCTGCATTGATGACGATGACGTTGTCACCGCAGTCAACGTTGGGAGTGAAGCCGGGTTTGGTCTTGCCGCGGAGGACAAGGGCGACCCTGGAGGCCAGACGACCAAGAGCGAGATCCGTCGCGTCAATGACAACCCACTGCTTGTCCACAGTCGCTTTGTTGAGCGAAACTGTCTTGTAACTTAGTGTGTCCACTGTCTTGATCTTTAATAGTTTTACTTAAAAAAATTGCGATCCCTTAAAATAAGGGGCCGCAAAGATAAGGAAATATTTGTTAAAAACAAAATGCGCCGCTACACCGCGAGGAAATTGGCCTGGATAAAGGCGTTCACGCCGGTGGCCGTGAAGAGGATGAATATCAGGGTGGCGAAGATGATGCCTATGACCTTGAGGCGTTTCATCCACTTCTGTCCGCTCCAGCCTACCGTCTGGAACATGCTCCAGAAGCCGTGGCAAAGGTGGAACCACAAGGCGACGAACCAGAAAAGGTACATGGCCAGGACCCACCAGCGGCCGAAAGTGACATTCAGAAGCAGGTAGGGATTGTTCTCGAAAGTGCCGATGCCGAACATTTCGGGCAACTGCATTCTGGCCCAGAAATCCATCAGGTGCAAACCGATGCATCCAAGAATCACAATACCCAGAACGCACATGTTGCGTGCACTCCAGCTGTCGGTAGCCGCCTTGCTTGCAACCTCATAGCGCTTGATTCCGCCGCGTGCGATCAGGTTCTGCACGGTCAGCCAAATTCCGTAAAGGATGTGAACCACAAAACCAAGCGCAAGGATGGGAACCATTATGTCGATAATGCTCGTGGACATGAAATCGCAGCCGAGTTTGAAGAGACCGTCTCCGGCGGAGAACAGGGCTTCATCATCGGCGACAGCACCGTATTTGCCTGTAAAAGTATCGATTACAGAGAAAAAATTGATAGTCCCGTGCAGGAGCAGGAAAATGATCAGGAAAGCTCCGCTTATGGACTGGATGAATTTCTTTCCGATGGATGAATTGAAGATAAACATCGCTTTTTAGTACTTTTTGCCCTGCAAATATAAGGCATTTCTTGCAAGTTTGCGAATTTTCCGATATTTTTGTTTCCCGCATAATCAAACATCAAAGCCAATGTATAAAAGAGTCCTTCTTAAACTCAGCGGCGAGAGCCTGGGCGGCCCTGCCGGAAAGGGGATCGACGAAGAAAGTCTTAAAAAATTTGCAAAGGAGATAGCCGCGGCTGTGAAAGCCGGGCATCAGATAGCCATAGTGAACGGCGGCGGGAACATCTTCCGCGGCATCCAGGGCATAGGAAAGGGGTATGACCGCGTGACGGGCGACCGTATGGGGATGCTCGCCACGGTAATCAACTCCCTCGCCCTTGCTTCCGCCCTCCGCTCGGAGGGGATCAACGCCGAAGTGTTCACTGCCACTCCGATGGAACCTATCGCGAAGGGATACGTCCGCGAATCGGCATCTAAAGTGCTTGACGAAGGCGGAGTCAGCCTGATAGCGGGCGGCACCGGCAATCCCTTCTTCTCCACAGACTCAGGTGCGGCGCTGCGCGCCCTTGAAATCGGTGCGGAAGCACTGCTGAAAGGCACCCGCGTGGACGGTGTTTACACGGCCGACCCGGAGAAAGATCCGAATGCGGTGAAGTATGATGAACTCACCTTTGAAGAGGCTCTCATCAAGCATCTCAAAGTGATGGACCAGACAGCCTTCGCCCTCTGCGAGCAGGGACCGGTGCCCATAGTGGTCTTCGATATCAACAAGCCCGGAGCGCTGCTCGCGGTTCTGGAAGGGAAGAAAATCGGCACGCTGGTACATGCGTAGGCCTTTCGCCGACGGGATTGACAATAAAACAAAATTGAACGAAATATGTTAACGGACAGAGCAAAAGAAATTCTGAACGGCGCAGAGCAGAAAATGCAGGAAGCCGTATTGTTCCTTGAAGAGGACCTCAAGACCTACCGCGTAGGAAAGGCCAGCCCCTCCGTATTCAACGGAGTCATGGTCAGCTATTACGGCACTCCCACCCCTTTGATGCAGGTGGCCTCCGTAAGCACCCCCGACGCCCGCACGCTGGCCATCCAGCCCTGGGAGCGAAACATGATTCCGGTGATAGAAAAGGCAATCATGGACGCAAACCTCGGATTCACCCCGCAGAACAACGGTGAAATCATCCGCTGCGTAGTGCCCGCCCTTACCGAAGAGCGCCGCAAGGACCTGGTGAAAAAGGCCAAGGCGGCAGGCGAACAGGCAAAGGTTGTGGTCCGCAACGCCCGTCGCGACGCGATGGACCTTCTCAAGAAAGCCCAGAAGAACGAGGGGATGAGCGAGGATACCGAGAAGGAAGGAGAGGGCGAAGTGCAGAAAGTCACCGACAAGTATGTAAAGAACGTCGATGAGATTGTGGCCGCTAAGGAAAAGGAAATACTTACAGTTTAACAGGCACCGTTATGAAAAAGTTACTGTATGTAATGCTGTTTCTTTTGGCGACAGGCCTGCTTGCCGCCTCATGCCATAAAGAAGATGCGGACACCGTGGATTTCCAGTATCTGACGGACGTCAAGTGGAAAACCTGGAAAGCAGAAACCGTATTCAACGGCCAGCTTGTCACAAAAAATGAAGATTTTGATTCAGACGGCTACGTCATTTACGGATACGATGAGAAAGGGGACGGCAAGGCCTGGTCGTACAAAGAAGACGGAACGTTGGCCAGCACCACTTCTTTTGCCATTCTTGAAGAAAATAAAGCATTCACGGTGCTGGCGTTCATCATCCCCATTATTTTCGAAGTCCGGAAACTCACAAAAAACGAGTTGGTTGCCGACATGTACGTCCCCTCGTTAAATTCCGCAGCACAGGAACTGGACGGGGGCATAGTTTCAAATTTCAAAGGCAAGGATATCCATAAGGATTCCGACAGCGATACGTTCTGGTACGACAATAACGGAACCCAGACGATATGTTCCCCTGTCGACAGCGACAACTGGAACAGCGGCTGGTCGGACGCGGTTCGCTATTACTACAAAAGGGTGGATTAGAGCGTATCCAGGAGAGTTGTGAATGCGATGCGGTCGGATTCTTCCACAAAAGACGCCCGCACCGGCACGGCAAAGAGTCTCCGTCGGATTTCCTGGGGAACATTCTTACAGTCAAGGACGCGGCCTGCGTCCTTTTCCGTTGTAAGGAGGGCGGCAGTGGGATACCGGCGCACGGCAGCTGCGATACGGCGTATATCAGCCCTGCCGTATGCATGATGATCGGGGAACTTCAGGACTTCGACTATCCTGTAGGTATCGCTCAAGTGAGCACGGAGCGGCGTGTCGTCTGCAATCCCGCTGAAAAGAATCACGGTTTTTGAATAATTATAGCGGGGATCCGCATCCTCCGGGAAAACAGCCGCGGGGACGTCATAGTCTGTAGTGGTAAAAAACAACGGCCGGTTCTCGTCAAGACGAAGTTTCTCCCGCCATTCCTGACTTTCTCCGGGGTCAAGTTCATGAGGGCTCTTGCTGACTATCACGACGTCGGCGTCCGCCATACGGGAGGGAAGGTCGCGAAGCCAGCCGAAAGGCAGCAGCCTGTCTTCAAACACGGGCCTGCGATAGTTGACCAGCAGTATGTTGAGGCTTGCATGAAGTTTTTTGTACTGGAAGGCATCGTCCAGCACTATGATATCCGCTGCCGGGAATTCCCTGTTCACAATCCGGCGGATACGCCTGTCGCCGGACTGCAGTTTTTCCGGATGGACCAGATAGTCGCATCCTTCCACACGGTTCTTGTCTACCGCTACTGTAACTGCGGGAAACTTTCTCTTTATCTGCACGGGCTCATCCCCTCCGAAAGCGGCGGTGTTGCCGGTTATTACCTGCTGGAAACCCTTGCTGCGACGTTTATACCCCCTCGAAAGAACTGCCAGATTGGAATTCCCCCAGCGGTCGCTGTCCTGAAGGATTCGGAGAATCATTTCCGTATGAGGAGTTTTTCCGGTGCCTCCGACGGTAAGGTTCCCCACGCAGACCGTAGGGACTTCTGCGCCAGGAGCGGTCTTCCAGGCTTTGGCGGCACATTTAAGAATCAGGCGTTGTATCAGCATATCGTTCGCAAATATAGTCAAGAATCCCGTACAATTCTGCACTGTCGAGGGTTGTTACCATTTTCATGCGGGTTTCCTTGAAATCCGGCAGGCCTTTGAAATAGCAGCTCAGGTGCCGGCGCATCTCATAGATGCCGCGGGGTTCGCCCTTGTATTGCAGGGACAGAGCCAGCTGGCGCTTTGCAAGCGCGACCTTCTCCGGCACCGGCAGCGGAGGGAGTTCTTCCCCGGTCGCGAGGAAATGTTTTATCTCCCGGAAAAGCCAGGGATGGCCGAAAGTGGCGCGACCTATCATTATGCCGTCCACTCCGTAGCGGTCGAAGGCGTCGCGTGCCTGCTGCGGAGTGGCGATGTCGCCGTTGCCGATGATGGGGATATGCATCCGGGGATTGTTTTTCACTTCTCCGATGAGGGTCCAGTCCGCGGTGCCTTTGTACATCTGGCAACGGGTCCTTCCGTGGATTGTGAGCGCCTGGATACCGACATCCTGCAGGCGTTCGGCAAGTTCGACTATTATTTTGGATGATTCATCCCAGCCGAGGCGCGTTTTTACGGTTACAGGCTTTCCGACCGCCTCGACTACGGCTTTTGTGATGGCCACCATCCTGTCGGGATAGCGCATCATGCCGGAACCGGCTCCGCGGCCGGCAATCTTGGTGACAGGACAGCCGAAGTTGATGTCGATAACGTCTGCACCATGACCGCCGACGAGTTCCACGGCGTTGTCCGCCATCTTCGCCGCCTCCACCATCGATTCCGGAATGTGCCCGTAAATCTGGATGCCCACGGGGGCCTCCTCCTCAAGGGTCCGCATTTTTGCGAGGGCTTTCGAAGCGTCCCGGATGAGCCCGTCCGAGGGAATGAACTCGGTATAGACCATATCCGCTCCCTGCTCCCGGCAGAGTATGCGGAAACTTACGTCCGTCACATCTTCCATCGGGGCCAGCAGCACGGGCCTGGAACCCAAATCTACATTCCCTATTTTCACAAGGCACAAATTTAATGCTTTTTTCTATCTTTGTAGATATGACGAACTTATTTGCAGACAGGATTGAACAGCTCCGCACCATGATGCGCAGCCGCGGATGGGATGCGGTCGTGATTACCGGCTCCGACCCCCACGGGAGCGAGTATCCTGCAGAGCGATGGAAATGCGTTCCGTGGCTGACCGGCTTTACCGGAGAGGCCGGAGACGTGGTGCTAACCCTTGACCATGCCGGACTCTGGACCGATACCCGATATTTCATCCAGGCTGTACGGCAACTCGAGGGCTCCGGTGTGGCACTTCACAAAATGCGGGTGCCGGAACAAGTGCCGATTCCGCAGTGGCTGGCAAGCAGATTCGCCGGTGAAAACGAAGTATATATAGCCCTTGACGGACTCTGCGTCGGGTTCGGTTTCGCAAAGGAAATAAAGGCAGTGCTGAATGCTCAGGAAGCGGCCTGCCATATGGTAAGCATCCCGAACCTTCTGGACGCCATTTGGGCTGAAAGGCCGGGTATTCCACAGACTCCGCTGTTCACCGTGGATCCTGGAGAAAGCCGCATAGAACGCCTCGGGCGGCTGCGGGACTGGATAGCGGAAAATGGGGTGGATTATGTGCTCCTGAGCGCCCTCGACGACATCGCCTGGACACTGAACGTGCGGGCATCCGACATAGAATACAATCCTCTTGTAATATCCTATCTGCTGGTTGGCGCGGAGACGGCAGAATGGTTCGTTCTGAAAGAAGATGCGGAAGATGAGAGTACGGAGAAAACCCTTGCAGATCTTCGCGAAGACGGTATTTTCCTAAGGTATTACGAAGAGGCGGAAATAGCTCTCAGCGAGATTGACGGAAGCGTTGCCGCTGGGGACCTCAACTACCATCTGGCGTCCCTCATCGGCCCGGCAAGGCTTGTGGAGCTGCCGTCGCCGGTGCAGGCCTGGAAAGCAGTGAAAAACCCTGTGGAAACCGACGGATTCCGCAACTGCCATCTGCAGGACGGCATAGCCATGGTGCGTTTCCTTCACTGGCTGGACCGTTGCATGGAGAACGAGCATACGGTAAGCGAATGGGACGCTGCGGTAAAACTGGGGCATCTGCGGGCGGAGATTCCAGGCTACCAGGGCGACAGTTTCGAAACCATATCGGCTTTCGGAGCGTCCGCGGCGCTACCGCATTATATCACCCCACACTCGGGAGCACCGCTACTGGAGCCGCACGGGCTTTATCTGTGTGATTCGGGAGGACAGTATCTTGACGGCACCACCGACATCACCCGCACCTGGGCGCTCGGCCCGTGCACTCCTCTGGAGATGGAAGACTATACCCTGGTGCTGCGCGGACATATTGCCCTGGCTTCGGCGGTTTTCCCTTCAGGAACTCCGGGATGCCGCCTGGATGCGCTCGCACGGGAACCGCTATGGTCGCACCGGCGGAATTTCGGCCACGGCACAGGCCACGGAGTAGGATGGTTCCTCGGAGTACATGAAGGGCCGCAGGATATCAGGCAGAATCTTAACGGCGCCGGATTCGAGGCTGGAATGATTGTTTCAGACGAACCCGGCATCTACCGTGAAGGCTTGTTCGGAATACGGCACGAGAACCTGCTGCTCTGCGTTTCGGACGGGGTTAACGACTTCGGTGAGTGGCTTCGTTTCGAACCTCTTACACTGTGTCCATTCGACACTTCCGTTTTATTGACGGAGATGCTCACTCCCGCTGAACGGGCATGGCTGAACGACTACCACGCAATGGTATATGAGCGCCTGCGCCCGTACCTGAACGAGTCGGATGCAGAATGGCTGCTGAAGAGGACTATTCCGGTTTGAAACGGGATTCGAGGGCGCCTGCTATGCGGACCAGATCCTTGACGGGGCCTTCGAGTTCGAAGCCGGTAAGAGTGCGGGTGAAGGTTATGCGGTCTTCCAGCATACGCGTAAGGCGCATCACCGGGGATCGTAGGCGGAATTTCAGGTTCTCGCCGGACTCGTCCTCAAGAACATACCCGCGGTCGTGCATGACATCCGTCACCCCGCCGCGAATCTCTTCATAGGCACCGGGAACAAATGCATTTCGCCTGCCGAACCCCAGCCTGGGATATATGGCTGCGAACACCGCGATTATGCCTGCTATTTTCCATAGCGACTTTGCCCCGTCGCGGAAAATATCGTCGAGGCTCGTCCCGACAAGCCCGAAAACAGACAGCAAAATGATAAAAATGCAGAGTATTATCGTCAGGTAGGCAAAATATTTGATAGCACGTACAAGGTATTTCATACTGCGAATATACAGATTTTTAATTATTTTTGCGGTTGTAATGAGTAACGACTCCGATCTAAAGAACAGGAAAATGATGGAAAAAGAAGATCCGTTGATGAGAATCGAGCGCGAAGAGCGCGAACGTAAGGAACGAAATAAGAATCTCAAACCGCTGATGTGGGCTCTGGTGCTGATAGCCCTTGCCCTCGGCGGCATACTGGCTTATGTATGGTCGAGCAAAAACTCTCTGGTAAAAGACCTGGAAATCGACAAGCAGCAGCTTACCGAACAGATTATCAGCCTGCAGGGTGATTACGAATCTCTGTCCAGTGAATATGATTCCGTAAATGCCCAGCTCGATTCTTCGAAAGAGGAGGTAGCCCAGCTGGTGGACCGCATCAAGAAGACGGAGGCCACCAACCGCGCCAAGATGCGCCAGTATGAGAAGGAACTGGGTACTCTGCGCAGCATCATGCGTAATTACGTAAAGCAGATCGATTCCCTCAACACCCTCAACAAGAAACTTACCGTGCAGGCGGCCAATGCCCGTCGCGAAGCGGCGGAAACCGCCGCGCGCAACGCAGAACTCAGCGAGCAGGTTGAAATATACAAAGGACAGGCGAAGATTGGTGCCACGATCAAGGCCCGTAATGTTTCTCTGGTTCCCTACGGCGCTTCAGGCAAAGTCACCGACCGCAGCAGCCGCGTCACCCAGATGGTGGTCAACCTGACTCTCAGCGAAAACGAACTTGCCCAGCCCGGGCCCATCCGTATCTTTGCCCGTGTGAAGGATCCTGAAGGAATACTGCTGATGGACGGCACCGGGGCCAGCTTCACCTTCGATGGAGAAGCTATGCCTGCGACCGCATCCCGCGAAATCGACTACAACCGGCAGGATGTGGATGTAAGTATTTACATCAATGACACCGGTGCCTTCGTAAAAGGCATTTACACAGTCGAAGTATTCTCCGAGCAGGGCCGTCTCGGAAAGGCCGAGACCATGCTCCGGTAATGGTTTATCTGCACGTCCCCTTCTGCAGGAGTTTCTGCACCTACTGCGACTTCTATTCGGAACTCGCATGCAAGGGAAAAGATGAGGCCGTTTTCGCCCGCTGGGCGGATGAAATTTGCAATGAAATCGCAGCCAGGAGGCAGGAGATAGAATCGACCCTGGATCTGGACACATTATATATAGGAGGAGGCACCCCAAGCGTGCTTCCTCTTTCCGTTTTGCGAAGTATAGCAGCGACCTTTGACTCCATTCGCAACGGGCAACCCTACACGGAGTTTACCATCGAGGTAAACCCGGAAGACATCGTCGAACGGGGGGCTGAATATGTCCACGGGCTTCTGGATATGGGAGTCAATCGCATCAGTATGGGAGTACAGTCGCTGGATGACGGCATCCTCAGGTGGATGAACCGCCGCCATTCGGCTGACGGTGCACGAAAAGCGTACAAACTGATTCAACAGGGGCTGCATCGGAGTATCTCCTCGCTGACCGTCTCGCTTTCGACCCCACAAGGCCATTCCTTGCTCGACCCCACCACTAACGTGGTCCCCCCTCTAAGCCGAGGGTGGCGTAGGTCTTGCGAGGAGATCTCCGACTGCAGCCCCAAAAACAGCGTTTCCGTCAGCATCGACCTGATTACCGGAGTGCCCTGGATGACGATGGATATTCTGGAGAAGACTGTGGAGGAGGTAATCGGATGGCGTCCGGATCATATTTCAGCGTATCAGCTGAGCATAGAAGAGGGCAGCGAACTTGCCCGGATGGTTGAAAAGGGTTTGGTGCAGGAGTTGGACGAAGAGGCCTGCCGGGCACAGTATGATTTTATGTGCCGGAGGCTGGCTGAAGCAGGCTACAAACACTACGAGATTTCCAACTGGGCCCTTCCGGGTCACGAAGCCATCCACAACTCTGCCTACTGGACCAGACATCCTTACGTGGGTCTCGGCCCGGGAGCACATTCTCTGGTTTTCTTTGACGACGAAGGCCTCCCGGTCAGTGCGGGAATATCGCAAAAACGATTCTGGAACAGCCAGGTGCAAAGCGGCTGGACACGCTCAGGAGAAGATCTGACTCCGGAGCAGATTCATGAAGAAGAGGTGATGCTGCTGGCGAGAACGGCAAAAGGGCCTGTCCCCGAACGCGACTGGTTCATCGCAGACGAAATCATTCCTGATCTGCTGTAAATCTTGCAGCAGCCTCAAGGGCAGAGTAAAAATCGCTGCCGAAGCGGCGGATAAGGGGTTCACGCAGGAACTCATATACGTGTATACCCTCGCGGCGGCCACGCTCGAAAGCGCACCTGCATATATCCCACCTGTGCAGGTTAAGGGCCATGCCGCCACCACGGAACTTCTTCACACGGATAGGATACAGAGCGCAGGATACTGGTTTGGCCAGTCCGGCTTTTTCAATTGCACACAGGCAGTTGTCTTCCTCAAAGCAACAGTATGCACATTCTTCTGTGCCGGGCACAAGCGGAGTAACCAGATCGCCTTCGCGGTCCACGGCAAAAAACCCTGAAGTTTCAGCTGCAGTCCGGCCTTTTTCTGACATCTGGCCGCAAAACATGGGATAATCCCTTTCCAGCACAGGGATTTCATCCTCTTCCAGCGGAGCTCCGCTGTCGCCGACAATGCAACAGGCACCCTTGCAGACCGGATAATCGCAGGCGAAGTACTCGCACACGACATCTTCGCTTACGAGGATGTCCCCTATCTGGATTATCGTTCCAAAATCTTCCCGTCTCATTTGATGACAAATTCAACCCTGCTGCCTTTTTCCAGGGCTGCCAGCACTTCCGCCACATCTCCCGAGGTAACTTTGGAAAGATAAGTGGAATAGTTGCTTACCACATCCTTTCCCTCTGAACTCCGGCGGAGAAACGCTTCCATCACATAATCGGGATCCGCCAGTTCACCGGCCATTTCGTTTGCAAGGGCAGCCTTGTATCCCTTGAGATCGGCAGCTGATACCGAAGTGGTGCCTATCTTCTGCATCAAGTCCCTGAGAACATTCATAACCTCCAGTGCATCAGAAGGTTCAACATCTACTGGAAGGCCCTCTGAAGGGCAGGGACGGCAGTTGATGAAAACGGATACCATCTCGACAGGAAGCAACTGCAGGCGGGGAGTGATCTCAAAATAATACCCGAGCGGTGCCATTTCCCTGATCAGCTCCCGTCGAAGAGCCACCATGGCTATGCGGAAAGCACACCACGACTGGATGGTAAACGGACGTACAGCAGACATGGCCAGATTTGCCGACGACTGCCCGTCTCCAAGATAACTGCCGGCACGGTCGACCGTGTAGGTAGACATCCCCGAACGTAGCTGATATGTGAGTTTCGGACGCACAGAAACGGTCCTTCCGGTATTGAATCCCCCGAGAATCCTGCAAAGATACTTTTGGATAGTCGTTTCGTCAAGGTCGCCTTCAATGAAAAGGACGCCGTCGTTGCACCTGGTAAACTGGGAAGAAAAATACTCGTCCGCCTTGTAAGGAAGAGAATCCGTAAGGCGGCCTGACAGTTTTGTCTCCGGATAGCAGTAATCGGGGCACATGATACTGTCCATAACGGCATTGACTCCTCCGGGAAGAAGGCGGGAAGCCTCCTGACGCAAATATTCCGAACGTTTGTAATAATCAAAGGCATCCGGATTCAGCGACCTGTTCCTGTGCACGGAAAGCAGCGAACGGAACAGCAGAGTAAGTTTGGTGGAAGGCGCAGTGCCGCTTATCCGCATGTCCGATACGGACACTTTGCAGTTCATGGTTATACCGTTGGCATCCAGCATATTGCGGAAGCGTACGGCATCCATACCGCACACATCGTACAAACCGAGCATATCACCCACAAAGGCACTCTCGCCACAGGCTATTCCCGGCACTTCGGAAAAACCTCCCCTCGTCATCAGGGAATAGCGGATACTGGATTCCGCCGTTTTTTTGAATACGACGCGCATGCCGTTGTTGAAAGTCCACAGTCTGCCTCCGGAAATCGGTTCAGTTTCCTCGGAGCGTACGCGCAGTTTTCTGGATACGGGATAGAAAAGCGCCAGAGTGTCGGCATAACTCAACTGATAGGAAGCAGGGGTAGCCGAGGCTTTCCATGAGTCCAGGAAAGTCTTCTTGAATACCCCGACATCCAGTGTGTCGGATGGACTTCCCAGACTGACAGTGAGATTCCTCTGCGGATCCAAGAGTGCAGACACAAAGCGGTTAAAGAGTGCAAGATCCCTTTCCGGCGATATCTTCCTGCCGCTGAAAAACCCTGCGACTGCCTTGCGCGACGTCATATTGGCCCCGTAAAGATAATTGGACACGCACATGGAGACATAATCCCTGTTGGATATGCGGGCCACTACATTTTTCTGCGTCCAAGACTGAAAACGGACCTTGGCATCAAGGAATTCATCAGGGGATACTCCGTTTTCATCAAGGTTCGCCAGCACCTCCGAAACAACCGCAGCCGACAGGGTAAGGTCTGCTTCGGACACCCCCAGATTAAAATAGTACTGCTCGTCTGAAGGAGTCGAGGAACTGTCGGTATAGCCGAATCTCACATATGCCAATGGGATATCCCGCGAAGCAAAAGCACTCTCGAGCCTTTTCCGGAGAATGTATCCGAGCAGCCGGGCATACATTTCAGATACCAGCGGCTGCGGGGTGTTCATGTATTTTTTCGGAGTACGCGGGGAAGAGTAGGAGTATTTTATTTCGGCAAGGTTCCTGGTGCTGTTCTGATAGTGGATTATCTTGATGGAAGAGGACGGCGACCATTCATAGGGATTCTTCTCTTCCACCGGTATCCGCGGTCCTACGGTAAGGGACATAAGATAGAGGCGGTCCTTGATTTTGGCGGCATCTATATCTCCGCACACTATCACCGCCTGTTCTCCTTTGTACCGCCCGGCGAGGTCGAAAAGGATGACGATGGCAGAATCCAATGCAACGGATTCAAAGGCAGGGACATCTTCAAAATTGAAAACCGCGGAACTGCCGGAGTATGAGATGTAGCCGTCGCGGGTGTAGCCGATACCTTTCGAGGAGAGGAAATCCACATCCAGACCAGCCCTCATATCTTCTTGATTTCCAGCGCCTTTTTGAACCAGGGCAAAATTGGCATAACCTTTGGAAGATGTATTGGGAACGATGTAGTAGGATATGCCCCCGGGAAAACGCCCGGAAGAGATGCCGGAAAGTTGCTTGATAGTAGGCAGACTCTGGGACTTCATCCCGACGGGAAGAGCCAGGAAGAGCAACAAAGGGACTACAAGTTTGCGGACAATTGACATAAAACGGCTAGCCGTCACAAAAATACAACATTTTTTACTACTTTTGCAGCAAGTTTTGAACCAAACATAAATCAGAGGAAAATGAAAAAGCTTATCATCACCATTGTGACATTGATGCTCGGAGGAAGCATGGTTTTCGCCCAGTCTCCCCTTCAGGCTGTCACCGAAACCTACAACAGCGCAATCAACGCCAATGAGGCAGGAAATATGGAAATGGCCCTTTCCGGTTTCAACGAGGCCCTGGCACAGGCCGAGGCCCTGGGTGCGGAAGGTGCGGAAATCGCAACAAACTGCAAGAATTCCATTCCTATTCTTATGTTTGCCATCGCCAAGAAAGCCGTCAATGAAGCCAATTACGACAAGGCGGTCGAAGGGCTCCGGGAGACCATCGCGGTTGCCGCGAAATTCGGCAACGAAAATATAGAGGCCGATGCCAAGAGCCTTGTTCCCCAGGTGCTCATGCAGAAAGCCAACGGTTTCTTCAACGAGAAGAAAATGGCAGAAGCATGCGAAGGATACAAAGAAGTCATTGCAGAAGATCCCAACAACGGCAATGCTTACCTGCGTCTCGGTGCCGCCCTCAAGGCCATCGGCGACAAGGACGGAGCGGTTGAAGCTTTCAAATCAGCCATTGAGAACGGACAGGAAAAGGCCGCTTCCAATCAGCTGAGCAACATGTTCCAGAAAGAGGCCGCCGAGAATCTGAAGGCAAAGAAGTTCGACGAAGCAATCGCCAGCGCACTGGAAGCGACCAAGTATCTTGAGAGTCCCAAGGCATACCAGCTTGCGGGAACCGCAGCCACCTATGCAGGCAAGAACAAGCAGGCTATCGAATATTTCGAAAAGTACCTTGAACTCGCTCCCGATGCAAAAAACACCGGAGACATCCTCTTCAGCATCGCAGTGGCATATCAGAAACTTGGCGACAAAGCCAAGGCCAAGGAGCTCTACCAGCTGGCTTCCGAGAATCCTGCCAAGATCAATCCCAAGAATCTTGAGGCTGCAAAGCAGCAGATAGCTGCAATAAAATAAGGTAAATGACCTGCCTGGAACTTTTATCTCCGGCAAGGAATGCTGACATCGGCATCGCTGCAATAGACTGCGGTGCCGATGCCGTATATATTGCCGGGCCGCAGTTCGGGGCAAGGAAAGACGCCTGGAATACCGTTGAAGACATAGGAAGGCTCTGCGAGTATGCACACCGGTTCGGGGCAAGGGTATTTGTCACCGTAAACATCATCCTGCGGGATGAAGAGATGGAAGAAGTGCACAGACAGATGCTTGCCGAACAGGCAGCCGGAGCAGACGCTTTCATCATCCGCGACATGCGAATCTGCAGTTGGAAGGATATCATCGTTCCTCTGCACGCATCAACCCAGTGCGCCATCCGCACGGTTGAAGACGCAAAACGCTTTGCGCAAGCCGGTTGCAGCAGGATAGTGCTTGAAAGGGAGCTCAGTCTGGAGACTGTCAAGGAGATTTGCGCGGCCGTAGACTGCGAGGTGGAATTCTTTGTGCACGGGGCCCTGTGCGTATGTTACAGCGGGGACTGCAGGCTCAGTGAATATCTTGACGGACGCAGCGCGGACCGCGGAGAATGCATACAGGCCTGCCGTTCCATGTACGACCTTGTAGACGTCAAAGGAAATGTACTTGTGCGCAACAAAGCCCTGCTGTCTCTCAAAGACTTCAATCTGCACGACCGTCTGCCGGAACTCGCCGCGGCGGGGGTCTGTTCCTTCAAGATAGAAGGGCGGCTGAAAGGGGCATCCTATGTAAGGAACATAACCAGCTATTATTCCAGGGCGCTTGACGCCATGGTAGCTGCAGAGCCGGAAAAATATGTCCGGGCCTCGTTCGGAAAGGTTTCCGGCGGAATCGAACCCGATCCGTGGAAAACCTTCAACAGGGGATATACCGAATTGTTCTTCGACGGCAAGCGAGGGAAATGGTCGTCGATGGATGCACCCAAATCAATGGGAGAGTTTATCGGGACCGTGCTTTCCGTCCGCAAACCCGGCAAAAATGCAGAAATTGTCATCAAACCGGTTGCCGAAGGCATTGAGTTGCATAACGGTGACGGTTTTGCCTTTGCCGGAAAGTCGGGCGTGACTGGTTTCCGCGGAGATGTGTGCAGCGGCATGTCCATTGTATGCAAGCCCGTGGACGGATTACGGCAAGGGATGTCGCTATACCGGAATATCGATACGGCATTCGAGCGGGATCTGGAAAAGAATCCCTGCCGCCGGGAGCTGTCCGTATTTCTTTCTGTGAGGGTACACGGAAAGTGGAACATCGACGTTACCGCTTTTACGGAAGACGGCAGGGAACTGACCTGTCCGTTCAAGGCAGACCTTGAAAAGGCCGAAAACAGGGAGAGGGCAGAAGCTATGCTTCGTGAGCAGCTTGGAAAGCGCAGCCTGCACTACCATTTCCATGTTAAGGAGGTAGTATCAGACGCTCCGGGCGGAGCATTGCCGCTGCTCAGCGCTTCAACGATCAACAGCATCCGCCGGCTGATTGCCGAAGATCTGGATTCCATGCCGGTCAATGCGCGGCCTCTTCCTGCGGCAACCGGAAGGTCCATCCGCAACCCGGAAACCATTGCTGAAGACAGGAAGCTGATGGTTTCCAAATATTGCATCAAATACGAACTGGGGCTCTGCCCGTCCAGGCAGGGAGCAAAGCCTACCGGGCCTCTTTTCCTCCTCAACAATGGCCGCCGACTCGCCCTGGAATTCGACTGCAACGCCTGCGAAATGAGCGTAACGGCAGATACTATTCGAGAGCAAAGGTAACTTTTACATCGCCGAAACGGCCTTCTATTGTTTTGCCTTTCGTAAAATACGTCGCGCCCAGCTGTCCACGCCATACTATGTCGTCATTCCGGTTGAAGGGAAGATCTATGTCGAATCCGTAAGTCTTTGACTTTATTTTCACGGATGCGGAGCATTTCCAGCTTGTCTTAGTTCCGCCATCATCCTCGACTATCAGGAATGCAAGTTTGTCGAGCTGGTCGGAGAAGTCCGTAACCAGCATCGCATTGAACTTCTTGCGGGTACCCATCTCACTTCGCTTCACAACCACTATGAAATCGGTGACTGACGGCTGGTAATCTTTCAGCTGGGCCTCCGTACTGGCGTAGAATCCGTTTACGCCACCGCACCATACATGAAATTCACTTGCTCCGGCGAACCACGTATCATACTGTCTCAACATGGTGAAATCCTTTATATAAAGGTTGTATTTGGGGCCGGAATCCTCCGGTTCATCATCAAAGTCTAAGGACTTCGGTTTCAAATAGCTTTCCAGTGGGATGAACGAGGAATCGTCATTGTTGTTGATAACCCATACCGGTCGCTCTTTGGCAACGTTTTCATCAACGAACACTGAATCCGTAACCACATATCTATCCTCGTCACGTGAAATGACATAGGCATAGTTTGCTTCCGACCCGTTGCCAGGGTCAAAGGTGATCAGCGGGAGTGTCTCCCCGTCCCACTCTTCGGAATACGGCCAGTAAATCTGGAGATCCGATTCCATCAGCTCATCGAGATACTTCTGCACATCGGCAGCTCCAGCCTTCGTGCTTCCGGAGGTCATCGATGCCAGATAATCCTCTATCATTGATTTGATAGGAGAGGGATATGACGCTCGGGAGGACGCCTTGCTCTTTTCCCCAACTCCGGTTCCGGGGGAGGTGAGCAGGTCGGCCATCATGTACTCCTCGTCATAACCGTTGGAAAGCGATGAACTCACTGCATCATAGACTTCCTCCAGTTGCGGTTTCTGAAGAGGCAGACAGGAAAGCATCCTGGCCACGTCCCGCCTTGTGAGAGCATTCCCGGCCCCTTCTCCATTAACCATTACTACATCAGAATCCCGGCCGCAAGCCGCAGCGGCGCATAAAACCATTGCCGCCATAAGAAATTTCAATATCGTTTTCATAGTTCACATTTGTTTTTGCAAAGTGAACCATTATTATCGGTTTTAAAAAGGTTTGAAAACGTTTATTTACCGGAAAAGCTGATCAGACGGTCCCTGAGGGCGAAATCTTTTATTATTCCGGCATTCCTATACCCGTCGGAAACGAAAATTTTTAATGTTTCCGATGGTAGCGCGTCATTGATTTCAACTATGCCAAGCCCGGACGGAGCAAGCATTTCAGCGCAGATGCATGAAATTGCACGGTAGAAAACCAGAGGATCGCCGTCGGGAACGAAGAGGGCGAGGCCCGGTTCGTAATCCAGCACATTCGGCCTCATCCCGGTCTTCTGGCTTTCCATAATGTACGGCGGATTGGAAACGATAAGGTCAAACAGCGCAGCTCCCGATAATGCCATATCAAGTATGTCTCCCTGAACGAACTTCACCCTGCCGGAATAATCCGGGAACTGTGAGCGTGCAACTTCAAGGGCATCTCCGGAAATATCCACGGCAACGACTTCCGCATCCGGCAGTTCAAGCGCAAGACTCCATGCAATACACCCGGAGCCTGTGCAAAGATCAAGTATCCTTGCCGGGTGGTCCAGCGTGCGTGCAAAGCGCAGCGCCTCCTCAACCAGAAGCCCGGTCTCCGGCCTGGGAATCAGCACACGTCGGTCCACATTGAAGCGCCTGCCGCAAAAATCGGTGTATCCAAGCACGTACTGCACCGGTTCCCCGGCCATCAGTCTTTTTATATCAGACTGAAGCGGGGCCTCCTCAAGAATTTCAAAACCGGGTTCTACAATATGAGTATACGACTTCACGCCCAGCCTCTTCTGACATAGCAGAAGCACGACGCTGCGCGCCTCCGCTTCCTCATAGAGGGGCGACAGGGCCTGAACCGATTCGCGTATAAAATCTTTTAGAAGTATCAACCGTTTTCGATGATGTCGGTCAGGAAATCGGTGATGTCGATACCGGCGGCACGCACCATCTTGGGTACGAGCGAAGCGCTGGTCATGCCGGGAATGGTGTTGACTTCCAGGAAATAAAGTCCGTCTTCCGCAAGGATGTAGTCCATTCTCACCAGGCCGGAACAATCCAGATTTTCATAGATGCTCGCCGTAGTCGACTGTACAAGGGATACAATATCGTCCGTCGCTTCTGCGGGGCACACCTCGCGGCTATGGCCGTTATATTTCGCATCGTAATCGAAATATTCGTTCTCGCTGATAATCTCTATGATGGGCAGAGTATGCACGACGCCGGACGTACGGTAGGCCGCGCATGTGAACTCTCGCCCGGAAATACCCTGCTCTACGAGCACCGTCGGGCCCTCCGAAAAAGCATACCCCACCGCCGTAGCCACATCCGCAGGATCCTTCACCATGGTAACTCCGAAACTCGAGCCTCCGATGGTCGGCTTTACGAACACGGGGAATTTCAGCGCAGCGGCAACCTGCCCTGCAAAGGCATTCAAATCGGTCCCTTTATGCACGAAGGCGTCCGGAGCGCACTTGACTATGCCGAGATTGCGTATATAGCTCTTGCAAGCATACTTGTCGAAAGCGATCACGCTTACGGCGGACGAGCAGGTGCTGAACGGAATGCCGAGCATTTCAAGATAGCCCTGTAACTGTCCGCTTTCGCCTGGGGCGCCATGCTGCATTATGTAAACATAGTCGAAAGTTACCTTCTCCCCGAGAACGGTGACGCTGAAATCCGTCTTGTCGATTTCCGGACGGGCTTCCTCCGGGAAGGGAACGCGCATAGCGTCTTTTTTCTTGAAAGCCACCAGCTGCCACTTGCCGAAGCGCGCGAAAATCTCGTAGACATCATATCTGTCACCGTCGATGCGGGAGGCCGTGAATTCACCGCTGCGGCAGGCCACCTCCCATTCGGAAGAGTCGCTTCCGTAGATTACGGCTATAGTCCTGTATTTCCCCATACTATTCGAAATAATAATTTTCCTGTGATACTGTTTCCGTCTGCCCCTCTTCGGTGGTTTCTATATCACCTCCGGTGCAGTTCAGATTGAGCGAAACACCGGCAGGAGCTATGAACCGGTCGGATTCGCTGAAAATGCCGTCCGCTATGCACTTCTTCATCCAGATGCCCCAGATGGGAAGGGCCATGTTGGAGCCGCTTCCGAGAGCAAGCGAATTGAAGTGAATCTGGCGGTCCTCCCCACCGACCCATACGCCGCAGGTAATCGAGGGTGTGTATCCGATGAACCAGCCGTCGGAGTTGTCGTTGGTGGTTCCCGTTTTGCCTGCGATAGCCCCGGTAAGGCCGTATGTCGAACGAAGGCGTGCACCGGTGCCGTGGTTCACCACACCTTCCATAAGGTTGACCATAAGGTATGCGGTATTCTCGCCTATGGCCTCGCGCTTGTGGTTGGTGAATTCGGAAAGGACATTGCCCTGGCTGTCCTCGATGCGGGTGACATACATCGGAGTGATATAGACTCCGCGTGACGGCAGCGCATTGTATGCGGCCACCATTTCCTGCACGGAGATTTCAGCCGCTCCGACGCAAAGCGCATACACTTCGTCAAGATGGCTGTGAACCCCCATCTTGTGCATCATTTCGGCCATTGCATGGGGGCCGAACTGCTTCATGAGGTAAGCTGAAATATTGTTTGAAGAATGCGTAAGGCCCCATTTCAGGGTTACGGTCTTGCCTATCCATTCGTCCTTGTCGGTCGAACGCGGAGTCCAGTCTGTCCCGTCTCCGGCCATGAACGACTGGGGGACGTTGATTACCTTGTCGCAGGGGGACATTCCCTCCTGCATTGCAAGGGTGTAGAGGAAAGGCTTGATGGTGGATCCCACCTGACGTTTGCCCTGGCCCACGTTGTCATATTTGAAATAGCGGTAGTTGGGGCCGCCGACATATACCTTGATGTGACCCGTACCGGGCTCAATGGCCACCATTCCGCAGCGGAGCACGCTCTTGTACCAGAGGATGGAGTCGTTCGGGGTCATGACCGTATCTATATACCCCTTCTTGTTCCACGCGAAGACCCTCATTTTCTCAGGCTTGTCGAACTGGGCAAGAATCTGCTCTTCGGGCACTCCTGCCTTCGCCTGCAGACGGTAGCGGTCGCTCCAGCGGCGAGCGTTGTTCATGAGACGGTCGCGGGTGGCCTTGTCGACATCTCCCGCAAAGGGAGCGTTCTTCTTCCATTTGTTTTCTTTGTCGAAAGCCTTCTGCAGATTCTTCCCGAGATGCTCGGCCACCGCCTGCTCGGCATTCTGCTGCATGCGGTAGTTGATGGTTGTATAGATGCGGAGGCCGTCCTTGTCGAGATTGTACTTTTCTCCGCCGGGTTTACGGTTCTTGTTAAGCCAGCCGAAGAGTTCATCGTCGCGCCAGCGAAGCGAATCGGCGGTGTAATCCTCCGAATACTGGTAATTGCTGCGCTTCGGTTTCTGGGCATTCATGTCGCGGCGGATCAGGTCCCTGAAATAAGGTGCGAGCCCGGCATTGTGGTCTCGGACCTGGTACACCAGATTGATGGGCACCTGTTTTATTGAATCGGCAGCCGTCTTAGAAATGAATTTGTTTTTCGCCATCTGGCCGATAACGAAGTTGCGGCGGCTGAGGGCGCGCTCGGGGTTGATTACCGGATTGTAGCGGGTGGGTTTGTTCACCATCCCAATCAGGGTGGCTGACTCTTCCACGGTCAGTTCGGAAGGCAGCTTGTCGAAGAAAGTCTCCGAAGCCGCACGGATGCCATAGGCGCTGCTGCCGAAGAATACTGAGTTGAGGTACATCACCAGAATTTCATCCTTGGTGTAATTGCGCTCGAGCTTGACGGCCGTTATCCACTCTTTCAGTTTAATCCATACCATCCCTATCTTGCCTACGCCTTCCTTGCGCGGATAGAGGGTTTTTGCGAGCTGCTGGGTAATGGTGGAGCCGCCGCCCTGGCTGCTGTCGCGCATCAGTATGGTTTTTACCGCAACGCGGATGAGACCCTTGGTATCTATGCCGGAGTGTTTCCTGAAGCGGGCATCCTCCGTCGCGATGGCGGCCGCTACCAGGTTGGGGGACAGCTCTTCATAACTGACGAAGGTCCGGTTTTCTATATGGAAAGTGGTCAGTACCTCTCCGCCGTCGGCGATCACCTGGGTGGCAAGTTTGCTGTCTGGATGCTCAAGCTCTTCGAAGGAGGGGATTCTTGCAAACATCCACACCAGGAGCAGCAGGAACGCCAGCAGCGCAAAAGGAGCGGTAACCAGTATCCAAAACCATTTTATAATTTTTTTCTTTGTAGCGTCTTGCATTTTTTAATCTTCGATTAGACTTACAAAGTTAAATTTTTTTGCCGACAAATTTTGAAAATTACAGAGTTTGTGATTTACTTTGCATAAAATTGAACGTTATGGAGGGTAATCTGGTCATAGTCGAGTCTCCCACCAAAGCCAGGACTATACAGAAGTTTCTTGGCAAGGGATACACGGTAAAAGCAAGCGAAGGACATATAAGGGATCTGCAGGAAAAGCAGCTCAGCATAGATATCGGCGCCGGCTTCGTGCCGGAATACGTGGTGCCCTCCGGCAAGAAGAGGGTTGTTGAAATTCTCGGCAACCTTGCAAAGAACGCCGGGACGGTCTGGCTCGCTTCCGATGAAGACCGCGAGGGGGAAGCCATATCGTGGCATCTTGTCGAAACTCTCGGCCTTGACAAAACCAAAACACGCAGGATTGCATTCCACGAGATAACGAAGGATGCCATAATGAATGCGATAGCCAATCCCCGCGACATCGATATGAATCTGGTCAATGCACAGCAGGCCAGGCGCGTCCTCGACCGCCTCGTAGGGTTCGAGCTCTCTCCCGTCCTATGGAAGAAAATCAACCGGGGACTCTCTGCGGGACGCGTTCAAAGCGTCGCCCTGCGCCTGGTTGTGGACAGGGAACGCGAGATCATGGCATTCAAAAGCGAGCCGTTCTACAGGGTGGAAGGCAAGTTCAAGGGCAATGGAGGCGCTGCACTCAAAGGCCTGCTGGACACCAGGTTCAAGAGCGGAATCGAGGCGGAAGGATTCCTCCGCGGCAGCATCGGAGCCACCTACACCGTCGATTCCATCGAGAAGACGGAAGGCACCCGTTTCCCGGCTCCGCCATTCACCACCTCGACACTGCAGCAGGAGGCTTCCCGCAAACTGCACTTCCCCGTCAGCACGACCATGAGGATAGCGCAGACACTGTACGAAAAGGGACTTATCACCTACATGCGCACGGACTCCACCAATCTCTCTTCGCTTGCGCTTGGAGCCTGCAGGAGGTTCATTTCCGACAACTTCGGTGCGGAATATTCGCACTACCGCCAGTACAGTACCCACAGCAAGGGGGCCCAGGAAGCGCACGAAGCCATCCGCCCTACCTACATAGACAATGTCACGATTTCCGGCACCTCGCAGGAGAAAGCCCTTTACGATCTTATATGGAAGCGGACGGTAGCTTCGCAGATGGCCGAAGCGCATCTTATCAACACTACCGTCAAGCTCGCATCCGACAAGAGAAGCGAAAAGTTCTCTGCGGAAGCAAGTGAAATCGTTTTCGACGGTTTTCTCAAGCTCTACACCGAAGGATTCGACGACGATCCTTCCGACGAGACCGGCGGAGTCATTCCGGACATCCGTGAAGGAGATGTTTTCCACGCTTCGGAAATCACTGCCGAATGCAAGTTCAGCAGGCCTCCCCAGCGCTATACGGAAGCGTCTCTCGTAAAGAAACTGGAAGAACTGGGCATCGGCAGGCCGTCCACCTATGCTCCCACTATCACCACCCTCACCAAAACGAGAGGATACATCGTCGCCGGAAACAAGGCGGGCTCTCCCGTCGAAGTGACCAACTACAAACTCAAGGGAGAGGCCGTGTCTTCTTCGGTCAAAAAAGAGATGGTCGGGGAAGACCGGGGCAAACTGCTGCCGCAGGACGTGGGCATGCTGGTGACGGATTATCTGGTAGAGAACTTCCCGGATATCATGGACTACAACTACACTGCGGGAGTGGAGAGCAATCTGGACAGGATTGCAGACGGAGAAGAAGACTGGCAGACCTATCTTGCGGAGATTTATCCCCGGTTCCACGAGGCGGTGGAAAGCAGGATGAACGACGGACAGTACACGCACGTAGAACGCGTGATAGGGACGGATCCTTCCGACGGGCAGCAGATTGTGGCGAAGTTCGGCCAGTATGGCGCCTACGTGCAGAAGGGAGAAGGCGAGAACCGCAGGTACGCAAGCCTTGAAAAGGGGCAGATCATTGACACCCTTTCCCTGGAAGACGCCGTAAAACTGCTTGCACTGCCAAGGAGCCTCGGCGTTTTCGAAGGATCGGAGATTATCGTTACCAAGGGGAAATTCGGCCCCTACATCAAGTGGGGTTCGGCCAACGTGACGCTGCCGCGCAAGGTGGACCCGCTCGCCATCGGATACGACGAGTGCGTCGCCGCCATCAATGAGCAGAAGGATGCCGCCCAGGGCGGAGACGTGCTGGTCGAGTTCCCTAAGGACGACATCTCCGTGATAAACGGCCGCTACGGCCCGTACATCAGGCACGCGGGCAGGAATGTCCGCATTCCGAAGGGGACGGATGCATCCGCCCTGACGGCCGCCGACTGCAGGAAGATCATTGCAGAAGATGCCGGCGGCGCCAGAAAGACAGGATTCAGAAGATTTACCAAAAAGAAATAGCCATGTCAAACTACCAGATCGACGACATCGACAGGAGAATCCTCTCATTCCTGGTGAAAGACGCCAGGATGGCCTATCTTGAGATTGCCCGGGAATGCGGCATTTCCGGAGCGGCCATTCACCAGCGCATCAGAAAACTGGAGTCGGCTGGTGTGATTACCGGCTCACGCCTGCTCGTCAAGCCCAGTGCTCTCGGCCTCAACATATGTGCTTTCGTGAGCATTTCGATTTCGCAGGCGGACAAGTATCTGGACGTTACCGAATCGTTGAAAAAGATCCCGGAAGTGGTCGAGTGCCATTTCGTTACCGGTGCCACGTCGCTGCTGGTAAAGCTCTACTGCTTCGACAACGAGCACCTGATGAGCGTACTGCTGAACACCATCCAGAACATACCTTACGTACAGTCCACCGACACTATGATTTCGCTCGACGAAGCCTTCGAGCGCCAGGTGTGGGTAAAAGACTACAAGAGTACCAGTTTCAGGTCAGGCACGGCCAGGCCTTCCAAGAAATAGAATCGATTCCGCGAGGGTCAGATCCTCCGGAGTGGTGATTTTGATGTTGTTCCTCTCTCCGATGATAAAGGAGAGGGGAATTCCGTTTCTGCGGGCCACCGAAGCGTCGTCAGTAAAAGATATATCAAAAGGCTGGGCGTATGCTGCACGGAGTTCTTCGGAAAGAAACATCTGCGGAGTCTGGGCCCCGTAAATCACGGAGCGGTCCGGATCCGGGGCATCGGAACACACCAGTTCCCCCGCTTCATTGCGTACAAGGGTTTTCAGAGTATCCACGACAGGGAGCACAGGTATCAGGGCGCGGCAGTTCTCCATCCTTGAAAACATTTCCTTAATAAGACCGGCCGACACCAGCGGACGCACGCCGTCGTGAATCGCCACGACCGCTCCGTCAGGCACAGCTGCCAGGGCATTCTGCACACTGTGAAAGCGGGTGATTCCTCCCTCGATTATTCTCTGGGGTATTTCGAAGTTCGTGCGCAGGCAGATTTCCTTCCATGTTTTCACGTGTTCTTTCGGCAGCACCGTGACGACTTTGACGTCAGGGCATGCTCCGACAAAGGCGGATATGCTCCGCTGGAGCACTGGAACGCCGTCCAGAAGCATAAACTGCTTAGGCTGTGCGGTTCCCATCCGGATCCCCCTTCCTCCCGCAGTGAAGACGACATATTTTTTTCTTTCCATATTCATCGTTTTCAGTAGGCAAAATTAACTAAAATTCTTATATTTGTTTGATTGTAAAAAAAGGAGATTCAAATGGCATTTTTTTCCTTCCTGAACCAGGAACTGGCAGTAGACCTCGGAACTGCCAACACCGTCATTTACCGCAATGACGAAGTTGTGCTGGACGAACCGAGCATCGTAGCCATAGACAATAGCACCAACAAATGTATCGCAGTAGGCCAGAAAGCCAAACTGATGCAGGAGCGTACTAATCCCGGCATCAAGACTATACGGCCCTTGCGCGACGGCGTAATCGCAGACTTCAACGCCGCCGAAATGATGATCCGCGAGTTCATCAAGAAAGTGAACAGCAGGCGCCACAGCCTTTTCACGCCCAACCTTAAGATGGTCATCGGCATCCCTTCCGGATCGACGGAAGTTGAAATCCGTGCCGTGCGCGACTCTTCCGAACATGCCGGCGGGCGGGATGTATTCCTCATCTTCGAACCCATGGCCTCCGCTCTCGGCATAGGGCTCGAAGTGCTCGCTCCGAAAGGCAGCATGGTGGTGGACATAGGCGGCGGTACCACCGAGATTGCGGTCATTTCGCTCGGAGGCCTGGTGGTCCAGGACAGCATACGTACCGCCGGGGACGTATTTACGTCAGACATCCAGCAGTACCTGAAGCAGCAGCACAATATCCGTGTGGGTGAAATCACCGCAGAAAAGATCAAGATTGCGGTCGGCGCCGTGATTCCGGACCTTGACGATGCTCCGGAGCCGTTCATCGTGCGCGGTCCCAACCTCATGACGGCCCATCCCGTAGAGGCGACCATAACCCACGATGAAATCGCCCACTGCCTCGACAAATCAATTGCCAAGGTTGAGACCTCCATACTCCATGTGCTTGAGCAGACTCCTCCGGAGTTGTATTCCGACATTGTTGAGAATGGTATTTTCCTTTCCGGCGGCGGCGCATTGCTGCGTGGTCTCGCCAAACGTTTTTCAGACAAGGTAAACATCCCGTTCCATGTTGCGGACGATCCGCTCCATGCCGTCGGACGGGGCACCTGCATGGCTCTTAAGGACACTGAAGGCTATCCCTTCCTCATGCGTTAGCAATGCCACGGGAGAAGCAACGGTACAGCGCGATATTGAATGCGGCAGTCTTCGCCATTCTGGAGATTGCCGCAATCATTATGGTGAGCGGACCGGCTTCCCTGCAGGGTATCTGGCTGGACCGTTTTTCCCACAGGGTGCGTGCAGCCCTCTGGGGAGGCGGAGAGAATGTTCGGAACTATTTCCTGCTTTCCGAGCAGAACAAGGCGCTGGCACGGGAAAACGCCGAACTTGCCGACCTGGTGAGATCCTACTCGCAGAAGCGGCTTTCTTATGAAAAAGGCAGCATCTACGACACTTTGAACGGACATTTCCGCATGATTCCCGCCACAATAGTCAAGGTGAGCCGCAACACCCAGCGCAATTACATAATCCTCGACAAGGGATCCGATGACGGAGTGAAACCGCAGACCGGCATAATTACGACCAACGGCGTTGTCGGGGTTGTCGGGTCCGTGGGCAAACGCTTCGCCTACGGCATCACCCTGATGAATCCTAGGATGAGCGTGAGCGCACGCATCGGAAAAACAGGGCTTACGGCTCCTCTTGAGTGGGACGGAGTTCGTACGGACGGGGCGATAATGCGCAATCTTCCGCTTCACTACGACATTTCTCCCGGCGACACGGTATGGACCAGCGGTTTTTCATCGGTTTTTCCGCCGGATATCCCCATCGGAGTAACAGGCAGGGTACGCCGCATCGACGGCAGCGTCAACCAGGTCAGCGTCAGCCTGTTCCAGGACTTTGCCCTGCTCCGTTATGTCATAATCACGGAAAATCTTGACAGGGAAGAGATTTCCGCACTTGAAAAGGAGGCAGCGAAATGAGGCAGCGTTACATTGTCACATACATCATTCTGCTGGCCGTACAGATTGTTCTCGCAGACCTTCTCAACCTGTCGCAGTACATTGTGCTGAGTTTCCTTCCGGTAATGATAATGAGCCTGCCCATCACCCACAGCGGCCCCCGTGTGATGATCATTGCATTCGCGACGGGGCTTGCCGTGGATTTCTTCACCCACGGCGTGCCCGGGCTGACGGCTGCAGCCCTTCTTCCCGTGGCATTCGCCCGCAACGGAATCATCCGTCTGGTATTCGGGAACGAACTCTTTTCAAGGAAGGAGGATATTTCCATTCATAAACAGGGCCCGGGGAAAGTCTTGCTTTCTATCCTCATCGCCACCGTCCTGTATTTCTTAATCTATATCCCGCTCGACTGCGCCGGCACAAGACCGTCCGGATTCGTAACGGCGAGGATACTGCTTTCCGTCGCCCTGAGCACCGCCGTTTCATTCTTCGTTGCCGGGATACTTGCCCCGCTGGAGGCTGACAGATGGAGATAGGAAGGAGCGATAAACTCGTCATCGGGCTGTGGGTGGCAATTCTTTTGCTGCTCATCCGCCTGTTCTCCATACAGATAGTGAACGATGTCTACAAGCGGAACGCCGACAATAATTCAATGGTCTACTACACAATCTATCCGCCACGGGGCATCATTTACGACCGGAACGGTAAGGTGCTGGTAGGCAATAAGGTATGCTATGACATCATGGTCACTCCGAGAGAAGTGACAGAGTTCGATACCCTCGCGCTCGCAGCAGCCCTTGACCTTGACCCTGACTGGATCAGGGAGCAGATGACATACTACAGGAAGTACAGGTCCAGGATCGGATGGCAGACCCTTCAGTTCGCAAAACAGATAAGTACCGAGAAGTATATGCGTTTTGCCGAAAGGGCCTATGACTTTCCGGGCTTCCGCGGACAGGTGCGCACAATCAGGGAATATCCTTTCAATGCGGGAGGGAACCTGCTGGGGTATGTATCAGAAGTCAATGAACGCGAAATAGAAAAGGAACCGGACGTTTACCGCAAAGGCGATTACATAGGAAAGACCGGGCTTGAGGCCGCGCGGGAAAAGGACCTTCGCGGCGAAAAAGGGTATCATGTCTACCTTCGGGATTCCCGCAACAGGGTGCAGGATTCATACAAGGACGGCGCATTCGACAAGGAGGCTATTCCCGGGAAAAACATGGTAACCACCATCGACGCAGAACTTCAGCAGTACGGGCAGGAACTGATGAAAGGCAAGAAAGGGAGCCTGATTGCAATCGAACCGTCCACGGGGGAGATACTCGCAATGGTGTCCAGCCCGTGCATCGACGTGAACGTCCTTTCGGATATGGGATCCAACTACAAGCGGCTTGCGGCCGACCCGGGCAGGCCGATGTTCAACAGGACAGTGCAGGCATCCTATCCACCGGGGTCCGTGTTCAAACTCGTGAACGGGCTTATCGGGCTTCAGGAGGGCGTACTTGAGCCAGGGTACCAGTATCCCTGCAACAAGGGTTATTTCTATACCAAGACGAAAAAGCTTGGTTGCCATCAGCACCGCAGTCCTCTGAAACTGGACGAGGCGGTAATGATGAGTTGCAACGCATATTTCTGCTATGTACTCCGGAACATTCTTGAAAATACGAAATACGCTTCGGTCAGCGAAGCCTTCGACAAGTGGCGGGAGTATGTGCTCAGTTTCGGTTTCGGGCAGAAACTCGGAAGCGATTTTCCATCCGAGCTGGGCGGAAACATCCCCACTTCGAAACTGTATGACAAGCGCTACGGAAAGAAAAAATGGCGCACCTCGAACGTGATTTCCCTCTCCATCGGGCAGGGAGAAATCGGGGCTACGCCGCTTCAGATTGCAAATCTTGCGGCCATCGTCGCCAACCGCGGATATTATTACATCCCACACATCGTAAAGGATTCGGAAGAGATGCCCGTCGAGGAGCGGTTCAACGTAAAACACTACACTATGGTGGATACGCTGCATTTCTCTAAGGTCATCGGAGGGATGTGGATGGCGGTCAATGCCGCACCCGGAGCCGGAGGGACGGCCGGGCTCGCGGCCGTACCTGGGCTGGACATATGCGGGAAGACCGGCACGGCCCAGAATCCTCACGGTGCGGACAATTCGGTATTCATTTGCTTCGCGCCAAAGGACAATCCGAAGATTGCGGTGGCGGGATATATCGAAAATGCCGGATGGGGCGGTTCCTGGGCATGCCCGCTGGCATCGCTCATGATAGAAAAATACCTGACCGGCGGGACTTCCCGGCCGGCGCTGGAAAGTCGGATGAAAAGTACATCGTTCAATGTTACAGGGAACTGACAGGGGGCTGAAGAGTTCAGTTGACTGGACTCTCGTCATTATCTACATGCTGCTGGTCTTCATAGGCTGGGTGAACGTGTATGCTTCCATCCATACCCCTGACATGGGGTCCCCCCTCGATTTTTCACTGCGAAGCGGCAAGCAGTTCGTCTGGATACTTACCGCATTTGCGCTGGCGGTCATTATTCTATTTGCAATCAATCCCAGACTGTGGGAGGTGCTGGCAACGCCGGGGTATCTGCTGGTGCTGGTGCTGCTGATTGCGGTTATCTTCCTCGGTACCGGGCACAAGGGGTCCAACTCATGGTTCTCGATAGGGCCGGTCAGTTTCCAGCCGGCGGAAATATCAAAAATAACATCTTCGCTGCTGCTGGCGGCGGTGATGAGCGGCCAGAATTTCTCGATGGAGCGATGGCGCGATTTCAGGAAGATCCTGCTGGTGCTCGGGGTGCCGATGCTGGTGATTCTGGCGGAGAATGAAACCGGTTCGATGCTGGTCTATACAGGCATGCTTTTCGTTCTCTACCGGGAGGGGTTGCCGGGTATGCTGCTGGCGCTCTTGGGCTTGGCTATCATTCTGTTCATACTGACGCTGAAGACCTCCATCTGGGTGTCACTGGCGGTGCTGGGAGGGATAAGCCTGCTGTATCTATGGTATCTGCTGCGCAATACCCGACCGATGTCACGGGACAGGCGCTGGTCGCTCAAGATGCTGGCGCTTGCTTCGGTAGTGTTTGCAGGACTGGTGCTGTCGACGGATTTCGCTTTCAACAGGATACTGCAGGACCATCAGCGACTCCGCATCGAAGTGCTCCTGGGCATGAAGGACGATCCTTCCGGAGTAGGTTACAACGTACGGCAGTCGATGATTGCCATAGGTTCCGGTGGTTTTTTCGGGAAAGGGTTCACCAATGGCACGCAGAATACGGGCGGATTCGTGCCAGAGCAAAGTACGGATTTCATCTTCTGCACGGTAGGGGAAGAGTGGGGGTTCTTCGGATGCCTGGTGGTGCTGGTGCTGTACGGGATACTGATTACACGTATACTCAGGGATGCCGAGCAGTCGCGGGAGGCATTCACGAGGATATACGGGTACTGCGTGGCGGCATGCCTGTTCATGCATCTGTTCATAAACGTCGGGATGACCATTGGAATCATGCCGGTAATCGGCATTCCGCTGCCATTCCTCAGCTACGGAGGCTCGTCGCTGTGGGCCTTCACCATGCTGCTGTTCATCTTTATAGCCCTGTATCGTCAGGAGAACAAATATTTTTAGAGAAATTACTATCTTTGCACCCACAATAAGCCTTGGTGGTGGAATGGTAGACACGAGGGACTTAGATACTTTTGAGTGCACTTTCCTAAAGGAGAGATGTAGAATGCCGTAAATTCAAGGAAACCTTAACGGGTAATGCTGAAGGCAATCTTGAGCCAAGCCTCTAAAAATGAGGAAGGTGCAGAGACTAGACACGGCACACCTAAAGAGCCCGGCTCCATGGTGAAGGAATAGTCCAGACCACGAACGCAACGCCGAGATGGCGTTTTTAGGTGGCGAAAGCCATAGTGGCAAGAAAATCCCTTGGCCCGCAACGGCCGTGTGAGTTCGAGTCTCATCCGAGGCACAAAAAAACCGATTCCAGCGGTCTTTTTTTCGTTATCAGTGTATTATAGCAAGAGAGTTAAATGGTTGTCGAAAAAAAATCGCAAGTTTGTGTATTCTCTATGATAGAAGCCATGAAAAAGATACTCTTTGCATTTGTTTTGCTTCTCGCTGCAGCAGGCGCACAGGCCCGGAAAACACATCCTGATATTTCTTCCCTGTTTGTGAAGGCCACCATCGACCCGGCGGCAATCAAGGGCCCCATCAAGCCTATGAACGCTGTAAACAACGGCCCCAACGTCGAAGATGATCCGCAGCAGATGGAGGATTTCCGCATTTTGAATATCCCGTTCTGTCGCACCCATGATTCAACCGTGGATGATTATTACGGCTATCACCTGGTGGATATTTCCGACGTTTTTCCGGATTTCGGGAAGGACCCGGACAAGGAATCGTCCTATGATTTCCGCGAAACCGATGCCTTTATCAAGACACTGCTGGATTCCGGTGCAAAGGTGATGTACAGGCTTGGTCAGTCCATCGAAACCCATCCGGAGGCAAAATACCACATCTATCCGCCAAAGGATTACAGGAAATGGGCCAGGATCTGCGAGCACGTCATAATGCACTACAACGAAGGCTGGGCAAATGGCTTCCATTACGACATCCGCTACTGGGAGATATGGAACGAGGCCGATCTGGACCAGAATGAAGACCGCTGGAAGACCAACCCCCGTACCTGGGCCGGTTCCCTGGAAGAGTTCCATAAGTTCTACGAAGTTGCGGCAAAACACCTTAAAAAGCGTTTCCCGGACCTGAAGATAGGCGGCCCCTCATACTGCAGGATTCTGCGCGACAGGACGTATATGTATTTCCCGACGTTCTTCGAATACATGCATGCCCACAATGTGCCTATCGACTTCATCACATGGCATAAATACGATGTTGAGCCTTCGCTTTATGTGAAGGAAGCCCATATGCTCAGGGAATGGATGAAGCAATACGGGTATGAAGATGCCGAACTCTTCCTGACCGAGTGGAATTACTGGCAGCTGAAAAAACGCGGTTCCGAGTCTTCATACGAGTACTACAACTTTGAAACACGCCTTAACATAAAGGGCGCTGCCTTCGTGGGGGCCGTTATGAGCGCGATGCAGGATGCTCCGGTGGACATGCTGATGTATTATGATTTCCGCGTAAACGTGGATTCCTTCTGCGGTTTCTACGATCCCCAGACACGGAAACACATGCCTACGTATTACGTATTCTACGCCTGGAGCAAACTTCGCGGGAATCAGTGCGAATGCACCCTGGAAGGCGGCGAAGGGGACATCTATTCCGTAGCAGCCGTTAAAGACGGCAAAACCACGCTTATGCTCACCCGTTACAATGGAGACAACAATACCTGTAATATTGCAACGGTAAAGATTTCGGTCAAGGGATACAGGCCGGGCGATGTTGTATACTGCCACCTTACCGACGATCGGCATAATTATACCGAGATTCCCCTCTTCCCTGCGGAAGACGGAACCGTAAGCGTCAGATTATGCAATAATTCAATCGCAATTGTGGAATTCCCGTGCGCTCCACCAAAGTATCTCACGTATGAGCAATTCGGAGCCAGGGGAGATGGCGTCACTGACGACTTTCCCGCCATCATTGCAACCCACGCGGCCGCCAATGAAAAGGGGCTCCCTGTCAAGGCCACCGACGGAAAGACGTATTACATAGGCAACACGACCGGGACGGCCGTAATCCGCACGGATGTCGATTTCGGCACCGCCAGATTCATAATCGACGACAGCCGTGTCAGCCTCGAAGACCGCGAGGACTATATCTTCCGGATTGAATCATCTCTTGAGCCCTTTGATATCGATGGAATTGGAAGCTTGAAACGGGACCAGACCAACATAGGCAAGTCCCTTCCCTGCCGCTGCCTGGTCGAAGTGGTAAATGACAATCATAAAGTGTATATCCGACTCGGCGCGAACCAGAATAGCGGAGTCAGCCAGAAAGAATTCTTCATTGTCGACGCTGACGGCAACATAGAGCCCTCATCTGCACTTATCTGGGACTACAACGAAATCACCCGGATGACAGCTCACCCCATTGACGGCAAGCTTCTGACAATCAAGGGAGGCATTTTTACCACCATCGCCAACCAGGCGCCTTCCAAGTACACCTACTACGGCCGCGGAATAGCCGTCGAAAGGTCCAACGTCAGAATTGAGGGCATATCCCACTATATCGAAGGAGAACTTGACCACGGCGCCCCGTACGACGGCTTCCTGGCCTTGGACACGGCTGCCGACATCGTGGTCAGCGGCTGCCTCTTAACGGCACACAAGACTTACAGGACCATAGGATCGGCCGGTGTACCCGTCAGTATGGGAACATACGACATCTCTGCTCATGGCTGCGTAGGTGTCAAATGGGAGAACTGCACACAGACCACAGATATAAACGACACCCATTACTGGGGGATCTTCGTTTCCAACTTCTGCAAGGCCCTCGCCCTGGACAACTGCGTCTTCTCCCGTTTTGATGCCCACCAGGGGGTGAGGGACGTCACCCTTACGGGCTGCGAGTTCGGACACACGGGCGTCAATGTTGTCGGGTCCGGCACACTGCGGCTTGAAAACTGCATCATCCATCGCAAGTCCCTCATCGCTCTCAGGGAGGATTATGGCAGTTCCTGGGAAGGAGAACTCATCGTCAGGAACTGCAAACTCATCGTTCCCGAAAGGGCCAAAAACGTATCTCTGCTGAGAGGATCCAACGCCGGGAAGCACGACTTCGGTTACACCTGTTATCTCCCGGAAAGAATTGATATCGAGAACCTTGTCATTGACGATAGCCGCGTCAGCGACAAGGACTACCAGGGCCCCATGATTTTCGGGAAATTCAAGCGAAATTTCGGAAAGGGAGTCATCAACATCAGGAACGTTGAAACAGCCAGTGGCAAGCCCCTGGAAATAAGCCAGGAGCCCAAGCTGTTCAGTGACTACACAATAATGGTATCGCGATAGCTGGAATTATTTCAACAGCGCGCTGCAAATCCACATCATGGCCATTTGCCCGTGAGGGTCACCGTTAGAGCGGGGACGGTCCATATACCACTCGCGGCTGTTTCTACGATCGGTCCCTATGCATATATCTGCAAGATTGGCATATTCATCAAGTTTCCCGCACAAGGAAACCCAGGCCTTGCGTGCGGCAGAACCGTATGTGGCCTCGTCCAGCAAGCCAGAACGTATACCTTCGATAAAAGCGTAGGCGAACATAGCCGAGCAGGAAGACTCATCCCAAAACTCCGGATCGTCAATAACCTGCCCCCACATACCGTTTTCGCGCTGATATTCAAGAAGAGTCGGCATCATTTTCAAATACGCTTCCTTCAGTGAAGGACGATACTCGCTGTCTTCGGGGAGATAGGTCAGAAGCATAGGCAGACCTGCCGCCATCCAGCCATTTCCACGTCCCCAGAAAAAGGGAACATCGGGGGCATGATAGAACAGACCATTGTCCCGCTGGAGCGAGTCCATATACATTTTCATCTCACGGGCCGCACGGTCGATATACTTGCGGTCGCCGGTGGCCCGGTAAGCCTGGGTCTGGAGGACCGTTATCATGTACATATCGTCAATCCAAAGGCGGGTCTGGGGAGAATAACCGTTTGCAAGGAATTCCCGCTGCTCCTCAATAGGGAAATTGCCATTGCCGCCAACCTTCTTGCCGGGCTCCCCTGTGGGATCTTCCCACTGATGATCAGCATATCGAAGTCCCAGTTCCAGTGCCCGCTTGTCACCATTCATCAGATAAATCTCCAGAGGAATGGCTCCGAAGATGGAGAAATCCACATGATTGTCGCGATTACGCTTGTCCTTTCTCTCTCCATAGAACGGCTCAAAAAAATCAATCAACCGTTTCTCCAACTTCTTGTTATGGGAACGGTGGGCAAACTCGATGGCGTTGACCCAAAGACTTACCACGGAATAATTCATTTCCTTGCCACCACGTCCATAATTATATGGTGCCTGATAACCCGGAAGATTATTTCCGTAGTCCAGCGGATCAGAGGCAAGGAGTTGCTCCGCAACGCGATTCCCAATGGTTTCCACGCCGATTTCTTCGGGGAGGTCTTGAAAACTGTTGAGGGCGACGCGAGGCCCGCAGGAAGCGCATAGCAACGACACGACAAGGATGCCAATCTTTATTTTCATAACTACTTGGTATATAACAAAAACAAAGGTAATCATTATTCCCAGGTCTTACAAGGACTTGATGGGTTTTTGGTTCCTTTCGGTTCCCTTTTGGTCATAGCTTTCGATAGTCACCGATACGGCTATGTCCGCCCGATGGGCAATAGAACCTTGTAAGTTGCTGATTATCAAGCGCCCTACAAGGTCTTTCTTTTTGAATCCCCCAATTTTGACCACATTTTGACCGCGTTTTCTTTCACATTATTTTTAAAAAACTACGGCTATTTCAAAAATTGGCCGTATATTTATCACAAACAATAAACCTATGGCCAAGTTATATCAAGACATATCTGCAAGCGGAGGAACTATACGGACTCATGAACTACATGAGCCCCGGGCTTATTATGGAATCAACAAGGATATCAAATCCGGTAATGTCATCAGGATCAAGAATGGTGTTTATATGCTCCCGGAAGAACTGGCCACCACAATGATTGATGTCGAAAGGATTGTTCCCGGTGGTGTGGTTTGTATGTATTCTGCATGGGATTATTATGAACTAACTACACAAATACCTGATGGGTTCTACATCGCTATTGAAAAGCACAGGAAAGTAGTTGTTCCCGAAATATCCGGCATCGTCCTCTGCTATTGGGAAGCGAAATACTGCACAATGGGCGTTGAAGAGGCAGAAATCGCCAACCATAAAGTCAAAATATTCTGTATTGAGAAAAGCGTTTGCGATGCCGTAAAGTTCCGTGGCAAGATTGGAACAGACGTAGCTGTAGAAATCCTTAGAAACTATCTCAAGCGCAAAGATCGGAACATAACCCGCCTAATGAATTATGCAAAGCAAATGAGAGTATTCTCAACAATGCGACAATACCTTGAAATGGGGCTCTAGTATGAAAAAGAAAAATGTAGCCATGTCGGTTCGGGCCAGGCTCCTTAACATCCGGAATTCAGAGCCTGGAACCGAATATATGCAGGTTCTGCTCAGATACATCCAAGAGCGGATGTTGTATAGGCTGTCGATGAGCCAGTATCGGGATAATTTCTGCCTGAAAGGAAGCGCCCTCATCTTCGCCTACGAAAAGTTCAAGAATGATCCAATAAAGCAGACACAATGGAAAGCATTTCTCAAAAAGATGAAACACAAGGAAGATTTACCTCTGAATGAAGTTGTTGATTATATAACGGAAACGAAGTCCCCATATTGGTTATCGTTGAAGAAATGAATTCATTTCGCACATACTCTTTTCCCGATACCAAGAGCATCGTTGTCTGTGGAGATATTCACGGTGAATTCAACGCCGTGATATACAAATTGTGTGTCCAGTACCAGATGACGGACACGCTGCTAATTATCGCCGGCGACTGTGGCTTTGGATTCGATAAGCCTGCATATTATGATAATGTTTTCAGACGCAATTCCTCAAGGTTGAGTAAAGCGAACAATTGGGTTGTGATGATACGTGGTAATCACGACGATCCCGCGTATTTCCAGGAAGAGCGCATTAATCATGAGCGATTCCGCTGCATCCCAGATTACGGTGTCATCCAAGCCTGCGGACATAATATCCTATGCGTCGGCGGAGCCGTAAGTATAGACCGGAATTACCGGAAGAAGCACGATTCCAGGCATTTGCGCTCCGGTGTCGCATCATACTGGGCCGATGAAATGCCCGTCTATGACAAAGAAAAGCTTTATGGCATCAGTCAAGAACTCAGAATCGATACGGTCATCACACACACGGCACCATCCTTTTGTGAGTTAATTTCTAAAAACGGGTTGACAGAATGGGCGGAACTGGACCCGGACATTCCTGCGGACTGCGCCAAAGAGCGAGAAACAATGGACCAGATTTTCACTCATCTCAAATCAGCCGGACACCCGATATCTCACTGGTATTATGGCCATTTTCACCAAAGCTGGAATTCCGAGATAAACGGCATCCTGTTTTCAATGTTGGATATCATGGAATTTAAGGAGATGTATTAATTATTCCCGTCCGAAGTTATAGCACATCTCTTTTATTCCACAATATTGTGGACCACAAAAATGTGGAATACACAATAGCCCCCTATAGCCAACCATACAGCTATATCCGCCCAAGGCACATACATATTTACAACTCGCTAATTTTCAAGCATTTTACTACTATTCATACTTTCATCTTGTAGCACCCCAATGGCGATGGGGAATGTGAACATTTGGTGTTATAGATTGGTATCTTCTTCATGCACCTCAACCACGACGATTGAGGTATTTGTCGATTTGGCCAGCTGCTCCAGCCAGCGTTTGCCGACGGCATCCTGATCCGGGAGGCCCTCGATGAAGATGACACGGACGAACTTGCGGTTTACCATGCCCTGGGCCTTTCGAAGGATGACCTGGAGATTGGGATTCTTCTGATTGACGGTGTAGAGCTTGGCGACGTCGGAGTGGTTGTTCACAAGCTCCTGAATGGCGGAGCCACGACTGGTCAGAGAGAAGACCGCGACGTTGGTGTTATAGTCGTTCAGGACTTCTTGTGACATTTGGGCAATCAGCAAGAGGGCGTTCACCTCATCCATGCCCTCCAAATACCAGACTGTGCCGTTTTCGTAACCGGGGATGTGATTGATTATTTCTGCCATATCTAAGTTTTTTCGGCAAAAATAATCGTGGCTTCAGCAAAAATTCGGCAGAAGCTATATGTTTAACGAAATTTATACTCTACACCAATCTCAACCTCAACTTTCTTTATCCAGCAATTTATTGATTGAGCCCCCGGAAAATGAAATGGCTCTTCCATATTAACAGAGAGAGTCTTTATGAAATCATTATATGCCGTATTGTTATTATCTTTATCCGTTATTCGGGGATCTTTAAAAACTAGAACAAGAACAATCACATTGGAAATATTCCGTCTTTCAGCCTCCTTTATTGAACCCAATACGGCAGAGAATAGTTGATAATACAGGTTTTCGACATTATTCGGTTTTTTATCGCCATATACAAAATCCAAAAACTTATTTATCCGTTGTTCGCTCTTGACTTGTTTCCTTTTCTCTCTAATTCCTACATCAAAAGACTCGGAGACCTTCGCTTCAATTCCGATTATAGTATTATTCCCAATCATTAATAAGTCATGGTTCCTAGGCTCACCACGGCCGAAACCTTTCCCGAAAGAAGAGTTGGCCTCTGGCTCACAAATAAAACCCGTCTCTGAAGGAGAAAGTTTAGTTTCGTTTAGAACTTTCGTTATTAATCCCGGAAAACTATTTGAAAGAGAAAAGTTTGCCATTTCCAAAGCGCTCCTTCCCTCCTTCCACTGTTTTTCTTTCCCTTTAGGGGGAGCAAATTCAAACCATTCTTTTGTGGTAGTAATTTGATGCCCGTTTTTTTCGATACTAATAGTCATTGCTTTAGATATTTATTATTAAGAGAGTTGATATTTTCTTCCAGCGTCTTTCTCAGTTCCACCGGCTCCAGCACCTCTACGTCGTCACCATAGTACAGCACGTCATGGATGAAGTCGTAGTTGGGGGTGAGATAGTAGCTGAAGATGGAGTAGCCGGCAGTCTTCTCCGTCTCTTTCTGGCTGGAGTGCAACGGGAGGGTGCGGAAGTAGTTAGCCTGGCGGGCGCACACTTTGAGTTTGATGCGGGTTGGTTTCTCACCTTCGTACTGCAGAACGCCATATCGGGTGCTGAAGAAGTTCTGGGCATCAAAACTCTTGGGCACTGTGAAAGTTTTCTCGCTCACAGTCACGGAGTTCATCCGGTCCAAGGCGAATGAGTGAGGTTCCTTATCTATACCGTGCTTACGCGCGAAGAGATACCAGCGGCGCTTGTACTCCTTGAGGCAGAAGGGTTCCAGGATGAAATCCCTCGGCTCATCCATCTTGAAGCTCTGGTAGTTGACTTCCAGCATCCGTTCATCACGGATAGCCCTAATGATGTCTTTCAGGAAGCGATGGCTGGACGGCTCGCTTTCAAAGAGCAGGCGTGAACGCAGGCTTGCGCTTTCATTTATCAGATTGTTGAGACTGAGCGCCTCCATCAGCCAGTCCCGGATGCCATTCCCGCCAAGATCACCTTCGTTGTCAATGCTGTAGGTATTATCCCTACGGTCGCAGACGATGTCAATGCCGAAGATGTCGGCAATGGCGGCCACATGGTTGGCGAAGGTGCGCGGAGCCAACTCTTTCTGATCCTCATTGATGGAGCTGCGCCACCATAAGTCCTTGATTTGATTCAAGGTAAGAGGTCCGCGGCTCTGGAGCGTCTCCAGGAGCCAAATGTACGATTTGAAATAGTTCTTTGCCATAACTGACCACAAAGTTAGCAATATCTTCGGCAAAAATGTGGCATAGTGAAAAAGTTTTTGCTTCTGCCACAATCTTGCCGAACATCCGGTTTCCTTTGCCGTCGAAAACAGAATTGAGATATGGAAATCAAACAACTTGAGCCGAAAGAGAAAGTCATTACCTTCTTCGGAGAAATCAAAAGCACGACGGTGGAGTCAACCATCAAGGAGATCGTGAAAATCAATCTCACGGACCAGGCCTACACACAACAATGCGCGCAGTGGGCCATTGATAATAAGCTCTCACCCATGGCTGTGACCCTTACGCCGATAGAACTGTACCTGTCCACGTATGGTGGCGGCTGTTATGACGGGCTTGCCTTGTATGACGTCATGGAAGCATCGCAGACACCTATTGAGGTTGTTTGTACTGGGAAGATAATGTCAATGGGCATCATCGTCGCCCTTGGTGCGAAAATCCGCAAAGGCTACCGAAATACCACTTTTATGATTCATCAGGTCTCCGGAGTTTCCATCGGCACGCTCCGCGATATGGAAGAGACCGTTGCCGAGGTGGGCCGTATAAACGACATGCTTTTCAAAGTAATCAAATCGAAAACCAAGGTTACGGAAGACCGACTCAACCAGGTCATCCAGCAGAAGCAGGACTGGTTCATCACCGCAGAGGAGGCCCTGGAACTTGGTATTCTGACAGAAATCATCTAAATTCGTATCATTAAATATGAGTACACAATCCTTTAATAACCATAGTCTTAAGAAGATTCAGAAGACTATTGAAGAGGGGCCTCAGCCTCTCTACGAGTTGTTCAACAATAACGCAGTTGGGAAGATCCTGGCAGACGTACAGCTGGAGAACGACCCCTGGTTTGACCGCATATCCAAGAAGTCCCTTCGAATTAAGTTCGTCGACAAGAGTCAAGACCTTGCGTGCATCTTTGGGCTTAACCCTAACGTCTTTGCCGACAAGTATCTTCAGGCCACCTCTGGGCTTGGTCAGGAAGCGAGACGAATCCGCACCCTCCACTCTTCCTCCCTGCTATGCCTGCTTTGTTTCTATGGCGTTTCTGAAAAGCGGCCTCTGAACATCAACCTTGAAGGGCGCCAGATAACATTCACCTCTTCCCAGTTTGAGGTGAAGAGTCTGGTGGGAACCGATGAGACCGGACGGGAGCATGAGTCCAATATGGACGTTGTCCTTTGCGGGAAAAACGCCCAAACCGGCAAGAAGGTAATCCTATTCCTGGAATCTAAGTTCTCGGAGTATCTGACGTGGGGAAAGTACAGCGGCATTTCCAACCACGTTTACCAGAAGACATACGCCCGACTGGAAGAATGCGGAGTTCTTGAAAGAATGGGACTCAAGTATGAAGAATGCCCTGACAAACCGGGGTATTCAGACTTGGATTCCGTCAAAGGAAAAACACTCCACTATGCCGGCGGCATCAAGCAGATGGTTTCTCACTTCCTCGGTGTCAAGAATGCTGCGGCAGGAAAACAATATGAGGATTATGACATCTATCTGGGTGAAATCCTGTTCAAGTTCCCGGACTCCATTGAAGATGCTCAGCGAAAGTTCAACGACTACGACGGGTTGTATAAGACACTTGCGGAAGGGCTTAATCAGATTTCCGAGAACAAATTCAAAGTCCTGAGCCAGTGTCTGACGTATCAGGATGTTTTCAAGGATTATGATTTGGAGGAATCAGTCCGGTCGTTCTATTCTCTACTGACCACTTTTCCAGGAGATTATTAACTTATTGCCCCTCCGCGCGGGAAAACAAACTGAAGCCTTTGATTATCGGTCGGGCTTTGGCGTCGGTGACGACCACCCGCAGGCGCTTGGTGGGAATCGGATTGCAAGGCAGGATGCGCTTGTATCCAATAGTCGTGCCTTCCGCAACCGTCAGCCAGCCGTGGTTCTCAAGAGCCACGTCGAAGTTCTGGATCTGCACCTTGAACCCGCTCACTCTTTGCCCGAGGGAGATGTCTTCCTGAAGTTGGACAAGATCGAAGCTGCGGTACTCCGGAAGATCAATATAAAGAACGCGCCCGCTTTGGTGTTGCCGCACACGGGCACCTTTAGCCAGATCCAAGCCGAAAACCATTTCTCGCCAGGCCCGGAACTCCATCAGGCGGGTGGAATCTGTTTCATGGATGCGTCCACGGGTATCCGGAGGCACGTTCAGAAGCAGCAGCGAATTCCGTCCCACGCTTGTTAGCCAGATGTCCGCCAGCTGATCCACTGTCTTCACCTGAGAGTTTTCACTTTCTTTCCAGAACCATCCCGGACGTATCGACACGTCGGTTTCCGCCGGCACCCAGGAAGAGCCATACACGTTTCCCTGCTGGAGTGTATCCCGAGGAGGGGCACCCGCCCCGGGAGTGAATCCATCTATGTCCAGCGTGCTCCAGTTGGTTTCGCCGGCGATGCCTCGCTCATTTCCTGTCCAACGGCAGCCCGGCCCGACGTCGCTGAAAATCACAGCATCCGGGTTTAAAGACAAGACAGCCCGGTTGAAGGCGGGCCAGTCATATACCTGTTTCCTGCCGGACGGTCCCTCTCCGCAAGCGCCGTCGAACCACTGCTCGAAAATCTGCCCATAGCGCCCGTCATGAACATTCTGCAGGGTGCGGATAAATTTGTCGTTATACTCCGGCGTACCGTAGGCCGGGTCATTCCTGTCCCACGGGGAGATATAGACTCCGAATTTCAGCCCGTATTCCCGGCAGGCTGCGGAAAGATCCGCAAGCACGTCCCCATGCCCGTCCCGCCAGCTGCTCTGCGCCACAGTGTGGGTACTTTCCAGATTTGGCCACAGACAGAAGCCGTCGTGATGTTTTGCAGTGACAATTATCCCCTTCATGCCGGCGGCACTGGCGGTTGCTGCCCACTGCCGACAGTCCAGGTCGGCAGGATTGAAAAGATCTTCCGCCTCAGTGCCCTCGCCCCACTCCAGTCCGCTGAAGGTGTTCGGGCCAAAGTGCACGAACATATTGTACTCCATCTGCTGCCATTCCAGCTGTGCAGCGGACGGCACGGGGCCAAAGGGCTTCGGCGTACAGGATGTCAGTAAAATACAAAATAGCAGGCAACGGTTTTTCATATTTCAAAGATAGACTTTTTTGTGCAATCCGCACCACGCGAGGCACAGAAAAGGCCGCTGCGTGGCGGCCTTTTCTGTTGATAATCAGCAAGTATTACTCCTTTACAGGACGGACAGACCTGCCTTCGTAGCGAGGAACGAGAGCCTTGTCCTTGTCGTTATCCTTGAAGTCCACTGCGTTTGCAGTTCCTCCGTCTCCGGAAGCAGTCCAGTAACTTCCGTAAGAATTCTTACCGGTCAGAGTGCTCTTCTCATACCACCCTCCGGCAGGAAGGAATATGCTCTTGCCGTTGACTTTGCTTGTCACCAGCATTCCACCGACTCCGCTCCGGGTTGTCCACGTCCACGTGCAATTCTCACGTAACTCTTTAAACTCTTTGAACGTGGGCATGCGCCAGCCATTGCCAAGATTTGCGGTTGCAGCGTCATCTTCAGCCTCCAGCACAGTCTTTTGATCGCCGCCAGGGGTTGTATCGTACTTGGCATAAATAGTGATTCCGTCGCTGTATTTGGTTTCCGGATACTTGTAGTTAGACGAAGTGTAGCTCGATTTGGGTGAGGTTTCCGCCCAGGCGTAATGATTACCGTAATCCTCCGGTTTTGAGGCACCAACATTCCAGGCGCGCCATTTCAACCCACTGGGAAGTCCAAGGTCTACAACTTCCTCGTCGGAACCGGAAGAGCCGTCGGTGACGGTAATCTTGCAGGTGTCATAGATATAGGCATTGTCCTTACATCTGACAGTGACGGTGGCCTCGCAGGCCTGCAGGCCTGTAACCTTGCCGCTTGTATCTATATACAATTTCGTAGACTGGACATTACTGCTCCATACCACGCCTTTCTCGGTGGCGTTTTCCGGCAGGACCGTGGCGACAAGCTGGAACTGCTGGTTAATGTTCAGTTGAAGTTCCTTCACATTGAGCGTGACAGATTCTACCGGCACGGTGCTACCGGAGGATTGGACAGTAACCGCACAGGTAGCTGTCAGGTTTCCGGCGTGGGCCGTAAGCGTGGCCTGGCCCGCTGAAACGCCCTGGACCTTGGCCTGAGTCTTGGAAATCATGCTCACTTTGGCAATACTGGCGTCTGAAGACTGCCAATAGATAGTAACCTCGGCATCGGCAGGGACCATAACCAGCGTGAGAGTCTTCTCTTCATTCAGGGCAAGGGTTACCGAAGCGGGATCGATGGACACTCTCTCAAGAGTGGAAGAGCCCCCGCCGCCGCTGCCGCCACTGACCGTCACCTGGCAGGAAGCTTCCTTTCCGCCGGCGCTGGCGGTGATAATGGCCGATCCGGCCGACCGGGCTATAACCATGCCGCCCTTTGTGCCTTCTCCGCCCACGGAACCATCGGCCCCGGCAACAGAATCATTTGTAACATAGGCGACGTCCGGATTGGAACTGCTCCATGTCACCGTCACGTCCGCAGCACTTTCCGGAAGCACGGTTGCCGTAAGTTGGGCCGTCTGGCCGATTGTCATTTCAAGGGTTCTATGGTCAAGAGAAATGGACGATACCTGGACTCCTCCCTGCTTTTCTTCTACCGTAACCTCACAGGCAGCCGACTGGCCACCGAGATTTGCCGAAACGGATGCCGTACCCACGGCTACTCCAGTAACCTTTGCCTGAGTATCGTTGATGCGTTGCACTTTCACAAGGTTCGGGTTAGAACTCTTCCATTCAATGGTCTTGCCTTGCAGGGCATTCGGCGGAGTAACGGTGGCAGTAAGAATCAAGGGCTCCGCCTGCTGGGTATATACCGTAGCCGTAGTCTTGTCCAGAACGATGGATTCTACTGTGATATCGGGATTATCGGGGTCAATGACCGTTATAGTACATCTGGCTATTCTGTCGGTATCAATTGCGGCACCCACTATTGCGGTCCCTTTCTGAACGGCTGTCACCAATCCGTTGTCATCCACGGTCACCGTCGGATTTCCTCCGTCGACAAACCAATGGTTAATAGTCTGGTTGGTTGCATTGGACGGGGTGAATACAACCGTGAGCTGGCGTTTTTCGCCGACATTCATTTCAATCTTGTCCGGATTAAATGCAATGGACTGCACCGGGACCTCATCCAGAACGGTCACTTCGCAGGTACCGGTCTTGCCGTCCGCCGTAGCCGTAACGACGGCCCGGCCCGGGTTCCGCGCTTCCAGCAAATTATTCTCATCTACAAAGGCTACTATGACATCAGTGGTGCTCCACGTCGCCTTTACGGGAGCCCCTGCTGCATCAGTGACCGAAAGCTGAAGCGTATTATTCTTCATTATCTCCACCTTTGACGGTGTGATGATGAGTCCGCCTGTTGCAGCCTGACTGACGATTACCTTGCATTGTGCCTCGCGGCCTTCGGCACTGGCGGTGATGATGGCTTCACCTACGCCAACTGCCGTGACCAGGCCACCGGGGAGATAGGTGCCGTCCAAGGCAATCTCGTCCCCCGTAGTTACGGTGGCCACATCGGAGTCGGAACTACTCCAGATAACTTTAGGAGCAGCCGGCAGTGTCGTCGTTACGGTCGCCGTGAGCTGCAAGGTTTGACCAACGGTCAACTCGGCCGACGTCTTGTCCAGTCCTATGGAGACTGCCTGCGTCAATCCTTCCTGGGTCACTTTGACGGATGCGACATCATCGCCGCATGAAATCGTGACCGTAGCTTCGCGCGGTTCCTCTGTATCGTTGGAAAGAGCAACGACCTTAACCGTAGCTTCCCCGGCCGGGCCGGACATGGGATCAACCGTAAGCCAATCCATAGCCATCGCTTTGGTTTTCCTGACCGTTACGCTCCAGGCGGAAGGTGCTTTAAACTTAAGTTCTGCCGAAAGAGTTCCATCTTCCGACGTGGCGGAAAAATTTATGCCGGAATCGAACAATTCCTGACTTTCCCCGGATATTTCCAGTTTTTCCGGAGTTTCAACCTCGTCACATGCCCAGAAGAGAGCAACCGAAGCCATAAAGGCATAAAACAACTTTTTCATCATAACTGTCGTTTTGATTACACACAAAGGTATGTATTTTCATTGAATAAACACCCTTATTTACACAGCATTATTTCAAGTATCATACGGTCGGCGGTCTTCATGCCGGCCGAACCGATAGCACCGAGATTCCGGATGGTTTTTTCGACATCGTCGTCTATTATTCCGTCCGTAGACGGGATGCAGGTCCCGCGCATTGCCAGCACAGCGGACTGCACCGCGCACGAAACCCCGGAGGCCACCTTCATCGCACAGCCCACTTTTGCGCCGTCACATACCATACCGGTGATATTGCCGGCCATATTCTTGATGGCGGAGCAAACTTCTTCATAACCCCCTCCCTGCAGCCACACAATGCCGCAGGCCGAACCGGTGGATGCCACCACGCAGCCGCAGAGGGCGGACAGTTTGCCGAGGTAACTTTTTATATGGATAGCAACAAGATTGCTCAGGATCAGCGCCCGGGCGAGTTTTTCATCATCAATGCCGTACTTCATGGCATATGCGATTACCGGCATGCTGACCGTGATTCCCTGATTGCCGCTGCCGCTGTTGGACATCGCAGGCAGGGTGGAGCCGGCCATTCTGGCATCGGAAGCGGCGGCGGTCATGCCCATGGCAAAACTCATGAAATCATCGCCGAACACCTCGGCCTGATTTTCCCGTATGGCCTTTCCTACCTTCAGCCCGTAATCTCCGTCCAGTCCTTCGAGGGCCAGGGCTAGATTCAGTTTTCTGTCATCAAGGATGAAAGCAATCTTTTCAAAAGGCGCATTGCATGCGAAATCAAATATCTCCCTGACAGTCAGCCCGTAATCGTCCTCCTTCCGGTCGGCCGCCGCAGCACCGGATTCGGAACTCATCAGTATCCTGTCGGCAAAACTGGTCTCCACGATGCGGTCGTGGTCGTCTTCGATTACCGCATACGCATGAGGATCCACCTCGGCACTCGCTTCAGCCCTTCCTCCTGCCGAAACAGTGGCCTTGACATACAGCAGCCTGTCGGTGGGGGCGACCGAAATCTTCACTTTCCCTTCGTTAACCAGGGCCTTTGCACGCGCAACCCCGGAGTCATCGAGCCCGGCAAGCACCTCAAGCCCGCGGGCGGATTCCCCACAAACGGCACCAAGAGCGGCAGCCACAGGCAGGCCGACCATCCCGGTTCCGGGAATACCCACTCCCATGCCATTTTTCAGGATATTGCCGCTGACCGAAACATCTATATTAAAATCGGCCGTCACCCGCCATCCTTCCGGGCAGATGCACGGGCAGTTGTCGGCGATGATTTCGACAGCCTTCGCCACAGCCAGCGCCACCGCGATCGGCTCCGTACACCCCAGGGCCGGCTTCACCTCGCGATGGATGATATCTATTATTTCAGACTGACGTGTGCTCATATTATACTCAAATGTCATTTTCCGGAGCAGATGGCATTCAGCAACGGGAACAGCTTCTGGGCGTAGCGGAGCTGGCCGAGGTCGGTGGTGTGAACGTAATCCACGGTGGCTTCTCCGTCGGGGCCGTTGAGGTCTGTGCCTGGAACGAAATACAGGTTACTGTGCCCGGCTGCCACAAATTTCTCATACAATTCATACTGGGCCGCATTGCGGGCCTCCACGTTCTTATAGGAAACCAAACTGACCACGTCGTGCGCGTAATGCGCCATGCCTACGAAGACTATCGGCACGCCGGGATGCGCATTCAGAAGAATCTTCACGAACGCTTCTCCCTTTTCCCGAATCAACTCCGGACTGTCGTTGGGGACGTTGTCCATTACGAATACCGCAGGATTCTCCACGCGGGCCATCAGCCGGGCGATCTCAGGATCGAGCTTTGCGTTGCCGCTGAAGCCGAGGTTCACCACTTCGCGGTCCAGCATCCTCCCGAGAATGTTGGTATGTGCCATTCCGGGACGGGAAACACATCCCCCCTGAAGGATCGATGTGCCGTACATAACAACCGGTGCGGCACGCTTCTCCACAGAAACCGGAATGAATTCAAAGCCGGGATCGATTCCTATCTCCAGCTTGGAAATACCGTCATACAGAGACAGATACATACGGAATTCCTTGTATCCCGCATCCATCTTTTTCACTATGCAGCGCGTGGTTTCATTATAGTCCAGCGCGGGCCTGGCACTCCCGATAAACCGCCATCCGGCATCAGTCTTTGCATAAAGATCCACTCCGCGGGAACCCACCGAAGCCATGTGCGACATGGTAAGTTTCTTCACTGAACTCCAGCGCACATGCACCGACGGTGAATCGGTGCGGAACTGCACGTAAAGACCCGCGGCATCGCCGCCCAGATATCTCAGGTCCTTGCGGGCGGCTTCGTCGATATCGGAAGGAAAGCGTACGAAAGGAGCATAGGTATCCTCGACAGCCTTGCCGAAAACGTGCATCGCAGACGCGTCATGCCATACCTGCGCCCTCAGCCAAAAAGAGCCGCACAGCAGCAGAACTGTAATCAGTATTTTTTTCATAGTTGTAAAGATAAGCATTTTTTGCGTACATTTGAGATATGAAAGTTTCTTCTGCAGAAGCGATGACAGCGGTAATCCGCAGCCTGGGCATCGTCCCCTTTTTCAAGGGGCCGGTGAGGGGATTTTCTATCCAGGAGATGACTCCGCCGGAACACTGGTTCGACTCTTCCGACGACCTCGGCCCGTGGGACTGGAAAATTGCGGCAGTGCAGAGCGGAGATATCGCCTATGGCAAGTTCCTTTGCGGAGGAAAGGCCGCTTTTGCGACGGTAGAGTGGTATGCGCACCTGATGAACTGGCGCAGAAGCCTGCCTTCATGCAGGCCGGATGAAGCCGGCAGGAAGGTGCTTGCCATGATGGAGAGGCAGGGGTCCGTAAGCAGCGGGGAAATACGCCGCCTGCTCGGCGTGAAGAAGACCGCAGCGGATGCGGTGATTACAAAACTGTCATATCAGACGCGGCTGCTGACAGGAGACATACAACGAGTTTACCGGGGGCCCGAACTTAAATATTCCGGCTGGCAGACCTGCACTTTCTGCAGCCCTGAAGCGCTGTTCGGAGCGGAAGACGACACTCCGGTGTTCGGCGGATTCAGCCCGTTCAGCGGCGGGAATCCGCTGGAAACCGGCTGCTCTCCGGAGGAATCTTTCAGCATCCTGCTGAAGCATTTGCATGATATTATTCCGGATGCGTCTGAGAAGGATTTAAGGAGGCTTCTGGCATGATTCTGCAACGCATTGCCGACCTGTTTTTCCCGCGCGTATGCCTTTGCTGCGGCAAGGATCTTGAACCGGACGAGAAGCATTTGTGTGCCGGGTGCATGAAGGACCTGCCACTCACCCGCTACTGGAAACTTCGCAACAACCCCATGTCCGACAGTTTCAATGCGCTGATACAAAGACAGATGGGGAGCGACATCCAATACACTCCATACGGCTATGCGGCAGCTCTCTTTTTCTACCGGGGCGGCTTCCGCGCAATCACAAAAGCCTTGAAATACAAAAGAAACTTCGCCGCAGGGGTGTTCTTTGCGAAGCTGCTTGGGAAGGCGCTTTCAGAATCGGACCTTTTCCGGGACGTGGATCTGGTTGTGCCCATTCCACTGCACTGGACACGCCGCTGGAGAAGGGGGTATAATCAGGCGGAAACCATTGCCCGCGAAGTGGCGGCGCAACTCGGAGTCCCGTGTAAAACTGACCTGCTGCGGCGCGTAAGGCATACAAAAACGCAAACCAGGCTGGATTCGGAGAGGCGTGCGTCAAACGTGTCGGGAGCGTTCAGAATCAATAAATCCCCCGTATGGACAGGGGCGGAGGGCAAACCGCCGGAAGGGCCGAAGCATATATTGCTGATCGATGACGTTTTTACTACGGGGGCGACGGCCGCGGCTTGCGAAAGCGCATTGAGAAACATGGGCCGGCGAGTGTCAATAGCTACGCTGGCCTGTGTGGAACACTGAAAAAATGCATATATTTGCAGTACTATGACAACTCTTGAGATTTTCGCCATCATCTGTGCAGCACTCGGAATTATCGGCAGCATAGTTCCCGGCTTGCCCGGTCCGCCGCTGGGATGGGCGGGGCTCCTTCTCTGCTATTTTGCGGGCAACCGGGGAGACTGCCTTCCTGTTTCCACGACCTTCCTTCTGGTCTGGCTCGGCATCACCACCGTCGTAACGATATTGGATTATCTGGTGCCCGCCTGGTTTGCAAGAAAGACGGGAGGGCACAAGGAAGCCTCGTGGGGAGCCATAATAGGGCTCTTCGCCGGCATCTTCTTGACTCCGATAGGAATGATGGCAGGCGCGCTGGCAGGGGCATTCATAGGGGAATTCGTCTTTGCGAAACAGGATGCGGCCGGTTCGGCGAAAGCCGCCCTGGGAGCGTTCCTTGGATTCGTCTTCGGTACCGGAATCAAGCTCATAGCCTCCGGTATCATGTTTTTCTACGTACTCAAATTTATAATCTGAGGGCTTCCTAGCAATACAATCCTCCGTTCACGGGAATAACCTGACCGGTGATATAAGAGGACAGGTCGCTGGCGAGGAAGAGCGCTGCGTTGGCTATGTCTTCCGGAGTGCCGCCGCGCTTCAACGGAATGGCCTTGATGTATTCCTCGCGCACCGCTTCCGGCAGGGCATTGGTCATTTCGGAGATTATGAAGCCGGGAGCGATGGCATTGGCACGGATGCCGCGCGAACCCATCTCTTTTGCGACAGATTTGGCCATGGCGATAAGGCCGGCCTTCGTGGCTGCGTAGTTGACCTGTCCTGGATTTCCCATCTGACCGGCAATGGATGCCATATTGATGATGCTGCCGCTGCGGTTACGGGCCATCGACGGAACGACGGCATGCATGAAATTGAATGCCGATTTCATATTCACGGCTATAACCGCATCCCACTGCTGCTCTGTCATTCGCATGACAAGCCCGTCTTTCGTTATTCCGGCGTTGTTTACAAGGACATCTATTTTGCCGAAATCCGCCAGTATCTGATCCACCACCTGCTGCGTCTGTTCAAAATCGGCGGCATTGCTTTCGTAAGCCTTGACTTTATGCCCGAAAGCGGCGATTTCAGTTACGGTATCCTGGTTCACCACCAGGTCGGTGAATGCCACGTCAGCACCTTCCGCCGCATATTTGAGGGCAATCGCCTTGCCGATTCCCCTTGATGCGCCCGTGATGAGGGCGACTTTTCCGTCTAAAAGACCCATAGTTATATATTTTTAATCTGTTTCCATTGCAGCCTCGACATCATCGGGAGATGCAGGCAGGCGTGTTCCTCCGAGGCGGCGGGCGCCATCCGGAGTCACCAGCACGTCGTCTTCGATGCGGATGCCTCCGAAATCGAAGTAGCCAGCCTCGAGGGCGGCATAGTTCACGAAGGGACGCCCTTCCTTCTTCCATTGCCGGATAAGGTCCGGAATGAAGTAGATTCCCGGCTCGTCTGTGATTACATTGCCCGGAACCAGGCGACGCGCCATACGGAGCGACCGCAGGCCCAGTTGCGACGAGCGCTTCTGGTCCGGGTCGTAACCCACCAGATCCTCTCCTAGGTCTTCCATGTCGTGTACGTCAAGACCCATATTGTGGCCGAGACCATGGGGCATAAAGAGCCCTGCCGTGCCGGCGGCCACCATTTCGTCCGTATCTCCGGAGACAAGACCCAGCTGGCCAAGGCGGTCCAGCATCAGGCGGGCCACCGCAAGATGCACGTCGCGGTACGCGGTACCGGGCCTGGTCAGGGAAAATGCCAGCTCGTGGCAGTCATAAACTATGCTGTAGATATCCCTCTGTTTAGGGGTGTACCTGCCGCCCGTAGGATATGTGCGGGTAAAATCCGATGCGTAATGGGCGTTGCTTTCCGCTCCGGCATCTATCACCATCAACTTGCCGGGCTCTATGGGGAAGGCATGCCCGTGGTTATGGAACACTTCTCCGTGCTGGGTGAGAATCGTTGCAAAGCTCACCCCCCAGCCTTCCGCGAGGGTAACTCCTTCCATTTCTCCCACAATCTCCTGTTCGATGCGGCCTATTCGTATGCCCTTGCGGGCGACGGTATGCATCTTCTGCCCGAGCACGCAGGCGGCGTCTATCTCGGCTATTTCCTCCGGGGTTTTTACAAGGCGCATGCTGATTATGGCGCGGATCAGCGCCTCGGACGGCCTCTCTATGCCAAGACTCTGGAGTTTGAGAGTATTGTACCAGCGGGACGGAGGGATGGTATGTATCTTACGCCCCCGCACTATAGCCTGGCTTACCGCCCAGTCAAGTTTCGAATAGGGTTCGCTGTGGGCTACACCTACGCCGGCGGCCTGATCGGCTACGGATGGCTGGGGTCCGGTCCAGATGATGTCGTCGATGCTGAAATCGTCGGCATAGATTGTCTCATCACCGCTTTCAAGGTCGATTATCGCCGCAAAACGAGGTTCATCGATACCGAAATAATAAAGCCATGTGCTGTCCTGACGGAATTTATAGCAATTGTCCCTGTACTGGGCAGGGGCTTCCACATTGCCGATGAACACGGCTATTCCCGTTTCACCCTTGAGGAGATGCCGGAGCCGTTCCCGGCGCAAGGAATAGGTTTCTTTACTGAACATAACGTACAAAGATACTAATTCACGTTGTATTTTTCACAAGGCAAATATAATGAATTACGCCATAAAATGAGTATATTTGTAGACTTATGGACAAGTCGGCGCTGTATATACTGATAACCAATTCAACTGCCCTTGAGGGCTCCTCCCTTTCGCTGGCACAGAATACCGTTTTGTTCGACAAGGGAGTCTCCAGCGAAGGGAAGACCATTGCCGAACAGCTGCTTAACCTTGATTTGAAAGCCGCGTACGAAGAAGCTTTCAAAGATGCGGGAGACCACCAGATGTGGAACGGATACAGAATCAAGCTTCTGGCGGGAAAGGCCCTTGGGAGTTTCGGTTTCGACTGCAGCCGTGTAAGCTGCGAGGAAACCCTGCACAGGATCTGCAATGAGGCCAACGAAGCAAGGATGCATTCCAGAACCCTCGGGGAAGCAGGAATCTATGCGGCAAGCATAGCAGTTCATTTCAGGTTCAGCGCAGCGTCGCTGTGGCCTGAAGGAAACGACATGATGGGCAGGCTGATGATGAATGCCCTGCAGGTGGAATTCGGGCTGGAACCGCTTTCAGTCAAAGACTTCGGCAAGTATTCGTCATTGTTGTCAGCTGCCGTAAGGGATAATGATCCCGACGCTTTTGCGGCAAAGGCGGCCGGAGTCCTTGCAAAGGTTTCCCGCTGCCCGAAAGGAGCATCTGCCGTCAAGACGGGAATCCGCATACTGCAGCTGCTGTCATCCAATCCCCGCTATACCACCGCCGAACTTGCCGGAATACTCCACATTTCCGCGAAAGGCGTGGAAAAACATCTGGCGCAATTGAAAAAGAACGGTTCCCTGCAGAGGGTCGGCCCCGACAAGGGCGGACACTGGCAGGTTCTCAGAATGTATTGAATATGAAAAAGATAATACTGATATCATTGATTCTGCTGGCAGCATCCTGTACAATAAAAGAGGACAGGATCGCGCTGCATGAAGAAGAAAAAGCAAACCCCGTGGAAATCGAAGAGTTCGAGCCCGGAACCGTAATCATCAAGGCGGACGACACCCTCACAGCCATTCTGGAGCAGGCTTCTGCCACCGGGGAAGTCAAGACCAAGTCCGACCCTCTGAACGAGGTTTTCAACGCCATCGGCACGACTCATTTTGAAAGGCTGTTCCCTTACGAGGAAGAATTCGAGGAGCGCACCCGCCACGACGGGCTTCACCGCTACTATATTATCCGCTATGACGAAAATACGCCCAGAACCAAGGCTCAGGAAGAACTTCGCGAGGTGAAAGGTGTGATGAATGTCAGCCGCCCCCATAAGGTAAGACTCAGGAGCGCGGTGCCGAATGACCCGTATTTCAAATGGCAGTGGGATATGTATAACGACAAATCCCTGAAGCTGGCCATAACCAATAATAAGGGCTACTCGGACATCGACCTGTTCAGCAATCTCGGGGCGGACTGCAACGTGGAAAGCGTCTGGGAAATGTTCACCACCGGCAGCAGCAACGTGATCGTTTCGGTCGTGGACGAAGGTGTGGATCTGGCCCATCCGGACATCGCAGCCAACGTGCTCGCAGCAGGAGAAAACGGCAGCAGGAATTTTATCAGCAGCAAGGATGCGAATAACATTAAGCCAGGGCACCACGGGACACACGTGGCCGGCACCATCGCCGCTGTGCGTAACAATGGAATAGGTGTAGCAGGGCTTGCCGGAGGCGACGCGGCCAACGGCATAGGCGGAGTCAAGATAATGAGCTGCCAGATACTTGGCCCGAACGATACGGGTGCAAATGACACCAATACGGCAAGGGCCATCAAGTGGGGGGCGGACCATGGAGCGGTAATAAGCCAGAACAGCTGGGGATACGGCCCGGAAGACACCGACAAGGACGGTAAGTTTTCCGCAGGCGAAATAGCCGCTTACAAGCAGGAATCCATTCTCAGCAGTGAATATTCGTGGCTCAAGGACGCTATCGACTATTTCGTAAACAGGGCCGGATGCGAAGCGACGGCCCCCTATAACCAAAAAGCGGATTCGCCAATGAAAGGCGGTCTGTTCATTGCCGCCGCCGGAAACGATGCGATTGACTACGACTTGATCTGCGATTATGATCCTGTGCTGGCTGTCGCCGCAGGCACGGCCGGATACATCAGGGCATGGTATTCCAACTATGGCAGCTGGGTAGATATCTGCGCTCCCGGAGGAGACAATCTCGGGGGTGGATTCGGCTCCGAATATGTTACTGTCGGTACCGGGCACGGAGCGGAGACATTCAGCCGGGGCAATATCTACAATCTGTACTCTACCAAAGACGACGGGGATTATTTCGTGAATTACGGGTATATGTCCGGCACTTCGATGGCCTGCCCGCACGTCAGCGGCGTGGCCGCCCTGCTGGTATCTTATTTCGGAGGGCCCGGCTTCACCAATGAAGAATGCCGCCGGTTGCTGCTGGAAGGCGCGAATACCGACCATATCAACAATACGATGTATGTCGGTCCATGGCTCGACGCTGCCGGTTCCTTCAAACTCGGCGCGCCTACTTCAAGCGTCGCTCCTGACAAAATCACCGAATACACGGCTACTCCAGTCCGGAAAACCATCGAAGTAAGCTACAAGGTACCTGCAGACCAGGACGAAACCAAAGCTTTCGGCGCCCGCATCATCATCGGCAGCAGCGAAGCGGCCGTCAAGGCCTGCAATCCGAAGAATCCAAATCTGGATTTCAAGGATGTAGTCGATAAAAACGCCAATGTGGGCGATACTGTAAAGGAAACAATCACCGGGCTGTCCTATGCCACCACATACTATCTGGCGCTCTACGCGTTCGACCGTTCCAAGAATTTCTCGGAGATTTCGGAAGTAAAGCGCGTGACCACGCCGGAGAACCAGGCCCCCGTGGTAAAAACACCCATAGACGGAGTCCTGCTGTACGGCGCCGGTGCAGTAAAGCTGGTAGACATTGGTAATCTGTTTATCGACAACGACGGTGACGAACTCACATATTCCTGCACCGTAGAAGACGATTCCATAGTATCCGGAGTGTTAAATGCCGGAAAAATCAGGATCAGCACAAAGAAGGCCGGTGCCACAAACGTTGTCGTGAAGGCCAGCGACGGAGAAAAAACAGGAACTTACAAGATTCCCGTACTGGTTAAGAAAAACGCCGACGATCCGGTTGAGACATATCCTTCTCCCGTCGTTACCGACCTCGCAATAAGGACGGAGGCTCCGGCGGAAACCTACGTGCGCATAGTCAGCTCCACCGGAAAGGTTGTTTATGAGAAGACCTTGACGGTAAGCGGTTTCAATCCCCTCGTAGTCAATATGACCGGGCTTGCTCCCGGACGCTACGGGGTTACTGTCAAATATAACGGAAAGACATTCAAGAAAACCATCGTGAAAGTATGAAAAAGATATATCTGACCCTTTCATCATGCCTGCTTTGCATCGTGGCCATTGCCCAGAATCCGGTTTCTGAGGCGTTGCCCTTCGTGCAGCTCGATTACAATCCCGCTTCGATTTCCATGGGCAGCACATACATAGGCAGCGCAGCAATGGTTCCGCTGTCGGACAGTAATCTCAACGCAGGAGCGCTGTATCAGAGCTATATGCCGGAAATCGACGGCACGCAGTACATGGGTGTAGGAGTTTCCGGGAAAAAGGATGCCCTGGGGCTTTCCCTTGCCTTTGTCCGGGGAAAGGGTGCCGGAATCACCGGAGAAAAGTTTTCGCCAAGCGAAATGATGCTTAACATAGGAGCCGGCTACGCATTTACAGAGAATCTCTCTGCCGGAATCAACGTCAAATATGCACGGGACCAGATTCTTTCCGATTACTCCCACGGAGCGGTGGCGGCAGATATCTTCGTTGCGGGAAAGATGGATCGTTTCGATTATGCAGGAGGCGTCAGTTCGATCGGACAGAAGGTTGCCTCGGAGAGCACTGGTTCGTTCCGTCTGCCGTCCGCAGCAACCCTGGGATGCGGCTACACTGTAGGTGAAGAGCATGTTCTGAGAACCCGGGTGAAAGCCGATTTCTATTTCAGCAAAGCCGTTGCCGCGGGAATCGGAGCTGAATATGCATATAAAGGTATGGTTTCGGCAAGATGCGGCTACCACTACGGCGGCGACAGCGTCATCCCGTCCTTCGCATCGGCAGGATTAGGCCTGCACATCGGCGATTTTACTATTGATGCAGCCTATCTTTTCGCTTCCGATGTTTTGAAGAATTCCTTCGCGGTCAGCGCGGGGGTAAGATTCTGATTTTTCAGCAGAAAAACCATCTCATCAGCGCATCCCACCAGCGGGCAGGGATTATTGCGCGGAAGACAATGGCGGCCGTGGAGGCCGTCCCGACGCGGTAGCGAAGCCGCGGGCGGCGTGCAGTAGCAGCACGCACTATCGTCTTTGCCACCCTGTCAGGAGATGTAAGGAGATTGGAAGAATAGCCCCTGCGAAGAATTGCAGCTTCTTTTGAGGCCGGCTTTTCATAGGCCGTTCCTGCGGTGTTTTCGGTCAGATGATCCGCCGCGATGATGCCCCAGTCGGTCTTAATGCCTCCGGGTTCGATTATGGATACTTTGATGCCCATGGGTTTGGTCTCCATGCGCAGGGCATCGCTGAATGCTTCCACCGAATATTTGGAAATGTTGTACCAGCCCCCGAAGGGAATGGTCATCCTGCCTGCAATCGACGAGATGTTGATGATGCGGCCGTTTTTACGTTCACGCATTCCGGGCAGCACAAGAGCGGTGAGGAGTGCCATACCGAGGACGTTGACTTCCAGCTGACGGCGTGCTTCCTCAACAGGCACCGTTTCAATGGCACCGAAGCTGCCGTATCCGGCATTGTTTATAAGAATATCAATGCGGCCTTCCTTTTCCATTATTGTCCGGATTGCCGCCTGCACCGACTGCCCATCGGTAACGTCCATACTGACAGGAATGACCCCCAGCGGCTCCAGAGGAGCGATTTTATCCACTCTTCTTGCCGCACCGTACACCCTGTATCCCATCTTCGCGAGCCTTTCCGCCGTCATGAACCCGATTCCGCTGCTCGCCCCGGTTATAAGAATTACTTGTTTGTTCATCTCCGGCAAATTTAATAATAATTGCCGTGACCTTCCAGGCCCAGAATTTTTTTTGGGAAAAGTTTGTTCCGGGAAACACCGCTTTTTGGGAACAAAGTCGTTCAATTTGTCCGTTTGTTACGAAAAACGGTCATTTTTCGGAACAACTAAAAAAACGCGGGGGATCTGGGGGCAGAGCCCCCACAAAGAACCGTGCGGGGTTTGAGGAGCAAAGCGACGATGTCGGCATCAGCCGACCGGCCGGGCCGGGTATTTTGGAGCACAGCGAGAAAATACGGAAAGGCGAAAAGGCCGCGGGGGATCTGGGGGCAGAGCCCCCACAAAGGCTCCAGGGGACCGCAAGCGGGCTTCTGCCCGCCGCGAAGCGAAAAAATCCCCCTGAAAGGGGGTGCAGGGGGTTGAGAGGCCTCCGGGGGACCGCAAAAGGCAGCCTCATCGGCTGCCTTTTGTGGTCCCTGCAGGGCATGATCCTGCGACCCCCTGATTATGAGTCAGATGCTCTAACCAACTGAGCTAAGGGACCGGGTTGCCCGATTCAGGCCGGGCATGACCTGTGGCGTCAAACCTTGATCTCAACCTCAACACCGGAGGGGAGCTCGAGCTTCATGAGGGCGTCAACGGTCTTGCCGTTGGAATCCTCGATGTCGAGCAGCCTGCGGTATGAATCGAGCTCGAACTGCTCGCGGGCCTTCTTGTTGACGAAGGTCGAGCGGTTCACTGTGAAGATCTTCTTGTTGGTAGGGAGCGGAATAGGACCTATCACCCTTGCACCAGTAGATTTCACGGTCTCGACGATCTTTGCCGCGGACTTGTCCACCAGCATATGATCGAAAGACTTGAGTTTAATTCTGATTTTCTGGCTCATATTGCAAATTTAAATAATTATTCGTCATCAACGGGCATTCTGTACCCACTTTTTTCAACAATATCTTTCGCCATGGGTGCGGGAACCGCCTCATAGTGGTCGAAAGACATGGTGCTCGATGCACGTCCGGACGACAGTGTGCGCAACACCGTCACATATCCGAACTGCTCGGCAAGCGGCACGAATGCCTTGATAATCCTTGCACCGTAGCTTGTGCTGTCCATGTTGGCGATCTGCCCGCGGCGACGGTTCAGATCCCCTACGATATCCCCCATGTATTCCTCCGGAGTAACCACTTCGAGGCTCATGATGGGTTCGAGGAGGATCGGACCGCACTTGGGGCAGGCGCGGCGGAAAGCCATGCGCGCTGCAAGTTCAAATGAAAGCTGGTCGGAATCCACCGGATGGAAGGAACCGTCGAGAAGGGTGACTTTGAGGCTCTGCACCTGATTGCCGGCGAGCACGCCGTTGTTCATTGCAGACTCAAAGCCCTTCTGCACCGAAGGAATGAATTCCTTGGGAATGTTCCCGCCCTTGACGACGCTTTCGAACTGAAGTCCGTTGACGCCTTCGTCGGCAGGCCCGACCTCGACAGAAATATCGGCATATTTGCCACGCCCGCCCGTCTGCTTCTTGAACACTTCGCGAATCTGGACGGACCTGGTAACAGCTTCCTTGTAGTTGACCATTGGAGCTCCCTGGTTGATATCCACACCGAACTCCCGGCGCAGACGGTCGACGATGATGTCGAGATGGAGTTCACCCATCCCGCTGATAATCGTCTGGCCGGTTTCGGCGTCGGAACGTACGGTAAACGTGGGATCTTCCTCCGCAAGTTTTCCGAGCGCGACCCCGAGCTTGTCGAGATCCTGCTGGGTCTTGGGCTCGATCGCTATACTGATGACAGGATCGGGGAATTCCATGCTTTCAAGGGCCAGTTTGTGGCTTTCGTCACAGATAGTGTCTCCGGTGCGGAGGTCTTTGAATCCGACTGCCGCGCAGATGTCTCCAGCCTCCACGAACTCGATGGGGTTCTGGTGGTTGGAATGCATCTGGAACAGCCTGGATACGCGGTCCTTCTTCCCCGTGCGGGAGTTCAGCACGTAGGAACCGGAATCCAGATGGCCCGAGTAAACTCTGAGGTAGGCAAGGCGACCCACGAACGGGTCTGTCGCAATCTTGAACACGAGGGCGCAGAACGGACCTGACGGAACGGGATGAAGTTCAACGGAAGCACCGGTGTGCGTGTTGGTAGCCGGCGTGCTGCCGATGTCCATCGGAGAAGGAAGGTAGCGGACTACCGCGTCGAGGAGGAACTGTATACCTTTATTTTTATAGGAAGAACCGCACGTAGCGGGGACGATCTTCATTTCGATCGTACCCTTGCGCAGGGCGGCGATGATCTCTTCCTCGGTAATGGATGCAGGATCCTCGAAATACTTCTCCATCAGGGTATCGTCGCAATCGACGGCCACCTCTACGAGGCGGTCCCTCCATGCTTCGACCTCTTCTTTCATGTCCTCCGGGACTTCGCGCACATCGTAGTTTACCAGTTCTTCGCCGGTATTGTAGATGTACGCTTTGCGGGATATCAGGTCAACAATACCGGCGAATGTTTCTTCAGCGCCGACCGGGAGGCAGACCGGTACGGCCGTAGCCCCCAACTTGACCTTTATATCTTCCACACATCCCAGAAAGTCCGCACCCACACGGTCCATCTTGTTCACGTAGGCGATCTTGGGCACGCGGTATTTGTCGGCCTGGCGCCAGACGGTCTCGCTCTGCGGCTGCACCTTGCCCACCGCGTCGAATGTCGCGATGGTGCCGTCCAGCACGCGGAGCGAACGCTCCACCTCGACGGTGAAATCCACATGGCCGGGAGTGTCGATAAGATTTATCTGGAAGACCTGGCCTTTATAGTGCCAGAATGCAGTGGTGGCAGCAGAGGTGATAGTGATACCCCTCTCCTGCTCCTGCACCATCCAGTCCATCGTAGCGGCACCGTCATGGACCTCCCCGATCTTGTGCGTCTTTCCCGTATAGAACAGGATGCGCTCGGACGTGGTGGTCTTGCCGGCATCGATGTGGGCCATGATACCGATGTTGCGCGTGAAATTAAGATCCCTGCCTGCCATCAACTAGAAACGGAAGTGTGCGAATGCCTTGTTGGCTTCTGCCATACGGTGCATATCCTCTTTGCGTTTGAATGCACCGCCTTCATTGTTGTAAGCCGCCATGATTTCTGCGGCGAGTTTTTCTGCCATCGAGTGGCCGGAGCGCTTGCGGGCGAACTGTATCATATTCTTCATTGCGAGAGATACTTTCCTTTCCGGACGCAACTCGGTCGGCACCTGGAAGTTGGCTCCGCCGATACGACGACTCTTGACCTCGATCTGAGGGGTCACGTTCTCGAGAGCCTGCTTCCAAATATCGAGAGGAGCCTTGTCAGAATCCTTCATCTTCTCGCCTACCATGTCAATGGCATCGTAAAAAATAGAATACGCGATACTCTTCTTCCCCTGCAACATAATGTTGTTCACGAAACGGGTAACCTCGATGTCGTGAAACTTAGGATCAGGAAGTAGAATCCTCTTCTTAGGCTTTGCTTTTCTCATAATTGGAAAAATTAATAATTAAACCACCCGACGGCTACTTCTTCGGCCTCTTGGCTCCGTAGAGCGAGCGGGACTGGGTCCTGCCTTCTACGCCAGCCGTGTCCAAAGCGCCGCGAAGGATGTGATAACGTACACCAGGGAGGTCCTTTACACGACCGCCGCGGACCAGCACGATGCTGTGTTCCTGGAGGTTGTGACCCTCACCCGGGATGTAGGCGTTCACCTCTTTAGCGTTGCTGAGACGTACACGGGCAACCTTACGCATTGCTGAGTTAGGCTTCTTGGGGGTAGTTGTATACACCCTGACGCATACGCCGCGCTTCTGAGGGCACGCATCCAATGCGCGAGACTTGCTCTTCACTTCGAGAGTCTCACGTCCTTTGCGAACCAATTGTTGAATTGTCGGCATAAAATAAACATTAAAAAAACACCCCCGTAAAAAGGGGGTGCAAATATACGGAAAAAAATTTAAAGTGCAACGAATTCTATGTCCTTGAGCGCTTTTTCCCGTAGGGACGCATCTTTCTGGCATGCAGAATCGAGCATTTTGCGGGCTTCTGTCTTCTTTCCCCTGCGGGCGAGAATCACTGCGCGGAGATAGTCTCCCATGCCTGATTCGTCTCCGGAGAGTGCCTTTTCGGCCGTATCCAGTTCACCGCACATGATATTAGCGACCGCTTCGTTGATGCCGCCGGTGCCCTTGAGTTTTTCGGCCGCAGTATGGTAATCACCTTTGGATAGGGCCACTATTCCGAGGTTCTTCTGTGCGGATTCGTTGCCGGATTTATCGAAGAACTCAGCAGCCTTGTCGAAATTGCCCCTGCGGAGCTCGACCACGCCGTAGCCATTCAGAACATCAGGATCATCCTGCTTTTCAAGCTGCTTGAGATAGAGTTCGGTGACTGCCTGCTTGCCGGCGTCGAGGTTCACCATTGCCAGGTCGTACTTGCCGATCTGGGAGTTAAAACGTTCGGCGGCAGCCCTGTAGAACAGCTCCTTGCGCTCTGGATCCTGTGATGTGGCGGCGATGCGGAGCACTGCGGGCTCGTCCACCAGATAAAGGAGTTTGCGGTCGGCCAGGCGCTGGAGTTCCGCATCGGTATAGTTCTCATACTCCACCTCGGTAATGAAGCGTGAACGGCGGAGTTCGGGGAGCACTTCCTTCTTGAGTTCGGTGAAAATCTGGCTCATGTTGCGGATTTCGCTCTCGCGGACCTCGGGGTCGTTGTACATCGACAGCACGCGGAGAATCAGGTCCTTGTCTTCGATGTCGGACTTGGCGACAGCTTCCTGGAAGCCTTCCCAGTCCTGCCCTACGCTCTTGACTTCGGGAGAAACGTCTCCGAGATTCTTTGAAACGCTGTTCCAGGTCTTCTTCGCGGCATCGGACCGCTCGTTGGAAAGTTTGTTGTTGCGCTCTTCGCCGCCCTCGGGGGATGCATAGGAAATAATCTTTACATCCTTGATTTTCGCACGGTCGTTTTCGGATAGTTCGGCGAGTTCGGCCTTGTAGTTGCTGAAGGACGCACCCGACAGTTCGCTGCCCTTCACGGCCGAGGAATTCACATCATAGTGAATCTGGCCTTCGCTGGTCCTCGATATGGTGTGCTGGTAGCCGTCTTCCTTATAGTCATAGAAGCCCTTCGTGACAAAATTGCTTCCGGTAACTATCACGCCGTCAGCCACTTTGCGGCTGGGGAGCACCACGATTTTATCTTTGTAGACAGCCTTGCTCCGAAGTTCGAGATAGCACTTCTGCATGCCATCCACGAAAGGGAAGGAGAAGTTCTCGGTGACAGAACCTCCGGCTGCCGAAATCACCTTGTTGTTTTCGCGGACCTTTTCGCCCTGGTATTTGAATTCCGGACCTGCGAGTTCGCCGCCCTCGTACACTATCACGGGCTGGACCTCAAGTTTGGATTCGGAGGTGAAGTATGCCGCGGGGTAATCTACCGTAAGGCACACGGGTACGTTGCCGTTCACTACGGTCAAAATCTCGGGTTCGCAGCTGATACCGACGCTGGATGCACCATCGGCCATCTGCTGGGCCGAATTCTTGTTGCAGGCCGCAATCGCCAGGACGGCGGATACAATGGCAAAAAACTTGTAAACTTTCATAATACTCGTCTGTTGGAATTGCAAAGATAGAAAATTCGGGGGAATTTACTACCTTTGCGGTACTTATAATTATGGATACACAGGAACTTCAGAGACTTAAGAACAAGTTCGACATCATAGGCAACGACGCCGCACTGAACAATGCGCTCGAAACAGCCGTCGCCGTAGCGCCCACCGACCTTTCCGTGCTGGTGAGCGGCGAAAGCGGCGTAGGCAAGGAGACCATCCCCCAGATAATCCACCAGTTCAGCCGCCGCAAGAACGGCAGGTATCTCGCAGTCAACTGCGGGGCTATCCCGGAAGGCACCATCAACGCCGAACTCTTCGGGCATGAGAAAGGCGCCTTCACCGGCGCGATAGGAGAACGCAAGGGATATTTCGAGGAGGCAAACGGAGGGACTCTTTTCCTCGATGAGATAGGAGAGCTTCCGAAGGAGACGCAGGCCATGCTCCTGAGGGTGCTGCAGAGCGGAGAATACATCAAAGTAGGTTCTTCCAAAGTGGAGAAGACCGACGTGCGCATCATCACTGCGACGAATGTGAATCTCTACCACGCTGTGCAGCAGGGGCGCTTCCGCGAAGACCTCTACTACCGCCTCAACGCGGCGAGGATCAACATGCCTTCGCTGCGCGAGCGAAAGGACGACATCTACCTTCTCTTCCGGAAATTCACCTCTGATTTCGCACAGCGTTTCGGGCTTCGCCGGATAGCGCTTGACTTCGATGCGATCTCCGCCCTGAGGGCCTACCGCTGGCCGGGAAACATCCGCCAGCTGAAGAATGTCGCGGAGACTGTCACCGCCCTCGAATCAAGGCCCGTCAGCTCCGAATCCGACAGGATAGAAATAGGGAAAGATATCATCTCCCGCTATATTCCGGATGAAAAGGACACGCTGCTGCCGCAGATTGCCGCCCCTGCTGGAGGGAGTTCCCTCGGAGAAGACGACAAGCGGGTGCTGGTGAAAGCCCTGCTGGACCTGAAAGGCGAGGTTGACTCCCTTTCGGCGAGAGTGCAGGAGCTGGAAGGCGGAAGGCAGATACCCGACCGGACAGGATTCGACAAGGGAGCCGACGACGCCGAATGGCAGGAGCAGAGGGACGACCTCAGTATCCGGAAGAATACCGGCGAACTCATTGAAAAGGCTCTCGAAAAGCATGGTGGCAACGTGAAGGCCGCCGCTGCGGAGCTTGGAATTTCCGAAAGGACGATTTACCGCAAACTAGCCAAAAACCGGACATGAAACGCCTGCTCATAATACTGACCGTCGCCGCCGTTCTCGCGGGGTGCGGAATATACTCGTTCACGGGCACGTCCATCGATCCGGACGTGCACACCATCTGCATTCCCACCTTCGAATACAAAGCCATGCGGGTGAACCCATCCCTGTCGAACGATCTTTCCGAAGCGCTACGCACCAGGTTCCGCAGAATGACGCGCCTGGAACAGGTGGAACTCGACGGCGACCTTGAAATCTCCGGAGAAATAGTCGGTTACGATGTTTCCGCATCTGCGGTGACCGCAAGCGAAGTGGCCGCCCAGAACCGGCTCACCGTAACCATAAAGGTGGATTTCACCAACGTCAAGCATCCGGAAAGCAGTTTTAGCGGGAAGAATTTCTCGGCATACGCCGACTACGATTCGTCCAATTCGCTGGACGCCGTGGAAGGCACGCTCTGCACCGAAATCATAGAAAAACTCATTGAAGACATCTTCAACGCTACCGTAGCCCAATGGTAAACGATTACATAGACCTCAGGCAGCTCAATCTCGACGAACTGAACGGAGTAGTCAACCTCTACCCCTGGTTCGGCGGTGCACGGAAAGAACTGTGCCGGAGGATGTCGGAGCTCGGCGAAGGGGCATGGAGCGACGAAAGGTATGCCGACGCCGCCCTGTACTTGGGGTCCCGGCGCATAATTGCGCAGCTGGCTCACAAGGGTCATACGGCAGACTATTCCGACGACCAGGTCAAGGAGTTGCTTCGCGCATATATCGATGAAGGTACGGGCGAAAACGGCAAGGAAGGGCAGCCGCGTAGGGTAATCGTCGTCGGAGGGGACTACTTCTCGGCCCAGCAGTACGCCGGAGTACAGCGCGAGGGCGACAATGACTTCGGAGCAATGGCGAAGGGAGGAACGCACGGGCATGACGGCGAGGGGGAGGAAGACGGCCAGGACGCACCGCCGCCTGCGGTTTCAGAAGCGGATTTTACCGATTTCTGCACCGAAACTCTTGCGCAAATCTATGCAGACCAGGGCTATCCGGACCAGGCAAAACAAATTTATTCGCGCTTAAGTTTGCGATTCCCGGAAAAAAGTGCTTACTTTGCAGCCCTTATTGAAAAATTAAAGAAATAGTATATGAACGCAGTATTTACAATCCTTACAGTGCTCATCGTCCTGGCGAGCCTCCTGCTTATCGGTGTAGTCCTTCTCCAGAACGGCAAGGGCGAAGGTCTTGCAAGCAATTTCGTTGCTGGCAACCAGACCTTCGGCGTGCGCCAGACGGCAGACATCCTCGAAAAAATCACCTGGGGACTGGTAGTATTCATCCTCGTGGTTTCCATCATCGCATCCTTCTCTTCACGCAGCAAGAGCAGCGACATGGACATTACCGACCAGCTTGAAAACACCGAGGCTGCAGCCCAGCCCGAGTTCCCTGCCGCTCCCATCGAGCAGGGCGCTCCCACCACAGAAGCTCCTGCCGCAGAGTAAGAGCTGACAATCTGTCACTGGAACATAATTTGACTCTGTATGATCCGTCGGGATTTCCCGGCGGATTGTTTTAATTATGGAGGTATTACTATGGAAAACAAATACGAATTCCTGAGCAAATATGCCATCGACCTGAACGAGGCCGCGGCTAAAGGCAGGCTCGATCCGGTGATCGGGCGCGACGATGAAATACGGCGCGTGCTGCAGATACTGAGCAGGCGCACCAAGAACAACCCCATCCTGGTCGGCGAACCGGGCGTTGGCAAGACGGCCATTTCCGAGGGCATCGCCACCAAGATAATCAACGGCCAGGTGCCGGAGAACCTCAAGTCCAAGAAAGTCTATTCCCTTGATATGGGTGCGCTTATCGCAGGTGCCAAGTATCAGGGAGAGTTCGAGGAGCGTCTCAAGGGTGTCGTGAAGGAGGTGGTGGAGAGTGAAGGCGAAATCATCCTCTTTATCGATGAGATACACACCCTGGTCGGAGCCGGCAGGACTTCGGGGGCGATGGATGCATCCAACATTCTGAAGCCTGCGCTGGCGCGCGGGGAACTCCGTACCATCGGCAGCACCACCCTCGACGAATATCAGAAATACTTCGAACAGGACAAGGCGCTCGAACGTCGGTTCCAGAAAGTAATGGTGGACGAGCCTTCGCCTGCCGAAAGCATCGCCATCCTGCGCGGACTGAAGGAAAAATACGAAAACCACCACAAGGTGCGCATCGAGGACGACGCCCTCATCGCGGCAGTAAATCTCAGCCACCGCTACATAAACAACCGTTTCCTTCCCGACAAGGCCATCGACCTTGTGGACGAGGCCGCATCGAAACTGCGACTGGAAATGAACTCCGTGCCCGAACCGATCGACGACCTCAACTCCAGAATCCGCCAGTTGGAGATAGAAAAGGAAGCCGTGAAGCGAGAGAGCACCTCCCTGAAGGCGGAGAAGATAGATTCGGAGCTCAACGAGGCCAAGGCGAAGCGCGAGGAACTCATGAAACGCTGGGAGAGCGAAAAGGCCATCGTCTCCGACCTGCAGAAGGCACGCCAGGAGATTGAGGACGACGAGAACGAGGCGCGCATCGCTGAACGCCAGGGCAATTACGGCAGGGTAGCGGAACTGCGCTACGGCAAAATCGCCCAGGCACGCGCCCGCATAGAAGAACTGACTACAAAGCAGGCCTCAATCAAGGATCCTATTATAAATGAAGCAGTTACACCGGAGGATATTGCGGAGGTGGTGGCCCGTTGGACGGGCATCCCGGTTAACCGCATGCTGGAAAGCGAGAAGGAGAAACTGCTACGGATGGAAAGTGAACTGCACAAGCGGGTGGTGGGCCAGGACAAAGCAATCGCTGCGGTGTCGGATGCAGTCCGCCGCAGCAGGGCAGGGCTCAGCAATGAGCACCGGCCCATAGGGTCTTTCCTCTTCCTTGGCACCACCGGCGTAGGCAAGACCGAACTGGCGAAGGCTCTTGCGGAGTTTCTGTTCAACGATGAAAGCATGATGACGCGTATAGATATGAGCGAGTATCAGGAGAGTCACACTGTCAGCCGGCTGATCGGTGCGCCTCCCGGATATGTAGGTTACGACGAGGGCGGTCAGCTTACCGAAGCGGTGCGCCGCAAGCCCTACAGCGTGGTGCTGCTGGACGAGATCGAGAAAGCCCATCCCGACGTGTTCAACATCCTGCTTCAGGTGCTGGACGACGGGCGGCTTACCGACAACAAGGGTCGCACGGTGGACTTCAAGAATACCATCCTCATAATGACATCCAACCTGAAAGAAGAGGAACTGCGTCTGCGCATGCGGCCGGAATTCCTCAACAGGATAGACGAAATCGTAGTCTTTGACGCTCTGACGAAGGAAAACATCAGGGAAATCGTCCACATCCAGATGGGTATCCTGCAGAAAAAGCTGGAAGAGGACGACGTTCGTCTCACGTACACGCGTGCCTTCGAAGACGACATGGTGCAGAACGGCTACGATCCAGTCTTCGGCGCCCGCCCGGTGAAGCGGCTGATTCAGCGGGAACTGGTAAACCGCCTGGCGCGGGAGATACTGGAAGGCAAAATCCGGAAGGATTCTTCCATTGAAGTGGATGCCATCGGAGGAGAGGTTGTCCTGCGCAATGCAACGGATTGATTAAGTTCTTCATCTTTAGACAGGTTCATCCCTTTTTGAAGATGATCAGAAGGTTTTTTCACATACTCATTTTAATGACCGCCCTTGCGACGGTCTTTTTGTCATGCGGGAAAACCGATGAAGGGACGGCGCCGGATCCGGAAACGGTCAGTTACGGAGTAAGCGGCACCCTGAGGCTGCAGAAAAAGTGGACTGCCGTTTATATTGGCCGCTATGACGCCTCTGCCCCGGAGGCAAAAAACGCCGAGTATCTTGACAGGCTTTCCGCCGAAGGCACAGGCAGCGCGATGTATTTCCATGTAATTGCGAAGCATGGCAGCCTGAAAGGCGACGAAGATATCCTCGACGCTTTCAGGGATGGCACGGGAGTCGGTAAAACCATGGGCGGAAAGGCTCTGGTGGAATGGTTTAAGGCTCTCGTGTCCCTGGGCAGGGTAGAAACGCTTTCGGGGATTCTTGCCTGCGGAGGGCCTGGAGATGCGAACGGTTACATGGATTATACCATCGGAAATACCGGCACTTTCGACGTCTATGTAGTGGAAATGCTGCCCAACGGGCACATCAGCGGACGCTATGGGCTAACCACTTTGGAGATTAGCGGAGAACCCGTGCAGTTGTAATTATAAAAAATATTGTTTACATTTGTGAGTAACGCAACTGTAACCATTTATAATTATAACCATGGGTAAATTTGTCATTACTGTCAGGAAGAACGGAGAATTCCAGTTCAACCTCAAGGCCACCAACGGCCAGGTAATCCTCACCAGCGAGGGCTACACCACCAAAGCAGCATGCCTCAACGGCGTTGAATCCGTCCGCAAGAACAGCCAGGATCCCGCCAAGTTCGAAGTCAAGGTAGCAAAGAACGGCAAGCCTTTCTTCAACCTCAAGGCCACCAACGGCCAGGTAATCGGCGCCAGCCAGATGTATGCATCCGACAAGACCTGCCAGGCAGGTATCGCTTCGGTGGCAAAGAACGCACCCGATGCCCCTGTAGTAGAGGAAATCTAATTCCGGCTATGGTAAAAAAGAGCGGCGCTCCCGAAAGAGCGTCGTTCTTTTTTTGAAAAAACCGGTGAAAATTTTGCAGTTTCAAAAATTCGCTTTATATTTGCAGTCCCGACGCGGAAATAGCTCAGTTGGTAGAGCGCGACCTTGCCAAGGTCGAGGTCGCGGGTCCGAATCCCGTTTTCCGCTCAAAAGTTCAGCAGCTCGGCATGAAAATGCCGGGCCGCTTTGCTTTCGGCCCCGTCGGGAACTTGCTCACGTAAGGGGGCTGGAAGCGAAGCGGCCAGGAGCCACAGGCTCCGCAGCTGCTGAACTTTTGAAAGCCCCACCCCCAGGGATAGCGCAAGCAGCCGCAAGGCTGCGCTGCGGAATCCAGAAGGGTTATGTTTTCGAAGGGATCAGTACGAAGCCGGCCTAACGGTGCAACCATAATTAAATCGCCAGCTATATGTCTGTAAACTACTGGATACTCCACTCCCCGCACTTTCAAATTTGATGATTCGCAGGTCCGTCGTATTCGGTATTTGAGGAAACCAATAATAGCAGCCGGTTGTAGCTTTGTATACATCCCCATTACTGCGATAACCAGCAGCCGGGAGGAAAATACTCTCAATACTGTCTTTTCTTCTAACGGATAATCCTGCAACGCCATATTGATAAGTATCCCAAGCCAATACGGTATTTGAAAAAGAGTTGAGAGCGGCCCACTCATCGTTTGTTGGCACATGCCAGAGGCCGTCAAGTTGTGCCCGTGCTGCATCATCTATTGTTTCCAATACTCTTAAATTGTCTGTATCGTTGTATTTGGTTATTGACATATTCGCCGTATTTAACCACTTGTAATTGTCATATGTAAAGGTTGTTTTGGGTTCTGTTTCGCCCCACGCAAAATAATCTCCGTATTCTTTCGGTTTAGTTGCCCCAAGATTACAGTCTGACCAGTATATTCGTTTGCCATCCACATCAGTGCCCAAATCCACTGGTTTGTTATATGTAATAACGGTCCAATCGCTGAGCGAAGGCATTTTCAAAGCCCGGCCATCGGAATTCCCTCGATACCAGGTCTTGTTTTCAAATTTCTTTGAATAGTATGTCCCATACCATCCGCCTTTTAACATCGTAAAATAATAAGTGGTTGAGACATTCCGGGAAGATGCGTCTAATACAGCACTGAACAGGTAGCCCTTTGATTCTCCGCTTTCCTTATTAGCCTTGTCATAAACATAACCCTCTACCGGAGCACCTGACGCGATCGTTGTATGAACAATGGTGCCGTCTGACGCGATTGATGCTATGCCTTGTGGGATGAGGTGCGGCTCACGGATTTCAATGGCTGTTGAAGATGATGCGCTGTCGTCATCAAGGAAGAACTGTATATACCCATCAGGTATCTTCATATCAAAGGCCCCTGATATCTTGCCATCGGAAACCATATAGTCGAGCGTGGCCGTAAGGTAATATGAATACTTCGTTTCGCTGAACGTGAATGAGGTTCCTTCATTGGAAATTTCTGCCGTATTGCCGAAAGGCAGGAAAACGGCACGCATCGTCCCGCTTGAACCTTCAGAAAGGCCCAATGTGCCGACAGATGCGCCATTCATTTGTATTGAGCTCCAAACAGAACCATCATAGCTCATTCGCAAATATTTGGGAGCGGCGATATTATTAAAGAACACAAAAATGACATCTCCATCTTCCCAGCCTGTTTTCACAGCCCTGGTGGAAGCACCATCCGGATGAATGGCTGTCAGTTCAAAAGATATTTCGGTTTCAGTCCCATTGCTTTCTGATAGAGCACAATTTGCGGGCTCTTTATTACATGAAATGAGAGACAGAGTAACGGCAACAAGAATAATCAAATTTTTTTTCATTTTTCAATCCTCCTTTTTTACATTGATTCCTCTCCTCCGAACCAGTTAGCAGACGGGCCCGCCCCCGAAAGAGGATCACTCGTGCAAATCATACTTACTTGTTTTAGTTCTGTGACAGTCGTCACAGGGATCTCATAAAATAATTTTGTCATAAAGCGTATGCCTTCTTTGCCGCCAGATCCCGGAATCGGCCGAACACTAAAAAGGCAAGGGATCTCTTTTGACTCATACCAAATCGCAGGCTCTGGAAAACCGTAGAAGAATATGGACATAGTGTAATCCCTTGCCTATATGCAATCAGTAGAAACTGAATACATATCAGCGCAAGGACAATTCTGTGTCTCTTATCCCTTCTATAGGTTGAAATTTTCCAGATTTCGCGATTTTGGATAAAAGCAAAAATTGCCTTAAATCTCCGGGCTGTCTCTCCGGATGACAAACGCAAAGGTATAATTTTTATGTTAGAGTAACAAGCTTGTGCACCCTCAAACCTATCGCAACGATAACACTTACCCCTTTCCCCTGCAGTACACCAGCTCTGCCGCGAGGTCTTCCGGGCCAAAGCTGTTCCGGTCTCCGGCGTGGCCACCGCAAAGGGGATGCTTTGAAGCAAGCGCCCTGCAGCCGTCCGGCTCAAGAGGTTCCCGGGCGGGGGAAATATCCCCTTCAAGGGGGTCCCAGTCCGTAATCTCGTCATGATGGCGGAGGTGGTAATACTCTTCCTCGCCAAGCTGGCCGAAGAGAGGCACATCAGTTTGCGCAGGCTCAATGATTCCAATCACATAGATATAGCGTACGATATCCAGCGAGAGCTCCCCAACCAATACCCCGGACAGCAGCGTTTTGGCCTTCTCCAGCCGGATAGCATCCTGCGCTATGGGCGGGAATTGCAGCTGAGCGCCTTTCAGCACTTTTATATAATTCCGTTCGGCATCGTCTATCTGCACTTCCTGCGGCCCCCAGTACGTAACGGTATTCCATACCAGCCCGCAGAAATCCCACACCCGGTATACCCGGCCCGTAATGGAAGACATGGTTCCGCCGGAGGCGAATAAATCCAGGGCCACCGAAGGATCAAACGCATTGTGCACCGTTGTCGTCTTTCCGTCCGCCTGCGTTATATACATGCACGGCTCATACGGCTGGCACGTCAGTTTAAGCGGGATTCCGTTCACTTCCAGCCATGCCAGCCCGTCCTTTTCTCCAAGGGTGTACATCCCGTCCTTATAGACAATCTTATCCATTCCCGTTTTTTTGCAAAAATACAAAAACTCTCCCACCATGGGCATCGTCCAATCTATTTCATTATATTTGCAGAACAATAAGACTTCCTATGAAAAAAGCATATCTTTTGTTGATTATGGCTGCCGGTATTATCAGCTGCGGTTGTTTGTCATCACCGCCGAAAGGAGATTTGATTTATTGCAGTTACTCGCGCAACGGAGCTGCGGGTTTGGGCAAGGACTACTGCGAACTTATAGCCGATGTGGATTCGGTTCCGAAAGTCGTCGTGGTAATGGACGAAGACAATCGTTTCGGAGACCCGGTAATACACCGCAGCTATCAGGTGGATAAAAGCGTCGTGGATTCCCTCAGCAAACTGCTCTCTGAAAACAAGGTGTACAAACTCAACGGATACCACCTTGACGAGGCGATCTGCGGCGGTTACTCTTACCGGATATATCAGGAATATTCTTCCGGCGACAAGGTCAATGCCTTCTGGTATGGCCACGGAGTCAAGGATTCGGCCCTGACAGCCTACGCCATAATTGAGAATTTCTTCACTCCCTGGCGGGAGAGGGCCGTGCAGGAAGAAAAGACCGAGATTCTTGTAAAGCGCATCTCTGAAATGGAGCAGCTTTATGAACGCGTTTCTAAAGCCACCCGTAAAAGAAAAACCTATCCCGAGTTCCGCGACGATGTAAATAAACTGAGGGGATATATGGATTCCGGGCAGTGGAAGGAGGATTACGAGGCCGATGAGAAAGGCGAAATTCCCAAAGACCTCAAACGCGGTGTCCTCAGCCAGGACGGTCTCTACAATCTCCTCCAAAGCGACCGCCTCTTCAAACTCATGTGCAAATAGGATATATTTTTAATTCACTATATGAAAAGAATACTCCTTATCATCGCGGCGGCGGTTTCGCTCGCGTCATGCGCAGCGCTCAACCAGGAACGCCTCATGCAAAGCGGTGCGAAGGTCATGCAGGCCTTCTCTATCAGCGACAACGACATCAAAGGCTATGTAACCCAGTCCGTAGCGCAGCTTGACGCCAAAAACCAGATTGTCACCAGCGGCAACTACGTAACCCGCCTCAACAAGATTACCAAAGGCCTCACCCAGGTTGACGGGACGCCCCTCACTTTCAAGGTCTACAAGAACAACGAAGTCAACGCATTCGCCTGCGCGGACGGCAACGTCCGCGTCTACACCGGACTTCTGGACGTGATGACAGATGACGAAGCCCTCGGCGTAATCGGGCACGAAGTGGGCCATGTGGCCCTGCAGCATACGCTGAACGCCTATAAAATGAGCCTGTTCTCATCTGCCGCGATGGATGTGATCGCTTCCACCGGCAATCTGGCCGCAGCCCTTACCGACAGTGTCCTGGGGCAGCTTGCCACACAGATGATAGATGCCAAATTCTCCCGCAAGCAGGAGACGGAAGCCGATGACTTCGGTTACGGTTTCCTGGTAGGGCAGAAGAAGAACCCCTACTATATGGCGATGGCTTTCGAAAAACTGATGGAGAAGAGCCAGAGCGGCACACCCGCACAGATAAGTTCCATTGCCAACCTGTTCTCGTCGCACCCCGACACCCAATCGCGCATCGACCGCGTGAACAAGCGCGCCAGCGCCGAAGGCTACACCAGGCCGGCGAAATAGGAATTACCAGATTTCCTGATAGGTATCGGGAACCGTTTTGGCGGAGGATTCTGCGGAAAGGGCGCCCTGCCCCATACCGGAGGTTCCTCCGTTGGTTCGTATAAGGGAATCGCAGATGGCGATGTCCCAGTCGTCACGAAGCGCCCACTCTGCATCGGACGCCTCATCTCCGAGAAAACCTGTGCCCACGACCGTCCCTGTCTCCAGAGAGATGTAGGTCCAGCGGCCGTGCTGGGAGATGAACTCAACTTCACCGCTGACAAGTTCCGGCTCGTTCCCCCTGTCGTCGCGGCAGGAGGCCAGGGACAGCAGCAGGGCGGCGGACAATATGGCTGTAAGGAACTTTTTCATTTGGTGACGGTGTATTTGAGTTTGGCATTCAGTCCGGTCCTGCTTAAAACCACTTTTGCTTTCGTCCCGGAGGCGGTTTTCATGTAAAGAGGACTACCTGTTACCACCCGAACCGGCGAACAGGAAAGATTATAGAGTGGTACAAGCCCGATGCTGAACCAGTTCTCGCCGTCTACCAGAGTCTGCGGCAAGGAGCCTTTATATTTATATTCTACGGGTGTACCGCTGCGGTAATCGATTACCGAGAGGGCTTTCAGCGAACCCGTTCCCTTCTCTTTCCCTTTGGCAGAACGCACTATCTTCAGGAAATACCTGCAATAATCCGGATTGGATGAAGGGATGTGGTCGGTAAGGTCCAGTGCGAACTCCAGCGGTGCCTTGTCGTAGGTGCCGCGCATATAGTGGTCGCCCCCTTTGTTGCTCATGCCGGTCTGCAGATAGTAGTTGTCCGGCACATCTGCAGAAACCTTGTCGGTCGCCCCGATATTGTATGCAAGGTCGTTCCGCGACGTATAATCTATGGTCAGTTTATACAGGATCTTAGGCTCCTGGTATTTTACTTCTGCCGTTATGGCATCATCACTCAATACCCTCGCAAGAACCGTATCGTCGCGGAAGAAATCGTAAGGATAGTAGAACCTGCCGCGGTCGTGCACCGAGGTACCCCAGCTGTTCACGACGATGAACGCTCCGTCGTGCTTCACTCCGGAAGCATCGGTGTAACTCACCAGGTCGTCATAACCGACTATGGTCATGGCATGGGCGCCGTCGTTCGGGAGAGACGTTACAAGCGACCTGTATCCCGTCCCGGAAGGGCCGTCATAGTTGGAAACCATATTCCAGCCATAACAGTTTCCGGCAAAAGAGAGTATTCCTCCGGGCTTTCCGTCACTGCCTGCAAGATACTGTTTGTAAACATCCACGTCGCGCTGGAACTCGACAAAACGCGATACCCTGTATCTCAGCGCGTTGCGATACTTCTCAAACCCGGACGGCCAGGTAAAGTCGTAGGTGGTGAGCGTGGAGAAATCCTCTTCCGTCATCGCTCCGGAACGCATGGCCACGAAGAGGCCGTCTTCGGCAAAACCTCCCTGGTCGATGCCATCGTTCACCAGATTCCAGATAAACTGGTAGCTGAACCGGTTGGCCGGGCTGGCTGAAGCATCCCTGTCGAGATAGCGGTTCATCTCGTAGGTGAATACATAGCCTATGCTGGACGCCTGGGCGCAGGAGCCGCCGTGCTGGTCGATTACAGGAGGAAAATATTTATTGGTAGAGTTGTCCACATACTGCGGCAACTCCTGCCCGTTTACGGTCAGGGGCAGGAGCGCCAGCAAATATATGAGAACCTTTTTCACCTGGAAACCCTTTTAAAAGTTTTAAGGGCTTCGTTTCGCACTTCTTCAGAAAGCGCCTCATCGGCACTCATAGCTTCTGCCACCTTTGCAATCTCTCCGGAATTCCAGGCAAGACGGTGCCAGCCGAGAGCCTCCAGCAGAGTCACCTGCACGGCCGGATCTCCGCAGGACTGCAGATACTCCAGCAGCACCGGCACGTTTGCACAGCAGAGATTGGAACGGATCTGACGGATATTCGAGCGCCTTTCCTTTGCGGTTGTGGCAGTGTCCGTTATCGCAGCCTCATCCTCGAGGAATCGGGTTGCGGATCTCTCAAGCGACTTCTGCAACTTTTCCGCATCCTCGTTGCCATTTATCATCTTCACATCCGCAATCTGCTTTGAGAATTCGGCAAGCAGGGAATCCTTCTGGAATGCAAGCAGGGAATAGCTGGTATTGAACACTATGCGCGAAGTGGCATTGTTCGTTAGAAAAACCTTCACAAGAGCGGGTATCAGACGGGCATCGCCGGTCTTTCCGCAGAGTTTTACCGCGATGCGGCGGATGAACTCGTCGGCATCGTCCAGCGCAAGGGCGACGGCATCGATAAAGACATCGTCATTCGCCCTGGACAGGCAGTAAAGGGCCTCCAGGCGCACTATTGCATAAGGCGATTTTTTGTAAATATCAAGCAGTTTGTCGGAAGATACGGCGCCCTTCCTGTAAAGATGCTCCAGTGCAAGAGCCTTCTGGTCGGGCGTACCCTTGCGCAGAAGCCGCTTCCAGGCACACCTGCTGTTTTTCAGGATGATATTGTCGAGGTTCTTGCCGGAGTATGCGAAACGGAATGTAGGGTCTCCGATAAGATGAGACTCGATATATGGAGCATAGCGCACCAGGTCACCCGCACAGCCACCGGCTGCGACTATTCCGAAGAAGCGGTCGTGCCACTTGTCCTGCAGGGAGTTTACGCTGTTGGCCTGAACGGCGACGGTGCCTCCTTCCTGGAAAATATACTCGTCGGCTATACAGTCGTTCAACTGGAACGATCCGTTATAGCAGGCATCGAGAATAACCAACTGCGGAGACGGCTTGTAGCCGTAACCGGCGAAGTCGTCAATATAAAGATCCAGCGAGGCGTCCTCCAGGGAATCGGCCTTGTGGATATCTTCGTTGAAGGCATCCTTGAACCAGCTGTCCGGCACGTCGAAGCGGGCCTTGAGGTCGGCCTGCATCTTCTTGTAGTCCTTTCCGCGCTGGCGGGCACGATAAAGATGCGAACGGAGGTTCTTGACGATGTATTCCTTAGCATCTTTCACCATATACGGACGCTCTGACGCATTCAGGTACTCGGTGTCCGGCGCCCCGTGATGATGCAGCATCGCAACGTTCAGTTCCGGGCGCATCATTTCGTTCATCAGATGTGGTTTCACAGGTACCACGTCGGAATAATCGATGTAACTTATATGATTTCGACCATCATCAAGCAAAGGGAAGTGCTCCAGCCAGACGCGTTTTTCGTCCAGACGCGCAGTCTTGCTTTCGGAGATGTAGCCATGTCCGCTGAAGAAGAGCATCTGGTCCATCACCGGAGGGTTCAGGCGGGCTTCGGCGGCCTTAAGCAGAAATGCTTTGAGAGCGTCAATACGTACCTTGCCATTCTCGTCCATCGGGCGGATGCGGCCGGTGAAGATATCCGGGCAGAGCGCCTGTGCGCCGTCGGCAGAAAGGTTATAGTAGAAAAGAGGGGTACCTTCGTCGCGGCCAATGAAATCAAATTGCAACGAGAAATCATCGTAGTAGCGGTCGCTCGGAATGGATGACCGCTCCCTCGGATATTTCTGCTCGTCCATCTTGAAGGCACTGGCAAGGTGCTGGGCGCCACGCACCATCGCAACGGGGATGTTCCCTACGAAAACAGCCCCGACTATGGGATTGCGGCGGCTGAAATGCATTTGCTTAAGTACGGAGCGGATGCTGTCCGGCACGCCCCAGATGTCTTCTACAATCTGAACCTTGTAGCCGTCAGCCTTGGAAATGGCAGCGGCGTAGGCATCCACCTCCGCCTTTGCAGCGGAGTAGCTTTCGGGATCGATTACAATTGCAAATCCGTTACCGGCTCCGGCCGCAATGGGCAGAAGCATCAGTACGGATATAATAGCAAAACGGTATAATGCTTTCATAATGTGGTATTAGTAAGTATATGCCAGCCGGTGCCATTCGATAGCTTCTTTTATGTTGCCGGCCAGAGCCTCATTGGAACAGGTATCCGCAAATGCACGCACTTCGGGGAGACGGTATGCGGGGAGATATATCCGGAACGATCTGGAGAGGAACATCTGCCATTTGGGACTCAGCTTTCCCTGGATGAGCTCGTCAATATCATCTTCCCAGCTTCCGCAGCGTGTCTCTGCAATGGAGCGGACCTTTGCATAATAACTTGTATCGGCATTCTGCTTTGCAAGGATGTCAAGTGAAGCCTCGATTGCACCCAACAGCGCCTCCCGGGGGAAGAACTGCAGCGCTTCGTAAGTGTTCTGGCGCACGCGGGCCGAAGTATTGTTCACGGTAGCCATCCTGGCAACCAGAGGTATCAGCTCAGGATCGCCCATCGGGGCAAAGCAGTTGACAGCTTCGCGCTGAACCTGCTCCGCACTGTCTTCCAGGGCAATCCGCACCGCCTCGAGCTTTATGGAACGCGGGCATTTGCTGCGGATTATGGTGTTGAAGGCTTCGTGCCTTTCGACCGATACCTTCGATTCCTTGAGAATCTTCAGGAGTTTCTCCGCACTCATGTTGCCATGGCGTATTCTCAGACAGGCCTTGTCGGCCGAGTGGCATACTTTCTCTTTTTTGAAAGTGAAGGTGGGGTCGCCCACTACGTGCATCTCCAGATATGGCGAAAAACGGTTCAGGTCGCCAATGGGATAGCCCTGGGCCACGAGGCCGAGAAATTCGTCGGGCCACTTGTCCTGCAGCACGTTCACGGTGCCTCCCCATGCGACCAGGGTTCCGCCTTCCTGGAAGATATACTCGTTGGCGATACAATCTTTGTTGTTGAACGCGGCGTTGAAACAGGCATCCATCAACACGACTTTCGCCTCAGGACGGAAGGTGCCGAAGTCTTCAAGGGTAAGGTTGTCTTCTTTCTTTACTTTGAAATACTGTGTATCGAAGTCACCGTGGTGATGCAATATCGCAATATCGAGTTCCGGACGCATCAGCTCGTTCTGCACGCGCGGCTTGAGCGGATCGTAGTCCTTGTGATCCATATAGCTGAACGCACCCGGAAGGTTCTTCATCCAGGGCAGATGCTCGCGTAGCGCCATCTGCTCGTCGATATGCGCCCATTTGCTTTCAGCGATGCTGCCGGATCCGGTAAAGATGAAGATATGGTCCAGACGTTCAGGGTTCAGATGCGCTTCGGCAGCCTTGGAAAGATAGAGCCGTAGTTTTTCGTAACGGGTCGAGCCTTCGGTGTCGGTAGGACGGATGCGGCCGCTGAAGATATCCGGAGCGAGCGGAATCTCACGCCCGGAAGTCAGGGTATAATAGAAAAACGGATCCCCGTCAGTATCCTTGTCAATGTACTCGAATTCCAGGTCGAAGTCATCGTAGAAGCGGTCTGAGGGCACGCTGGACTCCTTGCGCGGGCGCTCCTGATCCATCTTGAACGCACTTGTGAAGAACTGCGCGTCGCGAACCATGGGAATGGGAATATCACCGATAAAGACAGCTCCGCAGATCTTTCCCTTTTTATAGAGGTCTTTCAGCTGCGCCTTAATTGCATCCGGACTTTCCCAATCCTGGCAGAGCCGGTAAACCTTGTATCCGTCAGCTTTGCGAATGGCATCTTCGTAGGATGCCAGCTCAGCTGCGGCTTCACGCTCGCTGGCAGGGTCTATAACTACAGCAACACCTGCCCGATGGGAGCAGGAGACTGATGCAGTGAGCAGCAGAGTGGCAGCAAAGCCTGCCACGGTCGGTCTGATATTCATCCTGTTTCTTTTTAAAATTTAAGGAATGCGCCTGCGGACAAACCGTAGAATGCAGTTCCTTCGAGTGCAGGGCACTGCGGGGCAGGGCCCATCTGTTTAAGCATGGTTCCTTTGACAAAGAGGCCTGGACACAGCGCCTTCACCGGGGCGAACACCCAGTCGGCCCTGAAAAAGGCCGACAGTTTGCCGGAGGTCTCGTATGCGAACGCAGGGGCCACATACCTCTTGGAGATATCCTGTGCGGCGGGAGCAGTGTTGCCGCTGGCATAAACCGCTTCGCCAAGAGGCAGGATATAGCCTGCACCGGCCGAAATGTCCAGAATGTTATGCCCGATACTAATGGTCTTCCAGCCTTCGGCAGAGATACCCAGCATGTTCCAGCTCTGGTCGTAAGGGTCGCCGTCGGCGTAATGGGTCCGGCTTTCGGATACAAAAGAGGCTCCGGCCTTCGCCGACCAGGAGGCGCCCTTGCCTATGCGGTAATCGGCGGAAGCCTTGATGCGCATGGCATCGTTGTTAAGATAACGGCTCTTGACCTCGTAGTATACTATATTGCCGTGTTCGGTGTCCACAGCCCGCTTCTGGTCATACCAGTAACCGTTCCATATCTTTACATCCGCACGGACCGAGATACTCTGGCGGAGTGCGCCGGAAATGTCGATACGGTCGAGGAGGCCAATCTGCATAAAGCTGTAATCTCCGGACTTCCATTCGTAAGCGGACCCTCCGTCGCGGCCTTTTTCATTACCGGAGCGGAATACAACCTCGGTGAAATTACTGAAATTCCGGCCTTTAAGCAAGGTGTTGATTCCGCCCGACCATGTAAGGCCGGAGTATTCACGCGGAGCAGAATAGCTGTCGGAAGAACTGAAGGCGAAGAACTCGCCCATACCCATCATCTTGTAGTAGCGGTATGCCTTCTGACCGTCTTCCAGATAGTACTTGAAATCGGAACGGAAGAGTTCTGCACCACCAAAAAATCCAAAGGCCCAGCCGGAACCAAGACTCCGCTGAAGGCCTATGGTAAGCGGTATACGGGAAATATCGTTCCGGGGACGGGGGTCTTTGATATCGGACAACGTCGCTGCCGTGAGTCCCACCGAACCTGCTGCCACCCAGCCTGGCGCGAAAGACCAGGCGAGACCGCCCTTAAGGTCGAAGCGTTCCGTGGTCGAATTGTCGGCCAGGGTATCGCAGATTATATATGGATTGTCCGGATCGTTGCCGATAAGCGAATTCCAGTTACGCGCGAAATCCTGGGTGTTGCGGTAGCGTATACTGCCCTCCGTACGGAATTTCCCGACGGTGCCGAGTTCCTCAACACCAACGTCCAGTTCGCTTTTCCCGGCCGGATTGTCCGGACGGTGGAAGTCGCCTTTCCCATAGTTCCATCCGGCCGTGACGGCATGCCAGTCGGCAGTCGGACTGCCGGAGAGGGCTACGGGAGATGCACTTCCGCTTTGTGTGTTTTCTATTTCGTTCTGCCGTTCGTGATGCCAGACCTGAGCAATAACTTCCCCTGCCGGTGCAAACAGCATCGGCAGGAGAAGCATTGCGCAAATCCGTTTGAAATTAGTCGGCATCAACTTCGGTAGGTTCTGCACCGGGAATAACCTTGGCTACTACGAAGTCATTCGACGAATTGTTGGTATCCTTGTAGTATGCGCGGCCGTTCTCAATCTTGGTAACCTTACGGCGCACCGCCTGTCCGCTCCATGCCTCGGCACCGATGATACCCTTAGCGTCATCCACAGCAAGGAAGACAGGATAGTGCTCCTCTTCCGTACCATCCCAAATATCAACCGCATCCAGCACATAGTTGTTGGGGAATATCAAATATTGTGACTTGGAAGTGGTCCCGGGAGTAGTCATAAGGTTCTCTTCATTTGCGGCATACTGGGCAGGTGTTATACCGGCAGGAAGTTTGACAAGCATAGCGCCATTATAAAAGAATCCCTGTCCCCAGTTAGCCTGAGAGTTGAAAGAAGTGAAAATGAAGCTAAGGTTGGGAATGCCTTCATAATCGGTATCCTTGGCGTTGTAGGAGCAGTAGAACTCCCAGTCAGCGTGAGAGAGGTCTGTGCAGTTCTCAAAGCCTGCTCCCTGTGCCTGGTGATTGATAGGAGCATTTGCAATAACCACGCTCTTACCGGGCTGGAGAGGATAATCAGTGCCATTTCCGGGGAACGCAAATACAGGGCTCTGGGTAACACCGCCGTAGAGATGTGCAAATCCATTTGCCTGCCAGGCATTTGCCTGCTTCTGGCCACCCATTCCTCCAACAAGGATAATCTGGTCGAGATACTGTACTTCGTCTGAATTGTTCACAATTTCAATCCATGTATCGCTGAGCGGTTGGATATAGTACTGCTTTCCGGGAGTGTACTGGAATGCCTTGATGAGCAGAGGAGACTTGCTCACCACGCTAAGGGCAAGAGTAGTCTCGACATCTTCATACAGAGACACGTCCGCGGTGCCTATTACGCTGTTCGTTTCTGTAATCTTTCCGGTGACGGTCACCTTGTAATCGCCCTGGGTAAGGGTTCCGGCAGCGACATACGCCACAGGCACATCTTCTCCCTTGACTTCAATTTTTTCGACTGTAAGGTCGACAGTCTTTGATCCCTTGACCGCCACGGCGGCAATGTCGTTAATGTCCGCCTGCCCGACTCCGTCGGGAAGGGTGACGTTAACCTTAAGTTCATAACTCTTTGCTGTCTCCTTATTGCAGGATGCCAGCAACACGGTGGCGGCTGCTACAGCCACGATGCCGATGAATTTGATTGTCTTCTTCATAATATTAAAGATTAATCTTGAGTTCTGCACCAAAATATATATCCGGGTATAATTGCTTCTTGGAATTGGACCATTTGTTGATATGGTATCTGCTGGTATTGGTCACGTTGTTGGCCGTAAAGGAAAATTGCGCGGATTTGCCGATTTCCTTCGTCAGGCGGATGTTGAGCAGCGCCCATGGAGAGATGGTATCCGCGAGGAATCCATAGGTATAATACCGCGAAACCATGAGGTTCAGGGTGTTGTCGGAATTCATGGTCGCCGCATTCCACTTGGTATAATTCCCGTCCAGGTCGTAATAGCCGAGTGGATCCACGGCCAGATAATCCTTGCCCTGATACACGAAATCGTGAGCGCGCGCATTGCCGTTTTCATCAAGATAGACCGAACGTTGCGACTCATACCAGATAACCTGTACAGTAGTAGTGAATACCAGCTTCAACTCCGGTATATGCGTGATAAAACGGAAACTGCTGTTCACGCGGTCCTGCACGGAACCGCTTCCTGCAGGCATTGTGGGGGCGTAAGCGTAATTCTTGTTGATGGAAGATGTGGATTCCGTTTCGCGGGTGCGCTGGATGTGGAACCACGCTCCGTTTATGTTCAGTGAAGTACGAAGCGTCTTGATGGTCCCGAGATCCAGACCATATTCGATGCCAAATTTCTCCGAGCGGGTATTGTTGGACGGACGGCCCCAACCAAGGAATTCAACTATATCTACTTTGTCGGCGTCATATCGTACGCCGGCAAGTTCGTACGTGACTTTATTCCCTTCAAGGGCAGGAGCAACGGCCCCATCAGGAAGACTGAAGCGGGAATAACGTGCCCAGTGCAACTGGTTGTCAAAGCCAAACTCGTGTGTATGGTTTTCGTGGAAGAAAGTAGCGAAACCGCTGACGCCCTTGGCTTTCCAACTGAGACCTATCTCGCTTTTCACCGCATGTGCGGGCCTAAGGTCCGGATTTGCAGTATCTGTAACCACATCAGTCGTCATAACGGCGATACGGTTTGCTTCTGCCTCAGTATATCGGTTCAGGCTGATATAATCGAAATAACTTGGCTCCGGATACAAATATAGCAGCGTCGGCATCTTGTTGGAGATGCCGTATCCACCGTTTACAGAAAGGTCGTCAAAGAAATGACTGTTGGATTCGTTCAGTATGCTGAGCGAAAGGTTCAGCCTGGGCTCTACCACAAAGTAACCATTGTTGCCGCCGCTCTTCTCCGCATTCAGGAACAGATTCGATGCACGTACGCCTATCTCCGACTTGAGCACCGGCCCTCCAAGTGTAAGGCGCCCCTTGTCGCTGATGAAAACGGAAGCGGTATTCAGAGCCGGAATGTCCTTATAAGCGCGAGGCCTTAAAGTATGGGACGACGATCCCTGCGGGGGATTATTGATATCGAACGTGAAACCATTGCCCCTGTTGGCATCCATAGTGTACTCCACGCCGGCTTTGATACGGGTGTAATCTTTTTCTCCTATCTGGATATACTTACTGGCTGCAATCTGGCCGAATAAATTAACGGGAATACCGTGGAGACTATATTCCGAGTAATATGGTTTGATTTTCTGCTCAGCAATGTGCATTCCGCTTTCACGGGCATCAGTAATTGCTCCATCCGGGCTCCAGACCTTGCTTTTATGCAAATCTTCCGTCCTGGAAACCTGTGCCGACAGATTGTAGTCGAGCGAAGTGAGCAGCAGCGATTTGGGTGTAAAACTGCCGTTTACCGACAGTCTTGCGCCGACATTTTTGTTGGTGAATTCTATATCCTGCTCTTCCAGCTGCGGGTCCGTCTTGCGATTGTTTACGTTGGAATAGACGGAGCCCTTGATGTTGAGGCTGGCTTTGTTCCACACCTTGGAGAAGCCTCCGGCAGCAGTCAGGCGGTCATAGCCGAGGTACTTCCGGCGCGGATCGCTGTAGCTCTGGCTCCAGTCACCGCCGAAGTTGAATGAACCACCATTCTTCAGGGCAAAACCCTTTCCGACGTATGCGAGTTTGGAGTTGGGATCTATCTGTGTCTTGAACTCCAAGGGGGTACGGCCGGCCTTGGTCTTCACTATCACCACGCCGGAGGTCAGGTTGCCGTATTCGGCAGAAGGGATGCCGCTGATGACCTCCATCGATTCCACCACTCCGGCGCTCACCGTGCGGAGGTCGGTACCGCCGCCCGCTGTTGTCTGGTCGCTCATGCCGTCGGTCTGCACGCTGGAGGCCGATCCGAAGCGGGTCGAAGCGATGGCCTGAAGGTTTGCATCGTTGCTCACCGGCGTGCCGTCCACTATGACCGATGTCCCGAGGGAGTTGTTGGCATTGGAAGATATCTCCCTCACCGTCGCCTGCGACAGCTCGTTCAGGTTCGGATTTCTGGCAAGGTTGCCAGGCACCAGCTGAAGCAGGTCGCTGACGCTCTTTGGCTGAAGGTGCCGCACCGCTTCCTCGTTGATTATCGACTTGGAACCCATATCCTCGCGCTCCGCAGTGACGGTGACGCTGTTAAGCTCCAGACTCAGAGACTGCAGTTTCAGGTTCAGGGCCGTGTTTCCGGCTACATCCACCGTTCCGGTCAAATCTTTGTATCCAACGAAGGAAACCTGATATTCGTATTTTCCTTTCTTGAGATTGGAGAATGAGTAGTGCCCGTCTTTGCCGGTTGTAGTCCAGATGGATTTGTTCAGCGACACCACTGCAAGTTCCACAGGCTGCCCGTCTGCATCCGTGACACTCCCGGACAAGCTGAACGACTGCGCAAAAAGCGCTTCGGAAACGAGCAAAAGAAGGCCTATGAGGAACAATAATCTCTTCATAATAATAGCACTACTCCGGCAAAGGTAAAAAACTCTGCCGAAGTTTGCAATACCTATTTATAATGAGTTAAACTTCCGTAGCCGCCTCGAACTCGTGCAGGAAACGTAGGTCGTTCTCGAAGTAATGACGCAGGTCGTTCACCTGCCACTTAAGCATGGCGATGCGTTCCAGCCCCATTCCGAAGGCGAAACCGCTGTATTTTTTAGAATCGATTCCGGAAGCCTCCAGCACGTTCGGATCCACCATTCCGCAGCCCAGTATCTCCAGCCAGCCGGTGCCTTTGCAGATGTTGCAGCCCTTTCCCTTGCAGATGTTGCAGCTTACGTCAACTTCCGCCGAAGGCTCGGTGAAGGGGAAGAAAGACGGGCGCATACGGATCTGCGCATCGGCACCGAACATTTCGCGGGCAAAAAGGAGGATTGCCTGCTTGAGGTCTGCGAAGGTTACGTTTTCATCTATGTAGAGGCCTTCGACCTGATGGAAGATGCAGTGTGCGCGGGCGGAAATCGCTTCGTTGCGGAAGACGCGGCCCGGGCAGATAACGCGGATGGGCAGGGGAAGAGTCTCCATCGCCCGCACCTGTACGGAGGAGGTATGGGTGCGGAGAAGCAGGGGATTCAAGTGCCCGGCAGAGATGAAGAAAGTATCCTGCATATCGCGGGCAGGATGGTTCGGAGGGAAGTTTAGAGCCTCGAAAACATGGTAGTCGTCTTCAATCTCGGGGCCTTCAGCCACATCGTATCCGAACTTGCGGAAGATATCCACTATCTGCTGGCGGACGATGCTCACGGGATGGCGGCTGCCCAGTTCGTACTGGTCGCCCGGAAGGGACAGGTCCTCGCCGGAAGATTCGCCGCCGCCTGCGCTCTGCACACCGGCCTTCAATTCCTCTATCCTGGCAATGGCCGCCTGTTTCAGCTCGTTGAGCGGCCGCCCGAAGGCACGCTTCTGGTCTCCGTCCACACTGCGAAACTCCTCGAAGAGCGCAGTGATTTCGCCTTTCTTGCCAAGGAAGCGCACGCGCGCCTCTTCTACTTCCTTTTCTGTCCTGCACTTGAGAGCGTTCAGCTCGCCAAGCACCTTCTCTATAATTTCAATTGTCATATCACTTGTTTTTCGCCTCCCGTTTCGCGGCCCTTCTGTCACGGTCTTTCTGCATCCTGCCGGCACCGTTCTTAAGATATTTCTTCCATTGCTCCTCGTTCAGTATCCTGCGGAAAGCCTCGAAGGTAGCGTTTTCCCACTTGTCGGTAATCCTCTGGTAGAGATCGTAGTTCTCCACCCTGTTTTCGGCAAGTTCCTTCGTTTCGGCGCTCATTTCACCATAATTGTGGGTGAGGATGGAATCCACGTAGAAGGTCTGCCACACCTCGAGTTTCAGGTCTTCCTCGTAGCGGAGCACCGTCTTCTCTATCATTTCGCGCATTTTCTTCTCTTCCTGCTCCGGAGTAAGCGGCTGCTGCTGGGCTTTCGCCGTCAGCGGCAGCAGGGTGCAGGCAAGAAGGGTGAGTATGTGCTTAGTCTTCATAATTTGCAAAAATAAACATTATATTTGTAAGAAAGTTCAATTAGCGATATGAAAGTACAATCATTATGCCTCGCGGCGCTTGCCGCCCTCCTTTTTGCCGGAGTCAGGGCAGAAGCCTGCTCCAACGTAATCGTCACCCGCGGCGCCAGTGCCGACGGCTCGTGCATGGTGTCCTATGCGGCCGATTCGCACGTCCTTTACGGGGAGCTTTATTTCCATCCGGCCGGGCGTTTCCGCGCAGGCTCCAAGCTTGATATCATAGAATGGGATACCTATAAGCCGCTCGGTCAGATTCACCAGATTCCCCGCACTTACAAGACCGTGGGGAATATGAACGAAAAGCAGCTTATAATAGGCGAGACGACCTGGGGGGGGCGTGAGGAGCAGGTGGATACAACAGGTATAATGGATTATGGTTCACTTATTTACATAACCCTGCAGAGGGCCGCTACCGCCCGTGCCGCCATTGATACGATAGTGTCGCTTGCCAACCGCTACGGCTATCCTTCGGAAGGCGAAAGTTTCTCCATTGCCGACAAAGACGAAGCCTGGGTGATGGATCTGGTGGGGAAGGGGCCCGACAACCGGGGCATAGTATGGGTGGCCAGGCGCATTCCGGACGGATACATCTGCGCACATGCCAACCAGGCAAGAATCACCAGCTTCCCCCTGAATGACCCTGAGAACTGCCTCTATGCTCCCGATGTGATTTCGTATGCCCGCGAGCAGGGATGGTTCAGCGGTGCCGACGAGGATTTCTCGTTCCGTGATGCCTACAATCCCCTTGACTTCGGCGGAGCCCGCGCCTGCGACGCCCGTGCCTGGGCAGCGCTCAGGATTCTCTGCGACGGGGTGTTCGTATATTCCGATGGAGGAGTCGAAGTCTCCCGCCCGGCATCCGACTGGACGGAATATGCCCTCGGGCATGACATTACCGGGGAAATGCCGCTGTTCGTGAAACCTTCACGTAAGGTTACGATGAAGGATGTCGCCGACGTGATGCGCGATCACTTCGAGGGAACTCCTCTCGATATGACGCAGGATATCGGTGCCGGCGGCAATGCACTGCCGTACAGATGGCGTCCGATGCATTTCAAATGGAACGGCCGGGAGTACGTGAACGAGCGCGCCATCGCTACCCAGCAGACGGGATTCTGGTTCGTGGCACAGGCCCGCGGCTGGCTTCCGGATGAGGTGGGAGCTCTCGTGTGGTTCGGCACCGACGATGCCGCGACATCCTATCTTACACCGATTTACGTATCCACTTCGCGCGTTCCGGAATGCCTCCGCGTGGGCAATGGCGATATGCTGCATTATTCCCCGACTTCGCAGTTCTGGATCTGCAACCGCATCGCACAGGCATGCTACAAGATGTATAACGTGATGGCTCCCACCGTACGGTGCGCCGCCGACGCTTTCGAGCAGGAACAGATGTTCTCCGCCGTGCCTTCTTTTGATGCGCGGGTCGGAAAGCTGGTTTCACGCGGCAGGCTTCGTAAAGCCCGCAGGCTCATGACAAAATATACTGTGCAGACGGCCCAGGCTCAGTTTGACAAGTGGGTGGCGCTGGAGGAACTGCTGCTGCTGAAGTATCTTGACGGCAATATCAAGGCACAGAACGAAGACGGTTCCTTCGTGCACAGTGAATACAATGCCGGCACCCCTTCCGGAATCACCAACCAGCCATACGTCGAGGCCTGGCGTAAGGCCGTTGCCGAAAGCGAGCACGGAAAGGTGTTGGAAGTACGGTAAATGGCCGTTTTTCGGAACAAACGAACAGAATTGAAGAGTTTGTTCCCGTTTTAAGCCGTTTTTCGGAACGGAGTTAGAAAAAAATTGTATATTTGCAGTCCCGTTTGCCGAAAGGCTTCGGGTTTGGTTCAGCAAAAGACCTTCCGGTGGGGTGGGTGAGTGGCTGAAACCAGCAGTTTGCTAAACTGCCGTACGGGTAACCGTACCACGAGTTCGAATCTCGTCCCCACCGCCCAGTGCAATCAAATGCAGGTGCCGCACGCAAGTGCGGCATTTTGTATGAAAAAGAGACCGCGTAAGCTTGCTTACAAGCGGTCTCTTTTTCATACAAAGTCATCCTTTCGGATGCACCTGCATTTTGATTGCCGGCGGTGGCTCCGAGATAGCGCGACCGCAGGGAGCGGAATCTCGCACGAAGCGACGAAATCTCGGTGGGGACTGGATTACGACCCCATCTGCTGATTCTGGGCCGTTTCGAGCTGCGTCTTCATGGCATTGACCCCCAGAGAAATTTCCTGTTTGGTCATTTCTTTATACTCCTCCGAACAGTCGATGGTAAGAGTCTTTCCGCTGACGGTAACCTTCGCCTTATCTTCATCATTCAAAGATTCTTTGACAAGAAGGGCAACAGCTTCGCTGGGGCAGTTGTAGGTCACGATACATGACACGCACATGTTGTTGCTGAATTTCCAGACAATCTTATAGTCGTAACTCCAGGCCGCCGTCTTGAGGTTGTAAGAGAATGTTATGGTATCGTCGGTTTCGGCAACCTTGATGTCGGTATAGCCGTATTCGGTGTCGTCATCGCCGTCTTCGTCACCGCCGTTGTAAACCCCATCACAAGAAGAGAAACTGAAAAGCATGGCGCATGAGGCCATGAGAGCATAAACATACTTTTTCATTGCGTAAATTATTGGTTTCCGCAAAGGTATAGCATATTTCACTTCCATGTACTACCCTAAAGGGTGGTTTTGAGTATGGCGACACGCGAGAATTCGCGCAGCAGGTCCCCGTGGTGGCCGGGAATGATAATATGGTGGTTGCCGATTGGATCCGTGAGGAAATAGCGGGCGTCGTCCGGGCTGAGTTTTACCCATACCTGCGTACGGCATAGGTTGGCTTCGTACTGATTGCGCAAAAGTTCGCCCTCGGCGATAAAGGAACTTTCCAGGTCTCCCGAAAGCTTGAACACCGTGACCGGCCCTTCAGGGAAATGCCCGTGAATGCCCACTCCGATTCCGGATTCAAAATGGGTGTCGTAGCTGAACCCGTCCACCATGCAGAACGGGATGGTGCAATGCGCAAAGAGCATTTCCCCGGTTTCGACATCAATACGCGCCGGATTGGCCTGGAAACCGGTGAAGCCCGTCAGGGCATGGGCTACCAGCATGGTCAGCAGTGCGGGTACATCACCTTCGCAACCCGAAGGAATACCCTCGGAATTGAGGCGCGCAAGCGCATAACACCCGGTATTGTGCACCGTGCCGAGAAGATCGAAACAGCGAACCGTCAGCGCATCAAGCCTGTACTCTTCTGCAATGACTTTCAGGGCCCTGTATATCCGCACGGCATCGGGGAAAGAGGCCCTGACCTGCGGAGGAGCGCCGGCAGCCTGCTCCTGAACCATTGCGGAGCGCTCGTTTTCAAATACATCCAGCAGCACATCCATGGGGATGTCGATCAGGTCGATGCCGAGTTTCTGCAGCACCGCCTCTGGATTGCATTCGCTTGCAATCAGCCAGTCGGACGGTTTCCCGATGATTCCGACGCTCATGTCGCAAAGGGTGCTCCTGGCGGATGCGACCTTCGAAAGAATCTCTATCCTGGAACGGATGTACGCTGCTGATCCGTGAAGAACCTCCCCGGAGAAATTATGCTGCTTCAGCCAGGAAAGTATTTCCAGCGAAGCCGCCAGCGAATTGCTTTCTCCCGAAGCAAGCAACGTGAAGCGGGTCACTCCCGTTTCCAGCAGCGACGGGAACAGTTTAAGAAAGATTCCCTCGGCACCGCCGGTACGTATATATATAATATTGAGATCGGCCGTTCCGAATTCGGAATAATCCTCTCCCTTATAATCATATCCGCCGTCAGGCATTATCTCCTCGAGAAACCTGGCGGACCGGAGCTGCACGGACTGCTCGTCATGCAGGCCGGATGTGATGGTGTAGACTGCTATTTTGCCCATATGATGGCAATGTAGCAATTATTTGCTAATTTTGTGGTAACTGAAGACTAAAATATGTTGAAACCACATCTCCTTTTTGCAGTTCTCTGCATTTCTGCCGCCGCAGCGGCGCAGCCTTATCCATTTCAAGACAAAAACCTTTCTCCGGAGGAGAGGGCGGACGACCTGATTGCACGCCTCACCCTCGAAGAGAAAACAGCCCTCACCCTGAATTCGTCCGCAGCAATAGAGCGCTTCGGCATCAAGGCCTACGACTGGTGGAACGAAGCCCTTCACGGAGTGGGGCGCAACGGCTCCGCAACCACATTCCCCCAACCGATAGGAATGGCCGCATCCTTCGACGATGCACTTCTGTATGAAGTGTTTTCCGCCGTAAGCAACGAGGCCCGAGTGAAGCACCGCCTTGCCGATGAGTCAGGCCCGATTGCCCGCTACCAGGGGCTCACCTTCTGGACTCCGAACATCAATATCTTCCGCGACCCTCGGTGGGGACGCGGCATGGAAACATACGGAGAAGATCCTTATCTTATGGGCCGTATGGGCATGGCTGTAGTCCGCGGGCTGCAGGGACCAGACGATGCGAAGGTACGCAAACTCTTCGCTTGCGCAAAGCACTATGCGGTACATTCCGGTCCGGAGCCCGACAGGCATCGTTTTGACGCGCGGCCTTCCCGGAGGGACCTCCACGAAACCTATCTTCCGGCATTCAAGGACCTTGTGACCAAGGCGGGAGTGGAGCAGGTGATGACTGCCTACAACCGCTTCGAAGGCCAGCCT
>Ga0265298_10000164_pt1 | contig 101102 bp, 89 predicted proteins | sample AusTroGonzalo_MG_3_FD_193486 | JGI IMG/M metagenome (GOLD analysis project Ga0265298, IMG submission 193486) | Bovine rumen microbial communities from tropical cattle in Woodstock, Queensland, Australia - Gonzalo_01 | ecosystem: Host-associated > Mammals > Digestive system > Stomach > Rumen ...
TGAAGCGGAAATGACCTATGACCCGATGCTCACCAAGGAGATGGGAAGGCCGGACTGGACCAGGGACGCGGAAGAGGTCCGCGGACTGATCAACGGACTGAACCCCTGGCCGTGTGTTTCCGTGCCGCGGGAAGAGGGAAGGCTGAAACTGCTTCGCGCGGTATGCACGGAAGGAAGCGGAGAGCCCGGCACGGTTCTCCGGGCGGATCCGAAAGGCGGACTTATTATTGCCTGCGGAAGCAGGTCGGTACGGATTTTGGAACTGCAGGCGCCGGGCGGAAAACAGATGAGAGCAGAAGACTACCTGAGAGGCCACGGGATTCCTGTTGGCAGTATGATGAGAGAGGAAGCCGAATGAACGAACGAAGACCGGGGCCAAACAGAAGACCGGCAGGGAACAGGCTGCCTAAGCAGATTCAGAAACCGGCTCCGATGGAAGGACTGGCCGCGCGAAGAGCAGCGCTGAAGGTCGTCCGGCAGGTGACAGAGAACGGGGCTTACGCCTCGCTGGCGCTGGATGCTGTATTGAAGAACAGCGGGCTGAATAACGCGGACAGGCGGCTGGTTTCCCGGCTGGTATATGATACACTGGACCGGATGATCTGGCTGGATTATGTGCTTGCACAAGTGATGGCGAAGCCTGATACCGATATCAAGATGAAGAACATCCTGCGGCTGGGCGCATGCCAGATTCTGTTGGAGGATCGGATTCCGGAGAGCGCGGCAACGAACCTCTGTGTACAACTGTGCACAGAGAACGGGATGCCGGGACTAAAAGGCGTATGCAACGGTATTCTGCGGAACCTGATCCGGAAGAAAGATGAGCTGGAGTTCCCGGATCCGGAAAAAGATCCGGAGCTGGCAGCCTCCATCCGGTACAGCGTGCCCGGATGGATCTGGCGGAAGCTTCGGGAGGATTACGGGGAAGAAGCCGAAGAAATCCTGGCATACCGAAATAAGGATGAAGGGTGGCTGCTTCGACCGAACCTGACGAAAACAGACGACGCCGGGTTTGAAGCACTGCTGGATAAAAAGGTCTGGCAGAAGGAAAAGAGCGACCTGCCGCACGCATGGAAGATTACCGGCGCAATGGATATCTCGAAAGACGCCGACTATCAGGAGGGAAACTTCTCCATTCAGAGCGGCGGCAGCATGCTGGCCAGCCTGGCCATGGACGTGAAGCGCGGACAGCAGATATTGGACTGCTGTGCGGCGCCGGGCGGGAAAACCTGCTACATGGCGGAGATGATGAACGGGACCGGGCGGATCCAGGCCTGGGACGTCCATGAACACCGGACGGAGCTGATCCAGGCACAGGCACGAAGACTCGGACTGGAAAACATCCGGCCCATGGTCCGGGATGCGACCAAGGGACGGGAGGAACTGACCGGGACAATGGACGGCGTGCTGCTTGATGCACCGTGCACCGGGCTCGGATTCATGGCACAGAAACCGGACATGAAACTGCGGGTGACGGAGGAAGGCCTGACAGAGCTGACAGAACTGCAGGCAAAACTGCTTGACACGGTCAGCGCGTATGTGAAGCCGGGCGGTACGCTGGTCTATTCTACCTGCTCGATTTTCAAGGATGAAAATGAGCGGCAGGCGAAAGCATTCCTGCAGCGGCATCCTGAGTTTGAGGAAGTTGAATTGCCGAAATCGATTCCGGAAAAATACCGGGAGAAACGGGAACAAGGGCTACAGCTGCTGGAGTATCGCGACGGAATGGAAGGGTTTTACCTGATAAAAATGAAAAGGGGGCTTTCCGATAGTCCCATTAAACCCCTTCGGGAGGATGTGGGGGAATGACTGAACTGACGGGAATGACCTGCGCGGAGCTTACCGAATGGGTGAAAGCGCAGGGATATCCGGCTTTCCGCGGCAAACAGATTTTCCGCTGGATCCATCAGGGAGCTGAGTTCGGAGAGATGACCAATCTCTCCAAAGATCTGCGGGAGAAACTGGAGCAGACTGCAGTCGCCCAACCGGTGCACATCCGGCTGAAGAAAGAAAGCACGTTGGACGGAACGGTCAAACTGCTTTATGAACTGCGGGACGGCAACTGTGTGGAAGGCGTACTGATGCACTACAAATACGGCATCAGCCTATGCATTTCCACTCAGGTCGGCTGCCGAATGGGCTGCCGGTTCTGCGCGTCCACGCTGGAAGGCAGGGTCAGGAACCTGACTGCAGGGGAAATGCTCGGGGAGATTCTGTGCGCGAACCGTCTGATAGAAGGCGATGAGACCCGGGTCAGCCATGTGGTGCTGATGGGAAGCGGGGAGCCGCTGGACAATTATGACGAAGTGATCCGGTTTCTGCGGCTGCTGAAGGAAGAAGAAGGGATCCGGCTGAGTATCCGGAACGTCTCACTCTCGACCTGCGGCATCGTGCCTAAAATGTACGATCTGGCGGAGGAAGGCCTCCCGGTGACGCTGTGCGTGTCACTGCATGCGCCGAACGATGAGATTCGGCGGCAGACGATGCCGATTGCCTATACCTGGTCCATCAGGGAGATTCTGGAAGGATGCCGGAATTATATCCGGAAGACCGGGCGACGGGTGATTTTCGAATACGCGCTGTCGGACGGGCTGAACGCGGAAGAGGAGCATGCGGCACAGCTGGCGAAGCTGCTGCATGGAATGCAGTGCCACGTAAACCTGATTCCGCTGAACGTTGTGAAGGAACGCGAACTGAAAGGAATCAGCGAGGAAAAGGTGCAGCGGTTTTTGAAAGTGCTGCAGGACAACCATATTTCGGCGACACGGCGCCGGGAAATGGGCGATGATATTGAAGGGGCCTGCGGGCAGTTGAGAAGGAGCGTTATTAGGGAGCTTCCTTCGGACGGACAAAGTTGAGTGGTTGACGATAAAGCTCATATTGGGAGAGGAAACGAATGCGGAAGTTTAACCTGAAGGGAAAGGTTGCCCAGAAACTGAAAGGACTGGAGACCGCCGTAAACGAAAACCTGACCGGAGAAGCCGGAGAAGATACTTCGGTTCAGAATCAGCATGAAACCGTTACGCTTAATCATGGCGAAATCCGTTATGCCTGGCGTACGGATGTGGGTCGGATCCGGAAGAATAACCAGGATTCCGTAATCCTGGGAAACGGGCTTTTCGGCGTCGCGGACGGCATGGGCGGCCATAACGGCGGAGAGATCGCTTCCGCCGGACTTCGTGACGGACTTCTTCGGGAAACGGAAGGAAAAGAACCGTCATCGGAACTGCTGACAGAATCCGTGAAAAAGGTTAATTATGAGATCTGGGACCAGCAGGAGAAGAACGCATCCCTGACGGGAATGGGCACGACGCTGACAATTCTTTGGCCGACGGAAAAAGAAATGATCATCGGCCAGGTGGGCGACAGCCGCGCATACCTGATCCGCAACAATGAGATGAAACAGGTGACGTCTGACCATTCGATGGTGGCCGATATGGTCCGCCGCGGCGTGCTGACGGAAGAACAGGCAGCCTGCCATCCGATGCGTAACTATATTACCCGCGCCGTGGGCACGGATGATACGGTTGAGGTGGATATAATCAGCGTTCCCCGGATGAACGGGGATCGGTGGATCGTCTGCTCGGACGGGCTATACGGCCAGATCAGCAAACAGGAACTGGAGGAGACGGCAAAGATCAGCAGCCTAGAAGAAGCAGCCGGAAAATTGCTTGAGCTCGCACTGGATCATGGCGGGAAGGATAATATATCCTTTATTCTGATGGAGGATATTCTTCGGTCCGATGACTCTTCTGAAACCATCCAGGCGGAAGATGAAAAGAAGGGTGAAGATACTAAGGGGGTGACGGCGGAATGAAGGAGAAGATCCTTGCCGACCGTTACCGACTGACGGAACAGATCGGTATGGGCGGCATGGCGATCGTTTACCGCGCCGTTGACCTCCGGACGGGGCACAACGTGGCGGTAAAAGTGCTGCGCCCCGAATTCAACGAGGACAGAGAATTCATCAGCCGCTTTCAGCGTGAAGCCGAAGCTGCCAGCAAGATGACACATCACAACATTGTGAATCTGCTGGACGTCGGCATGGACGGTGAAAACCGGTACCTGGTCATGGAATACGTTCAGGGAAAAACCCTGAAGGAAGTGATCCAGGAAAGGGGAAAGCTGAGCGCTCCGCTGGCTTCCCAGATCGCGATCCGGATCCTGAGCGCGCTGGAACATGCCCACCGGAACGGGATTGTGCACCGGGATATTAAACCGCAGAACATTCTGGTGCATGCGGACGGACACATCAAGGTGGCCGATTTCGGCATTGCCAGAATTGCAAACAGCTCCACCCTGACCAAGGGCGACAACGTGATGGGTTCCGTTCACTATTTTTCACCGGAACAGGCAAGAGGTGAAGGCGCGAACGCGACGAGTGATATTTATTCCACGGGCATTGTTCTGTACGAGATGCTGACAGGCAGAGTGCCCTACGACGGCGACAATCCTGTGGCAGTCGCGATGCAGCATCTGCATGCGACGCCCGTGCCGATCCAGACACTGGCGCCGGATGTACCGCCTGCCGTTGTACATGTATGCATGAAAGCCATGGAAAAGAATCCGGCGATGCGGTATCAGTCTGCAAGGGATATGGCGGCGGACCTGCGGGCGGCACTCGAAATCCGGGACGACAGGCAAATGTATCCGGAGAAGGAACTGGAAGTTCGCCAGCCGAAACCCCAGTTCAAGGATGAAACCAGGAGCCTTTCGGATACCGGACGAAACAGGAGCCGGCAGGCAGGGATAAGGCGCAGAAAACGGATCGTTCTGGTAGTGCTGCTGGGACTGGCCATCGCAACCGGATTGTATTTTGCTACGCGCGCAATCATTACACAACTCGTGACTACGGTGAGGGTTCCCGACCTGACAGACTATCAACTGGAAGAAGCGCAGAAGCTGCTGAAGGATCTGGAACTGAAGAGCGAACCGGTTTACGCGACGAGCGAAGAATATCCTGTCAATACGGTGATGATGCAGAGCTATGCGCCGGATACCGTGGTACACAAGAAAGACACCGTTTTCCTGACGGTTTCCAGCGGCCCCGCGGCGATGGACATGCCGGACCTGCAGAAGATGAGCTACCAGGATGCGGTAACATTGCTGAAAACGATGGGCCTGAGCGACATCACGAAGGAACGCATCGTAAACAGCGATTACCCGGTTGACGCCATCGTATCGCAGCAGCCGGCACCCAATGAGAAGATCAGCAAGGAAACGGAAGTAATCATTACAGTGAGCGGCGGTGAAACCATCGTTCCGAAGCTGACCGGATCGACGCTGAAGGAAGCCGAGGAGATGCTGAAACAGAAAGGGCTTAAGCTGAATCCGGTGCTGAATTATGTGGACACGCGGAAGGCAAAGGAACACGCGTACGTAGCGGTGCAATCCCCGGACCCGGACGTCCACGTGATGCTGGATACCCCGGTCACGATTAACCTGTATCGTTATCCGACGGACAAATCGGAAGCGAACATTACCATTAACGTGCTCAATGTCAAAGAGGACGTCAATATCCGGGTTACGCTGCAGGCCGAAGGTTCAGACTACGAGATTGAGGCGCTGACCTATGTATGCCCGCCAGATAAGGCCAGAACACAGACATTAAAAGTGAACCTGCCGGATGAAAGAAAATACACATGCCGGGTTTACCAGAACGATGAAATGACTGATACGATTGAAATCGGGATGACTGAATAACCGGAGCCGGGAGTGGAGAGTGAAGCGTGGAGAGTGAAGAACTGAGGGACGGTACGCTGGTCAAGGGAATCGGGAGCTTCTATACGGTGCGGGCTGAAGACGGAACAGAATATACGGTCCGGTGCAAGAAGAAATTCCGGCGGGAAAGAATGACCCCGATGGTCGGCGACAGGGTCCGCTTTACGCCCGGACAGGGGGAAGAACACGGGTGGCTGGAGGAGATCAAGCCGCGGGAGACCGAATGCCTCAGGCCGCCGGTGGCAAACGTCACAATGCTCGTGATCGTGATTGCCCCGGTGCCGGAACCCGATATGGTCCTGACCGACAGGCAAATCTCCAGGGCGTTCAGCCAGGGAATGAAGGTTATGATCGTGGTGAACAAAGCGGACCTGGATCCTAGTCTGGCAGAGAAGACCCGGAAAGAGTATGCTGCGGCAGGCATTCCGGTTTACAGCGTCAGCGCACTGAACAGAACAGGCCTGACCGAAGTGCAGAAAGCCATGGCAGATGGAGGCCTTTGCTGCCTGACAGGGCAGAGCGGCGCCGGCAAGAGTACGATGCTGAACGCTTTGCTGGATCTGAATCTGGAAACAGGGGATATTTCACGCAAGATCTCCCGGGGCAAGAATACGACGAGACATACGGAACTGATTGAAAAGAACGGTTTGAAAGTGATGGACACCGCCGGTTTTAACCTGCTTGAAGCAGAGAACGCACTGGAACCGGAAAAACTGAAGGAGCGTTGGCCGGAATTTGCAAAGTATGAAGGGAAATGCCGCTTCCGCGAGTGTCTGCATGACAAGGAACCGGGATGCGCTGTGACGGAAGCGGCACAAAAAGGAGAAATCAGCGAAGAGCGACTGAGCCGCTACCGTCAGCTGCTGACGGAAGCAAGGGAAGTATGGAGGGAACGCTATGATTAAGATTGCGCCGAGTATCTTGGCAGCAGATCCGCTGAACCTGGAACGGGATGTCAGGGTGGCTGAGGGAGCCGGTTGTGACTGGATCCATGTGGATGTCATGGACGCTCATTTTGTTCCAAATCTGGCCTATTCTCCGGACGTAGTGAGAAGACTGAAGGAAGTGACCTCGCTGCCGCTGGATGTACACCTGATGATGGATCATCCGGAAACGCTGGCAGAGATCTTTCTGGATGCGGGGGCGGACAGCCTGACCATCCATGCAGAAGCTGATACGGATGCCAAGGCACTGCTTGAAAAGATCCGGGGGAAAGGACGACTGGCCGGGATCGCTATTCGCCCCCATACCCCCCTTGAAACGGCGATGCCGTATCTCGAGGACGCAGACCTTGTCCTGGTCATGACGGTTGAACCGGGGTTCGGCGGGCAAAAACTGGATGAACATGTGATCGGAAAGATCCGAGCGCTGCGAGATTTCGGATATAAGGGACTGATTGAGGCGGACGGCGGGATCACGGAGCACAATCTGCAGATGCTGGCCGAAAACGGACTGACCGTGGCCGTGATGGGAACCGCACTGTTTCACGCGGAGAATATGGAAACGTGCGTTTCAAGACTGCACGCAATTCAGCGTTAAGAGTGGAGAGCGGAGAGTGGAGAGCAGGGATACAATCGCGGCGATCGCGACAGCGCCGGGAACCGGCGGGATCAGTATTATCCGGCTCAGCGGGCCGGAGGCGGAAACGATCCTGCGCAAAGTATTTGTTCCGGCAGGCAAAGGATCAGAGGATCCGCTTGAATCCCACCGGATGATGTACGGCAGACTGAGGAACGGCAGTGAAACGGTGGACGAATGCATGGCTGTGCTGATGCGTGCACCGAAGAGCTATACCCGGGAGGACGTGGCGGAGATCCATCTCCACGGTGGGGACTACGTGATCCACAAGGGTCTGGAGATCCTGCTGCAGGAAGGCGCACGGCTGGCTGAAGCGGGGGAGTTTACCCGGCGGGCATTCCTGAACGGGCGCATCGACCTGAGCCAGGCTGAGGCTGTGATGGACCTGATCTCCGCACGCGGAGAACAGGCACACAGAGCTGCTATTCGGCAGATGGACGGAGGTGCGGCAAGCTTTATCCGGCCGCTGTCAGATCGGCTGTATGAGCTGCAGGCAGGGCTGGCGGCCTGCATCGACTATCCGGAGGAGATCTCGGACGAGGAAGGCGCCGGCATGCTTCGACAGGGGCTGGAGGATCTGATCCGCAGGCTGGACGAAGCGGTTGACGAGCATGCTTCGAGGCTGCTCCACAGAGGATTGCAGACGGCAATCATCGGGCGGCCGAACGTCGGAAAGAGCAGCCTGCTGAACGCGCTGCTGGGAGAGGAACGGGCAATTGTGACTTCCGTGCCGGGAACCACCCGGGATACGATCTGCGGAGAGATGACCATGAACGGAATCCGGATCGAACTGACGGATACAGCGGGGATCAGAGAGACAAGCGACCCGGTGGAACGGATCGGCGTGGAGCGGTCTGAAAACACGTGGAAGAACGCGGATCTGACCCTGCTGGTGATGGACGGATCAGCAGAGATCACGGACGAGGACAGGAACCTGCTGGAGGGCCTGAACGGAGAATCGGTCATTGTAATCAACAAGGCGGACCTGCCGAAGAAGCTTTCCACAGAGGAAATCCGGGCGATCCGGCCGGGAAACCGGCAGATCACGGTTTCAGCGAAAGAACCGGAAACACTGCAGCCGCTGAAGGATGAGCTGCGGAGGCATGCGGCTGTTTCCGATCAGCTGGCGCTGACGCAGCCGAGGCAACTGGACGCAGCAAAGCGGGCGACAATGCATCTGAAGGATGCGTTGATCACGCTCGAACATCTCACGCCGGATATGGCGGCGACAGACTTGCAGGCGGCGCAGGAGGCATTGAGTGAGATCACGGGAGACAGGGCTGATGAAAAACTGCTGGACAGCGTTTTCTCACAGTTTTGTGTGGGGAAGTGATCAGAGGGATGAAGATGGAAAAGTATCAGAAAGTAATCCGGGGGCGGGACAGTATTGCGAAACTGCCTGAATTGATGGAGAAGCTCGGGATCCGTAAGCCGATGATTATCGGATCGGGTCATCTGACAGGAATGCTGTTCCGGAAAGCGCCGGGACTGCTTTCCGCACCGGTGTTTTCAGGATATCACGCCAATCCTGATCTTGCGGATTCCGAAGCGGGGGCGGAACTGTTCCGGCGGGAAGAATGTGACGGACTGATTTCCATCGGTGGCGGATCCTGTATGGACACAGCAAAGGCGATCAAAGCAAGACTGAACACGGAAGATGAAGAAGCGCTGAAGACAAACAGGCTGGAAAACAAAATAATCTGTCCGCAGATCGCGATTCCCGGAACGGCGGGAACCGGCTCGGAAGCGACGCAGATTGCGGTTGTCTATGCGAACGGGAACAAGGTGAGCCTGAACCATGAAGAACTGAAACCCGAGGGTGTTATTCTGGATCCGGTGCTGCTGGAATCCCTGCCGGCATACCACAAGAAGTCATGCGCGTTGGATGCACTGGCCCAAGGCATCGAGAGTTACTGGAGCAGGGGATCCAACGACGACAGCAAGGTCCATGCGTTTCTGGCAATCATCGGTGTGCTGGACAATCTGAAAGCCTATCTGGCGGGAGATCCGCACGCGGCTTCCGAAATGCTGGACGCCAGCTATCAGAGCGGAAAGGCAATCCAGATCACCCGGACCACGGCAGCTCATGCCATGAGCTACCGGCTGACGAAGACACTGGGAATTGCCCACGGGCATGCCTGCATGCTGACGTTACCGACACTATGGGAAATGATGCTGGACCATGAGGAGATGAAAGAAACGCTGCAGGATCTCAGCGCGAAGATGCGCCTGGGGGATCCGCAGATGGTCCCGAAGCTGTTGAGAGGGATTCTCTATTACCTGGAGATGGAGATCCCGCCGATACCGGACGAAAAGACACTGGACGAACTGACGGATTCCGTGAACGTTGAGCGGCTGAACAATCATCCAGTGGCGATGAAGCGGGAAGAGATCCGGGAAGCGTACAGGAGGAGTTTTACCCCACTGTGTGAGAATGAGAAACTTGCCTGTATGGATATCTGGAGGTATTACGGATAAAGAGGGTTTTTCGGGCGCGATGAACCTCTTAAACCCCTTTGGTGAAAAGTGCTGAACAGGAGGATATGAATGTCAAACCTGCATGAGGGACACCGGGAGAAGCTCAGAAACCGATTTATTCAGGACAAGGGATTTGAAAATTTCGAAGATCACCAGATCCTGGAACTGCTGCTGTTTTACGCGAAGGCGCGGCAAGACACCAATCCGCTTGCCCATGAGCTGCTGGACAGATTCGGCAGTCTGAAGGGCGTGCTGGAGGCAAGGCCGGAGCAGCTGATGACTGTGTCCGGAATCGGCGATCAGGCGGCGACACTGATCAGCATGGTTGTTCCACTGACCCGCGTATGGCATCGTTGCGCGATGGAATCGCCGGATCGGATAGGCAACAGCAGAGAAGCGGAGAGCTATTGCCTCTCCATTCTGGCAGGAGAGAGGACGGAACGGTTCTATGTCGTTTCCCTGAACGCGCAGTGCAAGGTGCTCGGACGGCGGAAAATCTCCGAAGGCTCGCTGAGCGAAGTGTCTGCTTATCCGAGGATGGTTATGGAGACGGCACTGAACTACAACGCCCACAGCATTCTGCTGTGTCACAACCATCCGGGCGGGACCTGCGCGCCTTCGCCAGAAGATATCACATCTACAATCCAGCTGCAGCAACTGCTGAACGGGGTGGGTATTCTGGTGCTTGATCATATTATTGTTGCGAACGACAAAACATACAGCATGATTCAGCACGGAGATATTGACTACAGGATACGGGGAAACAGAAGATGAGCGAGAAGAAAGAGCACCGATTTCCCTGGCCGGTAAGGCTGATTCTCTGGCTGCTGTGTGTGGGAATTATCCTTTACACCTGCGTGATAGGCTATGTACTGATCAGGGAGAAGGGAGCGAGGACTACCTTGCCAACGACAGACAGCTATGATGCGATTATCGTGCTCGGCGCACAAGTGCTGCCGAACGGTACACCGAATGTTCAGCTTGCCTGGCGCCTGGACGCTGCTGCGGAGGCATACCGAAGCAGGAAAGTTCCGGTTGTTGTATGCGGCGCACAGGGAAAGGATGAGCCGCTGCCGGAGGCCTACGCGATGAAAAAATACCTGATTGACAAAGGTGTGGCAGAAGAAGATATACTGACGGATCCGGATTCCTTCAACACAAGGCAGAACCTTCAGAACGCAAAAGCACTGCTGCAGGGGAAACCAGAGGTTCGGAGAGTGCTTGTGGTCACCAGCGATTATCATGTTGCCAGATCACTGGCGCTCGCCAAAGATCAGGGATATGAAGCCGTCGGTCTCGGGAGTCCATGCAAGCCTGAATACTGGTTGAAGAACCATGGACGGGAAGCGCTTGCATGGATAAAATACTGGGGTGTCAAATATCTGCATCTGCCGCTGGAGTAAAGAATGAACGTAAAGAATATTGCCGAACGGCTGGAACGGAACGGCATCCAGGCCGCACCGGAACTGCCTGAAAAACTGCATACGTACCTGCTGCTTCTGAAGGAATGGAACAGCCGGATGGATCTGACGGCCATACAGGAGGATGATGAAGAAACAGTCGACAGGCATTTCATCGACAGCCTGACGATTCTGAAGACAGGACTGATTCCCGAAACCGGAAAGATGATTGACGTCGGTACGGGTGCAGGGTTTCCGGGACTGGTGATTGCCATGGCGAAGCCGGGACTTCAGGTGACGCTGCTGGATGCACAGAAGAAGCGCCTGATTTTTCTGCAGGCTGTTTGCGAAGCGACGGGGACAGGTAACACGAAAACGGTTCATGCCAGGGCAGAGGATGGTGCAAGGAAGAAAGAGCTCAGGGAACAGTTTGATATCGCTGCGGCAAGAGCTGTTGCTCCGACAAATGTGCTCAGCGAGTACTTGCTTCCGTATGTTCGATCAGGGGGATATGCGCTATGCTGGAAAGGGCCGGCGCTGAAGGATGAGCTGGAGAACGGAAGGCGGGCTGCTCATCTTCTTGGCGGGAGCCTTGAGATGCCGGTCAGATGCCCGGTAGAGGGCAGGGAATGGGAACACCTGATCCTGCCGATCCGGAAGGTTCAGTCTACCCCGAAACAATATCCGCGCAAGGCAGGGACACCTAAACAGAAACCGCTTGGAAATCCATAACGCCTCTTGACGCTTTTTTCATTAGAGTGATATACTGACCAAGACATGCGGCTGTGGTGGAATGGCAGACACTGCGGACTTAAAATCCGCTGACTTAACCGTCGTGCGGGTTCAAATCCCGCCAGCCGCACAACCTTGAATCTCAACGGGTTCAAGGTTTTTTTGATGCCATGAGAAAAGGCCTCTTTTCGGCGCCCTGGGGTTAATTGTCGTTTGTTTGCTGCCTGATTCAGAACGTTGGACAATGCCTGTGTTCTCTGTTTGCTTGCCCTTCTGGCTTCTGCCCTGATAACTTCCGGCTTGAACAAAGACGCTTTTCGTAAGTTTCACCCAAATGATGACATGAAATAACAAAAATCTACAAAATCTTGTATTGACAGGATAAAAATAAGACGTTATAATACATTTGTTTTTGAGACACACCTGCTTGAATTATGTTCAAATGATTCAATCGGAAGGAGAGTATGGAATGGGTAAATATTTCGGCACGGACGGTTTCCGCGGAAAAGCTGGCGTTGTGCTGACGGCGCAGCACGCTTTTCAGACCGGACGATTCCTCGGATGGTACTACAGCAAGAAACACCTGGATGACAAGGCTAAGATTGTGATCGGCAAGGATACCCGCCGTTCTTCCTACATGTATGAGAGCGCACTGTCGGCCGGCATCACTTCCTCCGGTGCGGATGCCTATCTGCTTCACGTGACCACGACTCCCTGTGTGAGCTACATCACGAGAACGGAAAACTTCGACTGCGGCGTGATGATATCTGCCAGCCACAATCCTTACTATGACAACGGCATCAAGCTGCTGAACGGCAAGGGCGAGAAGATGGACGATGATCTTCAGGACGCGCTGGAGAAGTATATCGACGGGGAAACAGAAGAACTGCCTTTCGCTTCCGAAGACAAAATCGGCTGCACGGTGGACTTCTATACCGGCCGGAACCGCTATATCGGCTACCTGACCAACCTGGCCACGAGGCCCTTTGACGATCACAAGGTTGCGTTGGACTGCTCGAATGGTTCCAGCTGGATGATCGGGCCGGCAGTGTTCAACGCCCTGGGTGCAAAGACCTATGTGATCCACGACAAGCCAGACGGGCTGAATATCAACAAGAACTGCGGAAGCACCCATATTGAATCCCTGAAGGAATATGTAAAGGAAAACCATCTGGACGTCGGCTTTGCCTTTGACGGAGACGCGGACCGTTGCCTGGCAGTGGACGAGAACGGCGAGGAAGTGAACGGCGACAAGATTATGTACATCTGCGCCAAGTACCTGAAGGGAAAAGGCCAGCTGCCGAGCAACACGGTTGTCACCACGATTATGAGCAACTTCGGCTTGTATAAGGCGCTGGATGCGGCCGGCATCAACTATGAAAAAACCGCTGTGGGCGACCGCTATGTATACGAAAATATGAAGGCTTACAACCACCTGATCGGCGGCGAACAAAGCGGACACATAATCTTCCGCAAGCATGCCCGCACCGGCGATGGCCTGATTACGGCTATTATGCTGATGGAAGTCATGATTGACACACAGCTTCCGCTGTCCGTACTGGCTTCCGGATGCAAAATGTATCCCCAGGTGCTGAAGAATGTCGTCGTGGATGACAAGGACGGCACGCTGGCAGACCAGAAGGTTATGGACGCGGTGAACGCCTGCACGGAAGCGCTGGGCGACAGCGGCCGGGTGCTGCTGCGCAAGAGCGGTACGGAACCTGTGCTCCGCGTGATGTCCGAAGCGGGAAGCACTGAAGAGTGCGAGAAGCAGGTGGATTCCATTATTGAAGCGATGAAGCAAAGCGGACATTTGATTGAGGTGAAAAAGTAAAATGCTGAAAACAAAAGATCTTTATGACCTGACTCACACAAAGGCGGCCCCGATTCTGGAGAACACGGAATATCCCTGGGAAGCGTTGGGAAAGATCAAGGAATTCATCATCGAACTCGGTAAAACCCTGCCGAAAGACGAGTATGACGAAGTCAGCGAAAACGTCTGGATCGCAAAAGACGCGAAGATCTACCCCAACAACTATATCGGTGCACCGGCGATCATCGGCCACGAGACCGAAGTGCGGCCCGGAGCGTTCATCCGCGGCAGCGCGCTGGTAGGCGACCATTGCGTGGTCGGGAACAGCACAGAGCTCAAGAATGTGATTCTGTTCGATAATGTACAGGTGCCTCATTACAACTATGTTGGAGACAGTATCCTGGGCTATAAGAGCCACATGGGTGCCGGTTCCATTACCTCCAACGTAAAGAGTGACAAGTTGCTGGTTGTCGTGAAATGCGGCGATGAGAAGATTGAGACCGGCCTGAAGAAGATCGGCGCGATGCTGGGAGACCGGGTTGAAGTCGGCTGCAACAGCGTGCTGAATCCCGGAACGGTCATCGGGCGCGACTCCAACGTATATCCGACGTCCTGCGTAAGGGGGACAATTCCGGAGAAGAGCATCTGGAAGGATAACGGGACCATTATTGCGAAGAAATAAAAATAATAAATCATTTCAAGGGGGAAATGAACATGAAAGTTATCATCGCGAAGGACTACGAAGACGGCGCAAGGAAAGCAGCTGACATCATTGAGAAGATTGTACGGGACAATCCGACTTGTACCCTCGGCCTGGCCACCGGTTCCAGCCCTGTGGGCATGTATAGGGAATTAGCCCGTCGCTGCAAGGAAGAAGGACTCGACTTCAGCAAGGTACGCAGCGTGAACCTGGACGAGTATGTGGGCCTGGACGGGACGCATGATCAGAGCTATCGCTATTTCATGAACGACAACCTGTTCGACCACATCAACATCGACAAGGCCAACACCTATGTGGCCAAGGGAACGGGCGACGTGGCAGCAAACCTGAAAGAGTTTAACGAGATTCTGGACAAGTCCGATGTGGATATTCAGGTGCTGGGTGTAGGTCCCGACGGTCATCTGGGATTCAACGAACCCGGAGAAACCCTGTACGACGGTGCACATGAAGAAACGCTGGACGATTCCACTATCGAGGCTAACAAGCGCTTCTTTGCCACCAAGGCGGATGTGCCGACCCATGCGGTGACCATGGGCATGGGCAACATCATGCGGGCAAAGCGCTTGCTGATGATCATCAGCGGCAACAAGCAGGAAGCTGCCACGAAACTGCTGATCGAAGATAAGATCGATCCGAAGTGCCCCTGCACCTTTATGCGGATGCACAGGGACGCCACCGTTGTCATCGAAAAGAAACTCGCGGACGAGATTGGCTACAAAGGATAAGAAACACAATGATCGAACGGACAGCCTGAAACGGGCTGCCCGTTTTTTGTGTGGGGACGTTTCCGATCCAGTTCACTGAAAGAAAAATCAGAACAAGCGAAATAAGAAAATGCACGGATGGAGATTGTCTGAACTATGGGAAATGAAAAAAACATCCTTGTCAATGAATGTGCTGTATATTACAATGATCTCCGGAAAAACCAGAGCGTTCATATATGACCTGTCAAACAGGGAGAGAGGCGGCAATGAAAGATGTTGTATACAGTCAATGAGGTTTTGCCGGGAATCCGGCATATTTCGGAGACGATGGGCGTCGGGTTCACGCTGATTGAAGGAAAAGAACGAGCGATCCTCTTTGATACCGGATACGGAATGGAGGATGTGAAGTCTTTTGTGGGAAAGCTGACGCAGAAGTCGGTGACAGTGCTGCTTTCCCACGGACACCATGACCATATGCTGGGAGCCAGGTGGTTTGAGAAGACCTATCTGTGTGCTGAAGATATGGAAGAATTCATGGAAAGGACCGGAGAAACGCAGCGGACGAAGGTCGAGGCGCAGGCGAAGGAAGCTAACGTTCCTGTTCCGGCGGATTTTATGACAGCAGAGATTGCTCAGCCGGAAAAGATCCGGTTTACTGAAAAGGCAGGCTCGTTTGAACGGCGGCGAGAAGAACTCGGCGGTATGGAGGTTCAGGTGATCAAAGTACCGGGGCATACGCCGGGAAGCATTGTGCTGTATGTGCCCGCACATGACCTGCTGCTGACGGGAGATGACTGGAATCCATGTACCTGGATGTGGTTCCCGACATCAGTGGCGGCGAACCTGTGGCGGGATCGGATGGAAGAACTGGTCCGGACGTTGGAGGAAGAAAGCGGAAAAGAGATCCGGCATGTGATTTGTTCCCATCAGCCGATGTTGAGAGAAGGGCGAGAACTGAAGGAATTCCTGAAGAATATAACTGACGAACGGATAGAGAAGGCACCCGCTATCGATATGGGCGCACCGATCAATACACATGAGATCAGGAATGACAAAAACGGGTGGCAGCTCATTTTTGACAAGGACAAGATACGATAAATATATCCGTAACCGACTCCAGTACAGTCTTCATTGTTTTCTATGATCCAGCGAATCCGGCTTCCTACAACGAGTATCCGGATAACTGGACTGAATGGCCGGTGGAGGAACTTCCTGACACAAGCTTTTAAACTGAGAACAGTAAATCATCGTAGGTCGGGAAAGGCCAATATGTACGGTCGGTAAGCTGCTCGAGCGTGTCGGCAGACTTCCGAAGATCTTCCATGGCAGGAAGTATCGTATCATGCATATAACGGGCTTCGGCCAGGGGATCTTCTCCGACCGGGACGGCGGCCAGTTTTGTTTCCAACTGATGCAGATCGCGGGAGAGCTGATCGGTGGTGCTGCAAAGAGTGGCGAGCAGCTCGGAGCCGCTTGCAAAATCCCCGACGGCTTCCCGAATATTGCGGGAAGCAGAGGCGATATCTCCGGTAAAGCGGATGACAGCCGGAAGGATCTGACGGCGGGTCATCATAATCATTGTACGGGCCTCAATGGCGGTGAGCTTGGCATAAGAATCAAGGCCGATATCCCTGCGGGAGCGGAGTTCCGACTCTGAAAGGACCTTATGGGTTCCAAATAGGCGGATATTTTTCTCTGCTGTATAGCAGGGAAGCGCGTCCACGGTGGAGTCAAGGCGAGCGAGGCCGCGGGCTTCCGCTTCCTTTACCCAGTCATCAGCATAGTTGTTGCCGTTGAAGATAATCCGTTTGTGATTATGAATGGTACGGACGATGAGATCATGCAGAGCGGAGCGGAAATCCTCCGCCTGTTCCAGTTCGTCCGCGAAGAGACGCAGGCTTTCCGCCACGATCGTATTCAGGACAACGTTCGCATCGGAAATGGAAGCCGAAGAACCAAGAGAACGGAACTCAAACTTATTGCCGGTAAAGGCAAAAGGCGAGGTACGATTCCGGTCGGTAGTATCCTTCGGAAATTTCGGGAGCATATGGACGCCGATAGTCATATCGGTCTTTTCCCGGCCATTATAATGGGAACCGGCTTCCAGCGCCTCGAGAATCTCGGTGAGTTCGTCGCCAAGGAAGATGCTGATAATGGCGGGCGGCGCTTCACAGCCGCCGAGGCGGTGATCATTGCCGGCGGAAGCAACGGAGGCACGGAGCAGATCCTGATAATCATCGACGGCCTTAATCACAGAGGTCAGGAAGAGCAGAAACTGGGCGCTTTCGTGCGGACTGTCGCCGGGCTCGAGGAGATTATAGCCGGTATTGGTGAACATGGACCAGTTATTGTGTTTACCGCTGCCATTAACGCCGGCAAAGGGCTTTTCGGACAGAAGACAATGGAGCCCATGACGGCGGGCAACCTTCTTCATAATCTCCATAGTCAGCTGATTATGGTCGCAGGCGACATTTACAATGGAAAAGATCGGTGCCATTTCATGCTGGGAAGGCGCAGTTTCATTATGTTCGGTTTTGGCCAGAACACCGACTTTCCAGAGCTCTTCATTCAGCTCGGTCATGAAGGCCTGGACGCGGGTCTTGATGGTACCAAAGAAATGATCGCCAAGCTCCTGCCCTTTGGGTGCAGGGGCGCCGAAGAGCGTACGTCCGGCAAAAATCAGGTCGCTTCTTTTATCATAGAGGGCCTTGTCTACAAGGAAATATTCCTGCTCAGGACCGACGGTCGGAGTGACTCGGGTCGCATCCAGACGGCCGAAAAGCTTCAGGATGCGGACAGCCTGACGATTCAGGGCTTCCATGGAACGGAGGAGAGGGGTCTTTTTATCCAGCGCTTCCCCACCGTAAGAACAGTATGCTGTGGGGATACAGAGAATGTGCTCTTTAATAAATGCGTAGGAAGTCGGATCCCAGGCGGTATAGCCACGGGCCTCAAAGGTGGAACGAAGGCCTCCGCTGGGCAGGGAAGAAGCATCCGCCTCGCCGCGGACAAGTTCCTTGCCGGAGAATTCCTGGATCACTCTGCCGCCCTGGGCAGGGGAGATGAAAGCGTCATGCTTCTCAGCCGTGACGGAATTCAAAGGCTGGAACCAGTGGGTATAGTGGGTGGCTCCGCGCTCAAGTGCCCAGTCCTTCATAGCGTTGGCCACGACGCTGGCAACCTGGGGATCGAGACGGCGACCATCGTCAATGGTTTTATGAAGGGCCTTGTAAGTTTCCTTAGGCAGACGCTGACGCATGACAGAGTCGTTGAAAACATTGATGCCAAAGTTTTCGTCAATATAGCCCACGGGGATTCCACCTTTCTGAACAGTCAGATTCCATCTTCGGAACAAAGAATCTCACGCCTGCGAATGTGATCAAAGGGCTTTTCGATCGCCCTCTGGAAACCATCGGCTTGCCGCGCAAACAGGTTGCTTTCAGCCGTAGCAGGTGCTTATTGACTCAGTTTAGAGTGAACAAGAGAGACTGTCAAGTTATTATCAAACAAAATTGTTAACAAAACGACCATAATCCTTAATGGAAATATGGTAAAATTCATTCGCGCACTAAAGCGTGAAACCGAACGGGATGTGACAATGATGTTTGAACCGAAGATCAAGAACAAGCAAACGGATCTGCTGATGAAAGCAATGCTGACCCTGAAGAGCGAAGAAGACGCCTACCGCTTCTTCGAGGATCTGTGCACGATCCCCGAGATCAAAAGCATAAGCCAGCGGCTGGAAGTAGCGCTCTTGCTGTGCAAAAAGGAGACATACCAGCGTATCGCGGATGAGACAGGCGCATCGAGCGCGACAATTTCCCGGGTAAACCGGGCGCTTACCTACGGAGCGGACGGATATCGCAGAGTGATTGAAGCAATGGGAGAAGACGCATAACCATGGATTTGACAGCTTTAAACCCGGAACAGCGACGTGCAGCGGAAACATTGGAAGGGCCGGTGCTGATCCTGGCCGGTGCGGGGAGCGGAAAGACGCGGGCGCTGACTTACCGTGTGGCAAACCTGATCGATCACGGAGTGCCGGCATGGAGCATCCTGGCATTGACCTTTACGAACAAGGCTGCACGCGAGATGAAGGACCGCGTGAGGCAGCTGATCGGTGAGGAACAGGCAGAAGAAGCGTGGATCAGTACCTTTCATTCCACCTGCGCACGGATTCTGAGACGGGACATCGAAAAGATCGGCTACACCCGTTCGTTTGTGATCTATGACGATGACGATCAACAGCGGGTGCTGAAAGAAATTTACAAACAGCTGAACATTGACGATAAATTCATCCCAATCCGCGAGGCGAAGGGAAAGATCAGTGACGCGAAGAACAAGCTGATGATGCCGGATGAATGGTTCGCAAAATCCATGAGGGATCGGCGGACCAGCATGATCCACGATATCATGACGGTATATGAAAAGCGAATGAAGGCGCTGAACGCACTGGACTTTGACGACTTGCTGATGAAGACGCTGGAGCTGCTGGCAGACCATCCGCCGGTGCTGGAGGTCTACCGGAGGCGGTTTCGGTACGTGCTGGTGGATGAGTACCAGGACACCAACAGGACACAATATGAACTGGTGAGGCTCCTGACCGCAGAAAGCCGGAATCTGTGCGTGGTCGGCGATGATGACCAGAGTATCTACGGCTGGCGGGGGGCGGACATCCGAAACATCCTGGACTTTGAAAAAGATTACCCGGATGCGACGGTGATCAAACTGGAACAGAACTACCGCAGCACTTCCAACATCCTGGACGCGGCGAATCAGGTGATTGCTCACAACGGCGGGCGAAAAGACAAGACCCTGTGGACAGAACAAGAAAGCGGCGAAAAGATCCGCCTGTACTGCGCACAGGATGAGAGGGAAGAAGCAGCCTGGATTGTGCAACAGATGGAGGAAATGCGAAAGCAGGGAATTTCTCTGGGGCAGATGGCAATCCTGTACCGGACGAACGCGCAGAGCCGTGTACCTGAAGAAATGCTGATGAAAGCCGCGATCCCATACCGGGTGTTTGGCGGGCAGAAATTCTATGAAAGAAAAGAAATCAAGGATATTCTGGCTTATCTTCGGGTGATTGCCAACCCGGCGGACGATATCTCCCTTACACGGATCATCAATGTACCGAAGCGGGCCATCGGCGACGCGACAGTCGAGACCCTGGCAGCCTATGCGGCGAAAGAAGAAATCCCGATCTTCAGCGCGCTGAATGACCTGCCGGAAGAACTTGGGAGCCGGGCGAAGAACAGTGTTACGGCTTTTTTCCAACTAATGACCATGCTGACGGCGATGAAGGAATGCATGGAACTGGAAGAATTTGTTGACTTTCTGATCGAAAAAACAGGACTGGAAGAGCAATACAGAAAAGAAGATACAGAAGAAGCACAAAACCGGATCGAGAACATTCAGGAGTTCCGCGGATCGATCAGCGAATTTGCGCAGATGGGCGAAGAACCGACGCTGGAGGCGTATCTTGAGAACGTGGCGCTGGTGACGGATCTGGACCGCACAGAAGACAGGAGTGCCTATGTAATGCTGATGACACTTCACTCGGCAAAAGGCCTGGAATTCGACAACGTGTTTATCCCGGGAATGGAAGAAGGAATCTTTCCGAGCGCAAGAAGCGTTGACGAGGACAACCGGCTGGAAGAAGAACGGCGACTGATGTATGTCGGGATTACACGCGCACGGAAGCGCCTGTACCTGAGCCGAGCGGAAGAACGGATGATGTATAACCAGTTCAGCCATAACCCACCAAGCCGATTCCTGGATGAGATTCCGGCGAGACTGGTGGAGGAAGAGTATTCCGGATTCCGGCCGGGTCCTTATAGAAACGCCAACAGAATCTACGGTGGAAACCACGGCGGAAGCTATGGCGGTTACGGCAGAGGATACGGGCGGAACGATGGTGGACTGCGGGCGGTTTCCGGCGGAAAGCGGGTACGGGACGAGTGGGCGGACGAGTTTACGGAGCCCGTCAACCGGACGCATAAGGAACCTGGTGAAATCGGCAAACCCAAACTGAAACTAAAGGGAATGGATCTGAACAGCATCCCGGGCGTGAGCCGCGGATTTGTTGGGAGTGCAGCAAACAACCTGCAGTCAACCGCGATGAAGAAACTGTTCTGCGCAGGTGACCGGGTGCGGCATCCGAAATTCGGAGTGGGCGAGGTGCTGGAAGTTTCCGGGAACGGTGCAGAGGCAAGGATCCGGATCCTGTTCGGACAGGCCGGGGAGAAAACACTGAGCCTGTCGGTGGCTCCAATCGTTAAGGTGGAGGATGAGGAATGAACGACCCTGAAAAAAGGATGCAGGAGCTTGTTAAGTGTCTGAAGGAAACTTCCTATGCCTACTATGTGCTGGATAATCCGGTGATCTCCGATATGCAATGGGACCAGTTGTACGACGAACTCAAAAAGCTGGAAGCGGAGACCGGCATCGTGCTGGAAGATTCCCCGACAAGAAAAGTCGGGGGCGATCCGCTGAAGGGCTTTGAGGAACACAGGCATATTACCCGGCTGTGGAGCATGGACAAAGTTCAGAGCATGGAGGAGCTGGATGCCTGGATTCTGCGGACAGAGAAACTGGCGGAAAGGACAAACCTGCAGTATTTCCTGGAATACAAATTTGACGGGCTTACGCTGAACCTGACATATCGGGACGGCGAACTTGTTCAGGCTGCAACACGGGGAAACGGCGTGACAGGTGAAGCAATCCTGCCGCAGGCGAAGACAATTCATACGCTGCCGCGGAAGATTCCCTACAAAGGGCTGCTGGAAGTACAGGGTGAATGCATCATGCGGCTGAGCACGCTCGAAAAATACAACAAGACCGCAAAAGAGCCACTGAAGAACGCACGTAACGCGGCGGCAGGTGCCCTGCGGAACCTGGATCCGGCAGTAACGGCTTCCAGACATCTGGACGCGTTCTTTTACCAGGTGGGAACGATTGAAAACCCGCCGTATGACAGTCAGCCGGGAATGCTGGCCTTCTTGCGGGAGAACGGATTCCAGGTAAGTCCGTACCTGGGAAGCGGAAAGGGCCGCGAGGAACTGGAAGCATGCATCCGGGAGGTCGAAAAAGAGAGAAGCAGCCTTGATTGGCTGATCGACGGCGTGGTTATCAAGGTCGGGGATTATGCCCTGCGGGAGCAGATGGGCTACACAGAGAAGTTTCCCCGATGGGCGATCGCCTACAAATTTGAAGCCGAAGAGTGTGTGACCCGACTGAACCAGGTAACCTGGGAACTTGGGCGAACCGGCAAACTGACGCCGCTGGCTCACGTGGAACCGGTGGATTTTTACGGTGTGACGGTGCGTAAGGCGACGCTGAACAATCTGGGTGATATACAACGGAAGAATGTGGCGATCGGCTGCGACGTATGGATTCGGAGAAGCAACGATGTGATTCCGGAGATCATGGGACGGGCCGGGGAGAAAAAACCGGGCGAGATCCCGATCGAAAAACCGGAATTCTGTCCGGCGTGCGGTTCAAAGCTGATTGAGCGTGGCGCGCACCTGTTCTGCATGAACCGGGAGACATGCCGACCCCAGGCAATCGCACGGCTGGCACACTTTGCCGGACGGGAAGCCATGGATATTGACGGCTTCAGCGACAAAACGGCCGGGCAGATGTACGACCAAATGGGCGTCAGGCAGCCTGCAGATCTGTATGCCATGACACCGATGGACTTCCTGATGCTTGACGGATTCAAGGAAAAGAAGGCCGCGAACCTGAGCGACGCGCTGGAAAAAAGCAAGCACTGCCAGTTGGATGCTTTTCTGTTCGCGCTGGGGATTCCAAATGTGGGACGAAAGACGGCCAGAGACCTGGCGCAGTATTTCGGATCGCTGGAAAAACTGAAAGCTGCCGATGAAGCGGTACTGATGGCAATCCCGGATATCGGGGAAATCGTCGCGGGAAGCATTACCGAATACTTCAGCTTTGCGGAAAACAACCAGATGATCGAGAAACTGTTTGAAGCAGGCGTACATCCCGAAGAAATGCAGGCTTCAGCAGAAGGTGTTTTCACCGGGATGAGTATTGTGGTGACGGGAACGCTGCCGTCGCTGAGCCGGAAACAGGCGGAAGACCTGATCCGGAGCAGAGGCGGGAACGCCGCTTCTTCTGTGAGCAAAAAGACGGCGTTTGTGGTAGCCGGCGAGAATGCGGGAAGCAAGCTGACCAAAGCACAGAGTTTGGGAATAGAAACCATTGATGAGGAAGAGTTCCTGAGAAGAGCGGAAAGTTAAAAGCTTAGAGTGGAGAGTGATTTTGATTGTTTTCAAGTATTACGAATATGATACAGAATTTGCGGACAGATCCGGGCGGAACAATTGTCACGCTGCTGTATGTAGCGGTATGTATTCTGTTCAGTCTGATCATCCATGAGTGCGCCCACGGATATGTGGCACTGAAGTGTGGCGATCCGACGGCAAAAATGATGGGCAGGCTGACGCTTGATCCGCGGAAGCATCTGGATCCGCTTGGGACAATCTGCATGATATTTTTGCGCGTCGGATGGGCAAAACCGGTGCCGATCAACCCGAATAATTTCAGAAATTACAGGCGGGATTACATTCTTGTATCCCTGGCGGGAATTGCAGCGAATCTGCTGATGTGCCTGGCAAGCCTGCTGATCAGCGCAGTTCTGAGCAAATTGATTTGGCAAACGGATGTAATCAATTCCCTTGCCGAAGCCGGGAAGAAAACATTCATGCTGAATATATATGATAACAGCCTGGCTACTTCCGTATATGCCGGGATGTTCAATATGTTCGGAGACTATGCCAAGACTCCCTGGCTGATGTATGTGCAGAGGCTGTTCCTGATGTTGGCGCAGATGAACCTGGGACTGGCTGTATTCAACCTGCTGCCGGTGCCGCCGCTGGACGGCTATCGTTTTCTGGATCAGTTTGTGTTTAAAGGCAGACTGAATATGAACCCGCAAACGATGTGGATTATTCAGATCGTCTTTCTGTTTGTCTGCTTCAGCGGATTCCTCAGCGGCTTGCTGACGACGGTGAACAGCTTTTTAATGGGCATATTCAGCTCATTCTTTGCAATGATTATATAAATATAAACAATCAGAGAGTCATGATGAACCGAGCATTTAAACTGAAGGACTTTGACGGGCCGCTGGACCTGTTGCTGACCCTGATCGGCAGAGCGCAGATCGATATCAGGGATATCTTTGTAAGCGAAATCACAGATCAGTATCTTGATATCGTGCGGAATGCTCCGGACCTGGACATGGACGAGGCGAGCGATTTCCTGGTGATGGCGGCAACGCTGATTGAGATCAAGAGCAGAGCGATGCTACCGAAGCCGCCGAAGCCTGACGATGAAACGGATCCTGAAACAGAGCTTATCCGAAGACTGGAAGAATACAAACGTTTCCGGGAGACGGCGGAGAGCATGAAGGAATTCGAGGAAGCCGCCAAGCGAGTATTCACAAAACTACCGGAAGAATACCCGCTGCCACCCCAGGAGATAGAACTGACTGGACTGACGCTGCAGGGACTGCAGGAAGCTTTTTTACGGATCTGGCAACGGCGGCCACAGATGGACGACGACCCGGAAAGCAATCATTACGCGCCGCGAAACATTCACCGGGACAGCCATACGGTGCAGGAATGCATGCTGAACCTGATCTACCGGATTAAGAAAAAGAAACGGATGCGGTTTGAGGAGGCATTTTCAGACGCGCCGACAAGGGAGGAAGTAGTGACATACTTTCTTGCCGTGCTGGAACTGCTGAAACTCGGACAAATGCACGTAAGACAGGACGAAGTTTACGGCGGGATCGAACTTCTGAGCGGCAGACCGAGAAAGAAGAAAGCGACAGACCTGGCCGAGATGGCAGAGAAAGGAGCGGGAATGCCTTGAGCGAACAGGAAGGAAATCTGAAAGGACGCATTGAGGCGATTCTCTTTGTGGCCGGAGAAGCGGTGAGCATCAAAGAACTGACCAAAGCGCTGCAGGCAGAGGAGAAAACTGTGCGTGCCGAGCTGAATGCGATTCGGGATGAATACGACTATGATCAGCGGGGGTTTCTGCTGAAACGGTTCGGAGACAAAGTTCAACTTGCAACGAGACCGCTGTACGCACAGGATGTGCTGAGACTGCTGCAGCCGGTGCAGCAGCAAAGCCTGAGTCAGGCTGCAATGGAAACGTTGGCGGTCGTGGCTTACAAGCAGCCGGTGACACGGGCTGAGGTAGAACAGGTGAGGGGTGTGAAATGCGATTACAGCCTGCAGAGCCTGATGAATAAAGGGCTGATCAAGGAGATAGGACGGAAGGACACGATCGGAAGACCTATCCTGTTTGGGACTACGGATGAGTTTTTAAGCCACTTTGGGCTGGAAGGGCTTGAGTTTTTACCGCCACTGCCTGAAAACCCCGAAGGCAGTGAAGAAGAACCGGAAGAGCAGATTACAATCGGGGAACTAGTCCCATAAAAAGAGATTGCGAATAGACGGATGCGGCCAAAAAGCTTTATGAATGCCCCAAACTTCCGCCTATTCTCAGCCGAGAAAGAGCCACGAACTCTGTTTGCAGGCGCGGCGAATTCCCTTAAAGACTTTCGGCACGCATAATTCTTTACAGTTAGATAATACATTGTTAAGAAAGGAAAAAGAACAATGGACGAGCAGAAGAAGCCTCGAGCGAGAGAAAAACGGGTTGTTGAAGGAACCATGAAGGTTGAAAAGCAAGGAGAAGGGTTGGGAACCGGCCCGGTCGGCAACACCGGCGGATATCAGGAACGCAGGGAGCAGGAGGCAGCACGGCCTCAGAGAACATCCGGCGGACAGTCGCCTTTTACACAGCGGCCGCAACAAGCGAATCCGTTCGGCGGTCAGCAACGGCCTCAGCAAACGAATTCTTTTGCCCAGCAGCGGCCGCAGCAGACCAGCCCCTTTGCCGCGAGGCCAGCGGACTCTTCTTCACATAGCTCGTATGCAAACGGACAGAAACAATATAATAACGCCGTGAAACAGAACGGAACAGGCGGCGGACAAAAAGCCGGCGGAACAGGCGGCGGTCAGCGAATGAACGGGACCGGCGGGCAGCGGGCTTCAGGCGGCGGATGCAGCAAGTATCTGCTGATCATTGTCGCACTGGTTGTGCTGCTTGGCGGCGGAAAACTGAGCGGATTATTCGGTGGGAACGGCGGGGACGTGGGCAGCCAGATTCAACAGGTTGTATCCGGCGGATCCACAACGACATCTTCAGGAAGCAGTTCCCAGAGCAGCGGACTCGGCGATCTGCTCGGGGGCGGCAGCGGATCAGGCGGGCTGAGCAACCTGCTGAATTCATTTCTGGGATCCAGCGGATCTTCAGTCTATGACACCGGCGATTTAAGCAGCCTGCTGAGCGGGCTGAGCGGCAGCGGAAGCAGTAGTGGAAGCAGCCAATACTCCGGATCCTCCGGCACATCATCCCAGTATTTCACTTCTTCCGGCGGAGATAACTCCACTGCTCTGGATGAGAGCGTTTCCGGAAAAGCAAGGGACAAATTTACCACAATCCGCGGGAACAACAAGGATACCGTGACGATTATGGTCTACATGTGCGGTGCGGATCTCGAAAGCCAGCAGGGCATGGCCACTTCAGACCTGAAGGAGATGACCAACGCAAAATTCGGGGACAGGGTGAACCTGATCGTCTATACCGGCGGAGCCAGAAAGTGGAGAAACAACGTAGTTTCCTCCAGCAGGAACCAGATTTACCAGATCAAAGACGGCGCTTTTTACTGCCTGAAGGACGACATGGGAAGCGGCAGCATGACCAGCCCGGACACGCTGACAACGTTCCTGAAATTCGGAAAAGAAAACTTCACAGCCGACCGGATGTGCCTGATCTTCTGGGATCATGGCGGCGGATCCGTGAGCGGATACGGATATGACGAGCGCTATGGACAGGGACAGACGATGACGCTGGCAGGAATTAATCAGGCGCTGAAGAACGCCGGCATAAAGTTCGACTTCATCGGATTTGATACATGTCTGATGGCAACGGTGGAGAACGGCATCATGCTGAGCCAGTATGCCGATTACATGGTCGCGAGCGAGGAGACGGAACCGGGTGTCGGTTGGTATTACACCAACTGGCTGACAAAGCTGGGTAAAAACACCAGTACACCGACAATCCAGATTGGCAAGACAATTGCGGACGATTTTGTGGATGTCTGCAACCAGAAGTGCCGCGGACAGGCGACTACGCTGAGCGTGGTGGATCTTGCGGAACTGCAGGCGACAGTGCCGAAGGAACTGAAGGAATTCAGCATCGACACGAACGCGCTGATCCAGAACAAGGAATACAAGAAGGTTTCCAACGCCCGGAGCAAGAGCCGGGAATTCGCTCAGCAGAGTCGGATCGACCAGATCGATCTGATTCACTTCGTGCGGAATTTGGGAACGGACGAAGGAAAAGATCTTGCAAAAGCGCTGGACGGGGCGATCAAATACAACCGCACAGGCGGCGGGATCAGCAACGCATACGGACTGAGCATCTATTTCCCCTATAAAAGAGCAAACAAAGTCAAGCAGATGGTCTCCACATATCAGGCGATCGGTATGGATGAGGAATATACCCGGTGCATTCAGGAATTCGCCAGCCTGGAAGTCAGCGGACAGGTCAGCGCGGGAACGCCTGTTTCCAGCTACAGCAGCCAAAATCTGGCGCCCGGCGGTCTGCTGGAAAGTCTGATGGGACAAGGCGGCGGGTACACAACATCCTATTCTTCCGGGAGCCTGAATGACCTGCTGGGCGGTTTGTACAGCGGGAGCGGAAGCAGCGGCGGAAACACCGGAAGTATTCTGGACCTGTTCATGGGCAGGAGCATAACGGCAGAAAGCGCAGCAGAATACATTCTGGAGAATCATTTTGACGTGAATGCCCTGGTGTGGCGGAATGGCCGGATCTCGCTGAGCAAGGAGCAGTGGAGCCTGGTTGAATCGTTGACGCTGAACATCCTTCTCGATGACGGAAGCGGGTTCATTGATCTGGGAACAGACAATGTATACGAACGTGATGGCGATGACCTGCTTGAGATTTATGACGGGACATGGCTGTCCATCGACGGGGCGCCTGTTGCCTACTATTATCTGAACACCATTGAAGAAGGTGACGAATATGTCATCTCCGGCTATGTACCTGCCATTTTGAACGGGGAACGCGTGAAGCTGATGCTGAACTTTGACAGTGAGCGGCCTTACGGCTACATTGCGGGCGCACAGAAGGTATATCCGGAAAATGAAACCGAACAGCAATCCAAGGAATTGATTGCGATCGGCAAGGGTGACAAGGTGCAGTTCATCTGTGACTACTACAGCTATGACGGAAAATACACAGACAGTTATTTGCTGGGGAACGCGATTACGCTGGGAGATTCGGTGCAGATCGCTAATAAGCAGATCGAAGGCGACAAGAGTAAGTGCAAAGCCACATATTGTTTTACGGACATCTATCAGAAGCAGTATTGGACGCCAGTGGTGGAATAAGAGGGGGAAAAAGTTTTCCGATCTTCCTTTGGAAACCTTCGGCCGATTTCCCGCATATTTGAAGATAATATGAGATTTTTCAAGAAGACGATTGATTTGGGATGATATGCTATATGAATGATCGATTTGAAAGAGCACTGGAAAAGGTGCAGAAGGCGCCGCGGTATACAGGCGGAGAGATGAATACCACGGTCAAGAAATGGGAGGACTGTCCGCTTCATTTCGGGTTTTGCTTTCCGGATACTTACGAGATCGGGATGAGTCACCTGGGCCTGAAGATCCTGTACGGTCTGATCAACCGGGAAAGCTGGAGCTTGTGCGAAAGGTTTTTCATGCCGTGGACTGATATGATGGCACTGATGAAGGAAGAGGATATACCACTCTTGTCCATGGAAAGCCGGCATCCACTGAATACTTTTGACGTAATAGGTTTTACGCTTCAGTACGAGATGAGCTACAGCAATATTCTGGCCATGCTTCAGATGGGCGGTGTTCCGATTGAAGGAAAAGACCGAGGAGAAAATGACCCGATTGTTGTGGCAGGCGGCCCTTGCGCATATAACCCGGAGCCACTGGCGGACTTCATTGATGCGTTCATGATTGGTGATGGCGAGGAGGTCATGATCGAACTGAACCGGGTGATCCTGGAACGAAAGGAAGAAGGACTAAGTCGGGCTGTATGCCTGAAAAAACTGGCGGGACTGAAAGGGGTTTACGTGCCATCCCTATACCGGGTGAGCTACCATAACGACGGAACGGTGGAAAGCGTAGAACCAACCTGCCCTGAAGCGCCTGTTTCAGTTGTGAAACGGGTGGTAACTGACCTGAACAGCACCTATTATCCGGAGAAATTTCCGGTGCCGTATACGGAAGTGGTTTTTGACCGGATTATGCTGGAGATCATGCGCGGATGCACGAGAGGATGCCGTTTCTGCCAGGCCGGAATCCTGTACCGTCCGGTACGGGAAAGGAGCCTGATGAAGCTGGTCGATCTGGCTGAAAAGTTACAGGCAGCCACCGGATATGAAGAGATCAGCCTCAGCAGCCTGAGCAGCGGCGACTACAGCTGTCTGCCGGAACTGATCAGGGAACTGATGAAACGCATGAAAGAGAAACGCGTATCAATCTCCCTGCCGAGCCTGCGGATTGACAGCGTGCTGAAAGAAAGTCTGGAAGAGACGCAGCAGGTACGGAAGACCAGCCTGACCTTTGCCCCGGAAGCAGGAACCCAACGGATGCGGGATGTGATCAACAAGGGCGTAACGGAAGAGGATCTGCTGGAAAAGGTGCGGGATGCCTTTGAAGGCGGATGGAGCAGCGTGAAGCTGTATTTCATGAGCGGGCTGCCGACGGAAACGACAGAAGATCTGGACGGGATCGCGGATCTTGCACAAAAAGTTGTCGCAGAGTATTTCAACGTTCCAAAGGCACAGCGGGCAAAGGGTTTGCGGGTAACGGTCAGCACGAGCGTATTTGTTCCGAAACCTTTTACGCCCTTTCAGTGGGCGGCGCAGGATACGATCGAAACCGTGCTGGAGAAGCAGGAACACCTGAAACAGGTTCTTAATATCAAGGGCGTGACCTTCCACTGGCATGAACCATATGTCAGCTTTCTGGAAGCATGCTTTGCACGGGGCGACAGACGAATGGGTGCAGTGCTGAAAAAAGCATATGAAAAGGGATGCGTTCTGGACGGATGGAATGAGACATTCCGATTTGATACATGGATGGAAGCTTTCCGGGAATGCGGACTGGATCCAGCATTTTACGCAAACCGGGAAAGGGCAAAGGATGAAGTGCTGCCCTGGGACCATATTGACAGCGGCGTGACGAAACAGTTCCTGTGGCATGAAAAAGAAAAGAGCGATCGGACCGAGACTACAAAAGACTGCAGGAAGGGTTGCAACGGATGCGGCCTGCAACGGTGGAAGGGAGTTTGTGCCTATGCGAATGCTGGCGGTGTTTGAAAAAGGCGAGCGGATCAGGCACATCGGTCATCTGGATATCCAGCGGAGCGTTCAACGGGGCCTGCGCCGCAGTGGACTACCGGTGGCCTATTCGAACGGTTTTAATCCTCATATTCTTGTTACCTTTGCAAGCGCTCTGAGTACCGGCGCCTGCGGGAAGCGGGAAATAATGGATGTGACGATGGCGGAGGAAGTCAGCGAGGACATATTTCTGGAGGCGATGAACAGGGCTATGCCGCAGGAAATGCAGCTTTCCGAAGCGAGAGGAGTGGACCGGAAGCATCCGTCGCTGCCGCCGCTGCTGCGTGCTGCACGGTATGATCTGCTGATCCGGGAAGAAAAGTATGCCGGAAAATTGATTGAGGCAATTCCCGCGATGATGGCAAGGGAAACAATTCCGGCAATGCGGAAAACAAAGACCGCGCTGAAGGAATGCGACATCAAGCCCCTGATCTATGAGCTGAAAGGCGCAGGGAAGCATATTGATGCGTTACTTGTACTGACCGAACGGGAGGCATGCAAACCCGGGATGCTGATGGAAGCGCTTTGCCGGGAAGCAGGAATTGAAGAGGAGGTCCGGGTACTGATCACCAGGGAAGCGCTGCTGGGGGAAAACGCAGAAGGGCAGCTGGTGCCGCTGGAGTCTTTATGATGAAACGAACGATTTTGAAAGGTCCTGACTTCTGTGCGGTGGTAGAAAACGGACGGCTGGTGGAATATATCCGGCAGGATCCGAAAGAGCAAAGCGGGGATATTCTCCTGGGAAAGATCGACAGGATGATGCCGGGAATGAATTGCGCGTTTGTGGATATCGGACGCAGAAAGAACGGTTTTCTGCCGCTGGACGAGAACGGAAAAACGTTTCAGGAAGGCAGACCGAAGTCCGGAGAGACAGTGGTTCTGCAAATCCGGAAGGAGGAGACAGGAGAAAAAGGCGCTTTCCTAACCCGGGATATTACGCTGGCAGGAACAAATGTGATCCTGATGCCAAAGAACCGGTATATCGGAGTCAGCAGCCGGATTGAGGATGAAGAAACAAGGGAACGGCTGAAGAAGATTGGGCGAGAGATCGCAGGAGACCGGTTCGGCCTGGTGATGCGGCATTGTTCACCGGGAGAAAAACCGGAAGATATCCGGCAAGAAGCAGAAGAACTGTTTGCCGCATGGAAGGAGATTGAAAAAGTCCCAGCCGGGAAACCGGGGACGGTGTTGAAACGCAATGGCAGCTTTGAAACAATACTGCACGATTACGGCGGGTACGAAGCGAACGAGATCAGAGAAGTTTCCGAGCCGGATGCCAGTGTGAAACGGCAGCTTTCCAACGCTGAAAGCCGAAAAGTGCAGCTGGTACACGGCGGAAATATCGTGATTGACCGATGTGAAGCAATGACGGTGATCGACGTGAATACAGCATCGGCTATGTCGGCCGGTGATAAGGAACGGACAATCACGGAAACAAACCTGGAGGCCTGCGAAGAAATTATGATCCAGACAAGGTTACGGGATCTGGCGGGGATTATGATGATCGATTTCATAGATATGGAATCGGAATCAGATCGGAGTCTGGTCATGGAACGGCTGAAAACTTGCTTTGCAGAGGACAGGGTGAAGACAGTCGTACATGGATGGACGAGCCTTGGGATCATGGAGATGACAAGAAAGCGGAGATAGATGGATGGAAAGAACAGAAATAATGGTCAGCGCTGAGGAAATGGAACGGCAGCGGAAATTCGCAGAACAGGTAAAGGATCTTCCGCACAGGCCGCAGAGCTATCATGTGGTAACTTATGGGTGCCAGATGAACGCCCATGATTCTGAAAAGATTGCAGGTATGCTGGAAACGATGGGAATGGTTCCGGCAGAAAAACGGGAAGAAGCGGACTTTGTGATTTTCAACACCTGCTGTGTGCGGGAGAATGCAGAACGACGGGCGCTTGGCAACGTGACCTGGCTGAAGGAAGTGCGAAAAGAAAAACCGGAGCTTCTTATTGCCGTATGCGGATGCATGATCCAGGAACCGGGTATGGCAGAAAAGATTCTGAAACAATATAAATTTATTGACCTGGCATTCGGAACAGCAAACCTGCACAAGATGCCGGAGATGATGTACGGATTACTGAACAGCGGGGAACGCTTGGTTCAGGTCGAAAACAAAGATGTCATCCCGGAGGGGATGCCGATCCGGCGGCTCCGGCACGATGCCGCTTACATTACAATCATGTATGGGTGCGATAATTTCTGCAGCTACTGTATCGTTCCGTATGTACGGGGACGGGAACGGAGCAGAGACCCGGAGCAGATTCTGCGGGAAGCGGAGGAATTGATTCATTCCGGCGTGAAAGAAATCATGCTGCTGGGGCAGAATGTGAACAGCTATGGAAAAGGGCTGGAAGGAGGGGTCTCTTTCGCAAAACTGTTGAAACGGCTGGATGAAAGCGGCATCCCGAGGATCCGGTTCATGACCAGCCATCCGAAGGATCTGGGCGATGAACTGATCGAAGTGATGGCAGCGGGAAGACATATCCTGCCGCAGTTTCACCTGCCGGTACAAAGCGGAAGCGATGAGATCCTGAAAAGGATGAACAGGCACTATACAAGGGAGCAGTATCTGGACCGCGTGAGTCAGCTGAGGAAAGTGATTCCCGGGATCGGACTGAGTACGGACATTATCGTCGGGTTTCCGGGAGAGACGGAAGAACAGTTTGCGGATACAATAAGCCTGGTGGACGAAGTGCGGTACGACAGCGCTTTTACCTTCATTTACAGCCCCAGAACGGGGACAAAGGCTGCTGAGATGCCGGGGATGATCACGAATGAAGAGGCGACAGAACGGATCAAGCAGCTGATCGATCTGCAGGAAAGGCTGCAGCAGGAAACGATGAAACGATTTATCGGGATGGAAGAAGAAATTCTGGTAGAGGGGCTGAGCCGCAGAAGTGCGCTGGCTGTTTCCGGGAAAGGAAAGCATGGAATTTCCATTACGGTTGAAGGAAACGAAAAAGACATCGGAAAGATTGTCCGATGCCGGGTGACAGGGTTGAAAAACAATACACTGATAGGAGAAAGAGAAAAATGAGAGATGTGATGAACAAGGCACAGGAACTGGCGGAAGCCATCCTGAACAGCGAATGCTACAAAGCAATGAAAAAGACAGAAGCAGAAATGCGGCGGGATCCGGATGCAGCGGCAGCGCTTGGCGAAATGATTGAAAAAAGAAGCCGCGTAGAGAACATCCTGGCAGATTCCAATATGGATCCCAACGAACTGGCTGAAGCCAGCCGCGAAATGGAAGAAGCCGAGAAACGCATGAACGAGAATCCGAAGATTATCGAACTGAAGGAAAAACGTAAGAACTTCCAGACGATGATGGACAATGTGAACAAGATTCTCAGACTGGTAATTACGGGAGAGGTCGAGGACGAAAGCAGAGGAACTCTGGCATGCGGTGGGGATTGCTCCGCATGCGGAGGATGCCATTAAGGAGGTTTTCCGATCGTCTGCAGGACATTTCGGAAGAAAGGAAACACAATGGCACTATCACCGATGATGCAGCAGTATCTGCGGATCCATGAGCAGTACAGTGACTGCCTACTGCTTTTTCGGCTGGGGGATTTCTACGAGTTGTTTTTTGAAGATGCCAAAACAGCATCGAAAGAACTGGAACTGACCCTGACCGGAAAAGACTGCGGATTGGAAGAGCGGGCGCCGATGTGCGGCGTACCGTATCATTCCGTGAATACATATATCGAAAAACTGATCGCACGCGGATATAAGGTTGCCATCTGTGAGCAGATGGAAGATCCGGCCACGGCAAAAGGACTTGTGGATCGGGACGTGGTCCGAGTGATCACAGCGGGAACAGTCACGGATCCGACGATGCTGGAAGACAAGGCAAATAATTTTCTGATGAGCGTTTATATAGACGGCAAAAAGGCGGGTCTGGCCTTTACGGACGTATCTACCGGCGAATTCTACGTGATGGAGCCGGAGATTAACATGTTACGAGCCCAGATCAGCCGGGTGCATCCGATGGAAATAATCTGCAATGAGACAGAAACGCTGCACAGCCTGCTCGGCGAGGAAAGCCGGAACATCAGCAAACAACCCGGAAGCTGGTTCCAACCGCACAACGCGGAAGAAGCGCTGTGCAGGCATTTCCATCTGACACAGCTGACATCACTCGGCCTGGATGACAAAAAAGAAGCGACTTGCGCAGGCGGCGCACTGATAAAATACCTGTACGAGACTCAAAAGAACGGACTGGAGCACATACGGAATCTACGCTTTGCAGAGAACGGAAAGACAATGCTCCTGGATCAGAACACAAGAAGAAACCTGGAACTGACGGAAGGATTGCGCGGCGGCAAGAAGGGAACACTGCTGAACCTGATTGACAAGACAGCCACCGCTATGGGAGGAAGGCTCCTACGCAGCTGGGTGGAACAGCCGCTGCTGGAGAAGACGGAGATAAACGAACGGCTGGACGCAGTGGGTGAACTGGTCAGCAACCGAGTGCTTGGCATGACGCTGGCAGAAGAACTGGGCGGCGTATACGACATGGAACGCCTGATGAACAAAGTCGCATACCGGAACCTGAACGCCCGGGACTGCCTGGCACTGTGTGCAAGCCTGAAGAAGATCCCGGGGATACGGGACCTGCTGAGGGATGTTGACAGCCAGCCGCTGAAAAAGGCAAGGAATGAACTGGATCCGCTGGAGGAGCTGACGGATCTGCTCGAACGCGCAATTCATCCGGATGCGCCGGTCGTTATCACCGAAGGCGGGATTATACGCGAAGGATACTCCCGGATTCTGGACGAATACCGGGAAGCGCAGTCCAACGGAAAACAATGGATCCTTGATCTGGAAAGCAAGGAGCGGGAAGCGACGGGAATCCGAAATCTGCGTGTACAGTACAACAAGGTTTTCGGATACTATATTGAGGTTACAAAGAGCTTTCTGAGTCAAGTGCCGGAACGGTATATCCGGAAGCAAACCCTGACAAATGCAGAGCGCTTTATGACACCCGAACTGAAGGAAATTGAACAGAAGATCATCGGCGCACAGGAACAGAGCATAAGGCTGGAACTGCAATTATTCAATGAGATCCGCGACAGGATAGCGGCGGATATCGGAAGCATCCAGAGGACTGCGGAAGCGTTGAAGAAACTTGATGTATTCCAAAGCCTGAGCCGGACGGCATCCGAAAACCGATATATTCGCCCGGAAATCACGGATGACGGGAGTCTGATGATTATCGAAGGAAGGCATCCGGTGGTGGAACAGACGCTTAAGGACGGGGAGTTTGTTCCGAACGATACGCTGCTTGACTGCGACGAGAACCGGATGATGATCATTACCGGACCGAATATGGCCGGGAAAAGTACTTATATGCGCCAGGTGGCATTGATTTGCCTGATGGCGCAGATCGGATGCTTTGTACCCGCAAAGGAAGCACATTTGCCGGTATGCGACCGGATCTTTACCAGAGTCGGAGCTAGTGACGACCTGGCCAGCGGGCAGAGTACGTTTATGGTGGAAATGAGCGAAACAGCCTATATTTTAGGAAATGCAACGCGGAACAGCCTGATCATCCTGGACGAAATCGGGCGGGGAACAAGCACATTCGACGGGCTGGCTATCGCCTGGGCTGTGGTGGAATATATCGCGGATAAGGAGAAAATCGGCGCAAAGACCATGTTTGCCACCCATTACCACGAGCTGAGTGAATTGGAAGGTCATCTGGACGGGGTCAAGAACTTCTGCATTTCGGTAAAAGAACACGGAGAAGATGTGATTTTCCTGAGGAGAATCGTGCGAGGCGGTGCAGATAAGAGTTTCGGCGTACATGTAGCGAGATTGGCAGGCGTACCGCATCCGGTCATCGTACGCGCGCATGAAATACAGGCCAGGCTTGAGGTCAGCGATATCAATCAAATTACCATTGGGCAGAATATCCTGGGCGAGGAGAGCGTGAACAGGAAAAACGAACAAATGGATCTGTTTGAATATAAAAAGGATGAGATTATTCAGGAACTGCAGACTATTGACGTGATGGCGCTGACACCGATGGATGCGATGAATCAGCTGTTTTTGCTGAGAGAAAAAGCAAGAAAGATTTGAGGACAACATGGGAAAGATCAAGTTATTAAGTGATACGATGATCGGGAAGATTGCGGCGGGAGAGGTTGTGGAACGGCCGGCTGCAGCGATCAAGGAACTGGTGGAGAACAGCCTGGATGCCGGGGCATCGGCAGTAACTGTTGAGATCCGTGAAGGCGGATTGGATTCGATCCGCGTCACGGATAACGGAAGTGGTATCGATGAAAGCGATATCCGGATGGCGTTTGAACGCCATGCGACCAGCAAGATCAGCAAGGAACAGGATCTTTTCTCGATTCAGACATTAGGCTTTCGCGGAGAGGCTCTGGCGAGCATTGCCGCAGTTTCCCATGTGATATTGACAACGAGAACGAAGGAACGGGAAACTGGGCTCCGGGTACAGAATGAGGGCGGAAATATTACAGCTGTTTCTGAAATCGCCTGTCCCGTGGGAACAACGGTGACTGTGAAAGATCTTTTTTACAACGTGCCTGTACGAAAGGGGTTCATGAAGAAGGCGGGACAGGAGGCGTCGGCAGTCGGAGAACTGATGACGCAGCTGTTGCTGAGCAGACCGGACGTCAGTTTCCGATATGTTTCAAACGGTAAAACAGAATATCATTCGCCGGGTGACGGACAGCTTGCATCGGCATTGCACACGATTTACGGCGGTAATGCACTCAAAGCAATGCGAAAGGTTGAAGACCATGCGAACGGATTGGTGATCAGCGGCTATGTCGGTATCGGGGATAATGCACGGGGCAACCGGAATCACGAATACTTCTTTATCAACGGACGTGTGATGCACAGCAAACTGCTGAGCGACGCTGTAGAGACTGCCTGTCGGGAACGTGTGATGATCGGAAAATTTCCGACATGTGCTCTGCACATCACAATTGCGTATGAAGCTGTGGACGTGAACGTTCATCCGAACAAACTGGAAGTGCGCTTCAGAAACGAGAACGGGGTTTACGAAGCGGTTCTTTATGCGGTTCTGCAGGCATTGAAAGACCAGGACGCTTTCAGCCGACCGGTGGAGATGCAACTGATAAAGAATAAACAGATACCAGCGACTGTTCAAGTCCAAGAAGGCATGCTGAAAGAAGAAGTCACTGTTCAACAACAGTCGGTGAAGACTCCGGGCAGCGTGACGATCAGCGACAAGCTGCCTCCGGCTGCCGCAGTAAAACCGGACAGCAAGAAACCGATGCCTGAATTCAGAGAGATCTCAAAGAAATCAGAGCCAGCGGCACTGATGCAGTTCCAGGATACTTCACAGCCGGACCTTGTTCCGTATTCAGCTGAACGACCAGAAGCAAAAGGAACAGGAAAAGAGCATTTGCCATTGTTCCATGAAGAGCGGGCAGAACAGATTAATTCAATCCTGCCGGAGATCAAAGAACCGATCAAAGTCTTCGGTGCGCTGTTTAATACATTCATTCTTGTGGAATATAAAGATCAGTTGCTGATGGTGGATCAGCATGCGGTACACGAAAGACTGCTGTTCGACAGGCTGATGCAGGAACACGGAAAGGAAAGACAACCTGGACAGGAACTGCTCGTTCCGATCATTGTCAGTGTCACGAATGACGAGTTAAAAATACTGGAAGAAAACCGTGAAGCTCTGGAAAGCATCGGACTTGTAATGGAAGCATTCGGGGAAAGAGATGTTGCCGTGCGGACTATTCCGGTGATTCTCGGGGAAGCACAGGCGAAGAGTTTCGTAACGGACGTAATCAGCGAACTGGAAACGGGAAAGGATCCGACGTTTGAAAAGAAGCGAACGGCTCTGTTGCAAACTGCATGCAAGCACGCGGTTAAAGGCGGGGAATCGTTGCCGGAAGACCAGCTCAGGAGCCTTCTGGATGAAATGATCGAGAAAAAGGTTACTCCCACCTGTCCGCATGGAAGACCGCTGGTGGTAGCGATCACTCACCGGGAGCTTGACAGGAAGTTTAAAAGAATACAGCAATAAAAGATATAATGGAGCGTGGAGCGTGGAGAGTGAGAAAATTGTTTGCAGAGTCCTGACAGGACCTACAGCCACCAGCAAAACGGAAATCGGGATCCGACTTGCCAAAGAGATGGGTTGGGATATTCTTTGTATGGACAGCATGCAGATTTACCGACGGATGAACATTGGCACTGCGAAACCCTCTGCTGATGAAATGCAGGGAGTTTGTCACCATATGCTGGATATATGCGAGCCGACGGAAAACTACAGTGTTTCCAACTACCGAGAAGATGCTGAGAAACTGGTTTATGAACTCGCCAAGCAAGGCAGAGAAGTACTTTTTGTCGGCGGGACGGCACTGTACTTACAAGCGATGATGCACCCCATGGGAATGGGACAGGTCAGCGCCAATCCGAAACTGCGGGAAGAACTGAAACGATTGGCAGAGACACAGGAAGGAAAGAAAGGGATACATGAACGGCTGCGAAAACTTGATCCGGTCACCGCAGAGAGGTTGCCACTGAACGACGTTCGCAGGATAATCCGGGCTATCGAAGTAAGCGAGGCGACCGGAATACCATTTTCAGAGCAACCGAACCGGGAAGCCTCAACGGACTTCGGATGGAAAGTCGTATCGACAGCGATGGACCGCCAGCATTTATATGATAAGATCAATGAACGGGTTGCAAAAATGATTCAAACAGGGCTGAAAGAAGAGGTCGCAGCGCTGCTTGAGGAAGGTGTTCCGGAAGACGCCCAAAGTATGCAGGGCCTGGGATACAAGGAAATGATCCCCTGTATCTTCGGAGAATATACCATCGAGGATGCGGCCGAAAAGATTTGCCTGGGAACAAGGCATTATGCCAAACGGCAGATGACATTTCTGAAACGGGAAGAGCGGATGCAGTATGTGGATACGGAAAGCCCGGCAGCATATGAGGAAGTCAGGAGATTGTTAGTATAATATATTCCCCGAATTACTGTAACTTGGGTTGCCGCTTGTATTCCGGACACTTCAAAACTCAGAATAGAAGATGTCAGGGTTGATATGGGAGGAAAGATGAACAGAATCGATGAAATGATTTCGCAGGCAGAGGGGGAACTGCAGGAGATATTTTCCGAGATCGAAGCCAATGAAGAAGCGAGAACGAGACAGGTGCTGGATAGCTTCCGGCGGTTTAATGTCAGCTACAGGCATTTTGCACCGACGACAGGCTATGGTTATGATGATATTGGACGGGATACACTGGAAAAAATCTATGCCGATCTTTTCCATACGGAAGCGGCGCTGATGCGGCCGCATGTGGCCAGCGGCACTGCTGCGCTGAGTTTGACACTGTTCGGGCTGACCAGGCCGGGAGAACGAATCCTGAGCGCTACAGGGATGCCGTATGATACGCTGCAGAGGGTGATCGGGACCGGAGAAAAGGCGCCTCCCGGATCTCTGAAAGAAATGAACATCGGCTTTGACAGCGTCGGGCTGAAAGACGGAAAGATTGACGTGGAGGCGGTGGAAGCTGCCATCACGGATAAGACCAGCCTGATCATTGCACAGCGAAGCCGTGGCTATGCCTGGCGGCCAAGCTTGATGCCGAAGGCTTTTGAGAACCTGGCGGAGATGATTCATACCCGGCATCCGGGAATTCGCCTGATGGTAGATAACTGTTACGGTGAATTTGTGTGCGGGGATGAGCCGACAGATTACGGGGCAGACCTCTGCGTCGGCAGCCTGATCAAGAACCCGGGCGGTGGAATTGCTCCGACGGGCGGATATGTTGTCGGCAGGAAGGAAGACATTGAACGGATCGCGTACCGGCTGACAGCCCCGGGCCTGGGACGGGAACTCGGCTCCTACGCAGCTTCCTACCGACCGTTTTATCAGGGATTGTTCATGGCGCCGCACACTGTAACCCAGGCACTGAAAACAGCACTGCTGACGGCACGAGTGTTTGAGAACCTCGGATTCGCGACAACGCCGCCCGCCGATGAGCGAAGGGCAGATATCATCCAGGCGATTCGCTTCGGCAAACCGGAACTGCTAGTTGCTTTCTGCCAGGGAATCCAGACAGCGAGCCCGGTGGACAGCATGGCCATGCCGGAACCTTGGGACATGCCGGGATATGACGACCAGGTAGTCATGGCGGCAGGAACGTTTGTTGCCGGCGCAAGCATCGAACTCAGCGCAGACGGGCCCATGCGCGAACCCTATACCGCGTATATGCAGGGCGGACTGACCTATATACACGGACGGATTGCCCTGGTGGAAGCTCTGGACAGAATGGTCAAAACAGGCGCTTTGAAGCATCCGGAAGCTTGACAATAACGAGCCCGAAAATTATAATATTTCTATTATGTGCAAACCCTGTTAATACTGGAACGGAGGGAAAGAAATGGATATTCAGACACTTGAATCCTATGCCCGGGAAGTCAGAAAAGATATCATCATTATGACATCCAAAGCCGGGGCTGGTCATCCGGGCGGATCCCTGTCCTGTACCGATGCGCTGGTGGCATTGTATTTTGACGTGATGAACATCGATCCGAAAAATGATAAAATGCCTGAGCGCGACCGGTTTGTGCTCTCCAAAGGACATGCAGCTCCGGCACTTTACGGAACACTGTGTGAGCGTGGGTTCTTTGGCAAGGAAGAATTCGACAAATTCCGTCAGCTGCATGGGATCCTGCAGGGACATCCGGATACGAAGAAATGTCCCGGAGTTGATGCATCGACCGGTTCCCTGGGTCAGGGGATTTCGATCGCTGTTGGCATGGCTCTGGGCGCAAAGCATATCGGAAGCAAGAGCAGAGTCTACACTGTGATTGGTGACGGTGAAAGCCAGGAAGGGCTGGTATGGGAAGCCAGCATGGCTGCTGCTCATTATAAACTGGACAATCTGACCGTGATCCTGGATCACAACGGATTGCAGATCGACGGAACAAACGATGAAGTCATGAGTCTTGGCGATATCAAAGCCAAAGCACTGGCTTTCGGGTATGATGTGATTGAGGTTAAAAACGGCAATGATATGCAGCAGGTGCTGGATGCGCTGCATACTCCGCCTTGCCCCGGGAAACCACGCTACATTATTCTGAATACAACCAAGGGCAAGGGCGTGAGCTTCATGGAAGGCCAGGTTGGCTGGCACGGAAAAGCACCAAACGCGGAACAGGCAGAACAGGCACTGAAAGAATTGGAGGGCTGAGAAAATGGAAAAGAAAGCTGTACGTGTTGCATACGGTGAAGCCCTTGTAAAACTGGGCCAGACAAATGAAAAAGTTGTTGTTCTGGATGCAGACCTCGCGTCCGCAACAATGACAAATGCTTTCAAGAAGGAATTCCCAAATCGGTTCTTCGACTGCGGCATTGCGGAAGCAAATATGGTTGATATGGCAGCCGGTATGAGTACAATGGGACTGATTCCCTTCTGTTCTACTTTTGCAGTTTTTGTTGGCAGAAACTATGATCAGATCCGCAACGGCGTCTGCTATCCCAAGTTCAACGTCAAGTTCGGATTCAGCCATGCAGGCATTACAGTTGGTGAAGACGGAGGAAGCCACCAGGCTATCGAAGATATTGCGCTGATGCGCGAGATTCCTGGAATGACAGTTTTTGTTCCCTCCGATGCAAATGAATGCCACCAATGTGTAGAAGCCGCCGCAGAGATCAATGGCCCTGTATTTATCAGGACTGCACGGTTGGCAACCCCCGTTTATGATCCCAGACCTTTCACACCCGGCAAGGGTACGGTCATCCGCGATGGAAGCGACTGTGTGATCTTTACCTGCGGCATTATGCTTGAGCATACGATGGAAGCAGCTGAAATCCTTGAAAGCAAGGGGATTAGAACGGCACTTGTTTCCTTCCATACGATAAAACCTTTTGATGAAGAATTGGCTTGTACTTATGCATCGAAGTGTAAAAAAGTGTTTACTGTAGAAGAGCATTCGATTCTCGGCGGATTGGGGGACACGGTTGCTTCCGCAATTATCGGGAAAGGTGTTGAAAAGTTTAAGAAAATCGGCATCAATGATGAGTTCGGACAGAGCGGCAAGCCTGTCGATTTGCTGAAGGAATACGGACTAACAGGACCACAGATTGCCGAAACGATCCTTAAGGATCTGTAAAAATTCTCCCCCTTTCCGATGATTTTATATCTTGGGAAAGGGGATTTCTTGCGTAAAAGGGTTTCTCGCCTGATGGTGTGACTGAGGAGAAAATGTACTGGGCATTTGTTGTGAATCCAACAGCCGGAACGGGTTTTGCGGTAAAAACCATGAAAAACCTCGAAGAACGGCTCAGGAAAACGGGAATTGAATATAAAACCTTCCTGACGGAGCGACCTGGACATGCAACGAAGATTGCTTCAGAACTCGCGAAGCAGGAAAAGGTTTATACCGTAGTAGCTGTCGGTGGAGACGGGACGGCGGCCGAAGTTGCTGCCGGACTTTGTAAGACAGGAAAGCCGATGGGGATTATTCCCGCAGGAACAGGAAATGACTTTATCAAGTCTGTCGGGATTCCGAATGACCCATCAAAGGCACTTGATCTGATGCTTTCCCGGCAACCGATTGATACAGATACTGGAACGGTAAACGGCAAGTTTTTTCTGAATGTATGCGGAACGGGCTTTGACGTCACGGTTTTGGATTACGCGGAAAGTTTAAAAGATAAGCATCGGGGAATGACGCCCTATTTCATCGGGCTGCTGAAAGCGATCTTCCATTACGAGAGCGTTCATCTGAGAGTGACGGCAGACGGAAAGACAGAAGAAGGCCGTTATCTGGTTTGTTCTATTGCGAACGGCCGATATATCGGCGGCGGAATCCCGATATGCCCACAAGCAGATCCTACAGATGGAAAGCTTAATCTGGTATTGATCCAACACAGGGCACGATGGCAGATTCCCTTTTATCTCCCGGGACTGATGATGTCCAGAGACCTGGATTTTAAAATAACAGACCACCGCTTTGTTTCATTGGTTCGGATTGAGGGCAGGAATCTCAGGATCAATATTGACGGAGAAATCTGTTCTATGGACAGTGCAGAGTTTTGTATTCACCCGGCATCACTGCGCCTGATCCGATAAAGAGGAGGAAATCATCTTGGCGGGAGCAAACAACATACGCGATAGAGCAAAACGCCTATGGATCAAAAGCATGAAGACCATCGGCGATACTGCTACCAATATTGCGAACAATACGAAGTTTAAAGTCGATGAGATGACGCTTCAGAACCGACGAAGAGAACTGTTGGGGGATCTTTCCCATGTCGTATACACGTTATGGATGAAAGGAACGGAATTTCCCCCGGAAGTGACCAAAATGCTCGAAGAGCTGCAACAACTTGATGACCGATTGAATGATATGCGGGCGGAGAAGTTTGCACAGGGAAAAGCTGCATCAGTTGAAAAAGAGCCGGACGAAGAAACTACAATCATTTCGAATGAACCGGATGAAGGATCTGAGTACAGTCAGGAGGCAGAAGAAACTGAAGAGGACGAGAAGCTCAGTAACGCTATCACAAACGCTTCAACGTCCCTTCAATCAGAAATAAACGGATGTTTTGACGATGATGCATCGGTAGACAAGATGGCACAGAAAGTTAACACTTCCCTCGATCAGCTGACGGATAAAATCAAGGCCTTTTCACCGGAAGTTTCGAACGAAAAAGCCGAAAACACAGAAAGCACATCGGAGGAATAAAAATGAAACACAGAAGCTTGCTCCTGATTATACTAACGATATTCATCATAACCTTTGGAATTGCACTGAGTGAAAGTGCTCAAACTGATATCTTCAGCTACGGCGAATGGGATTGGGACAATGAATCTCTCAATACTTTTAACGGATCTGTGGACGTGTCTCAGTGGGCTGGTACAGACCTGACGCTTATGATGAAAGCTGAATTTGAGCCCAAAAGCGAATCTGCTTCCGAGATTATACCGAAATATACTCATTTTAACGGTAAACGCCTGCCAATGCTCAAACAGAGCGATACCATGACCTATACACCGGAAGAAGGCCAGGGGACGGTCGGATTTGAAGGCTCACTACAAATGCCTGAAAAGGATCACTTTCAGAAGATTACACTCGTTCTGTCCGTGACAAATCCTGAGGGGAAAGAACTTAAAAAAATCTCCACAACAGTATCAGCAACGGGCGGAGACAGCGCGACACAGAAGAGTAATATCTTTTATATCTCGTTTGAGATCAGAACTGTGGCGATCATTATTGCAGCGGCAGCTGCATTAGTCTGGTGTCTGGCTATTATACGAAACCAGATGCTGAACAGAGAAAAAATAACAGGAGATTGATCATATGCAGATATTTAACAGTCTGACCAGAAAGAAAGAAGAATTCAAACCGATCCATGAGGGGAAAGTCGGCATTTATGCCTGCGGCCCGACGGTATACAATTTTTTTCATATCGGAAATGCAAGACCATTTATCACTTTCGATGTGCTGAGAAGGCAGCTTGAACGTGAAGGATATCAGGTTACTTTTGTCCAGAATTTCACAGATATTGATGATAAAATGATCCGGCGAGCAAACGAGGAAGGCATCACCGTCAAAGAACTTGCGGACCGGTTTATTGCTGAATACTACGTTGATGCCGGAGCTCTTGGTATTCGCCCGGCTACGGTTCATCCTAAAGCGACGGAGCACATCTCAGAAATAATACAACTGATCACACGACTGATCGATAACGGACATGCTTATGCAACTCCTTCCGGGGATGTTTATTATCGTGTTTCCGCTTTTCCTGGATACGGAAAGCTTTCCGGACAGAATATGGAAGATCGCGAAACGGGGGCCAGCGAGCGCCTGAATGTAGAAACAGATAAGGAGGCTCCTGAAGATTTTGCATTGTGGAAAGCTCAGAAACCGGGAGAACCCGCATGGGACAGTCCCTGGGGAAAGGGAAGACCCGGATGGCATATCGAATGCTCCGCGATGAGCATGAAATATCTGGGAGAAACATTTGATATTCACTGCGGCGGAAAAGATTTACTGTTTCCCCATCATGAGAATGAGATCGCACAGAGTGAAGGCGCAACGGGGAAGAAATATGTCAACTACTGGATGCATAACGGCTTCATAAATGTTGACAATCAGAAGATGAGCAAAAGCCTGAACAATTTCTTTACAGTTCGTGATATTGCAAAGGAATATGATCTTGAAGCAGTTCGCTTGTTTATGCTCAGCGCCCATTATCGCAGTCCGATTAATTTCAGCAGGGAACAGATCGAGGCGGCCAACGCCAGTTTAAACAGACTTTATACTGCAAGGAATTCTCTTCGATTCCAGATTGAGAATGGTGAAGACCGCCCGCTGAACACTGAAGAAACGGCATTTACGGAGCGTCTGAAACGATATGAAAAACGCTTTGACGAGGCCATGGACGACGACATGAATACAGCTGATGCACTAGGAGCAATCTTTGAACTGGTCAAGGATGCAAATGTGACGCTTCAGCAAGGTTCTTCCCGGGAAGCGGCTAAAGCAGCATTGAACAGCTTGGAAGCCATATGCGACGTGCTTGGGCTGCTTTCAAAGAAAGAAGATGAGCTTCCCGAGGAGATTGCGGCACTCGTCAAGGAACGTGCGGAAGCAAGGAAAAACAAAGACTGGGCCAGAAGTGATGAGTTACGCAATCAGATTGTAAATGCGGGATACATCCTGGAAGATACGAAACAGGGACAGAAGGTTCGAAAGAATGTCTGAAAGACACAGAAAAATTGCGGGAGCAATCCTGATTGTTGTTGCCCTGATCCCTGCGATCATACCGTTATTGATTTGTGAGGGGCAGAATGGACACCGGTATCAAACAAACGAAGACCAGGCGTGGGTTCTGAAAGAGATCGGGACAGAGCGAAACGGAGACATCCGGTTAAACGAAGCGGATAAAACAACATTGGAGTTACTTTACGGGATTGGCCCGGCTTATGCTGAAAGAATCTTTGAAGAGCGGGAAAAGAATGGACCTTTCTATTATCCGGAAGATTTGCAGTCGGTCAGCGGAATCGGGACTCAAACCATAGAGAAATTCAGGACAATGATTGACATGACAATAAACGAAAGCAGGAATTAGGATGGCGTATCGTGCACTGTACCGTGAATGGAGACCGAAGACTTTCACACAGATGGTCGGGCAGAAGGCTATCATAGAAACGTTGAGGAATCAGGTGATTGCGCAACGGATTGCTCATGCCTACCTGTTTTGCGGATCCCGTGGGACAGGAAAAACATCCACGGCAAAGATTCTTGCAAAAGCCATAAATTGCCTGAATCCGGAAAACGGTGATCCTTGCGGGAAATGTGAAAACTGTCTACGGATGGACAATGAGGAGACCCTGGATATTATCGAGATCGACGCCGCGAGCAACAATGGCGTGAATGAAATCCGTGATCTGCGTGATACGGTAAAGTATCCCCCTCAATTCGGAAAATTCAAAGTATATATCATCGACGAAGTTCATATGCTTACGTCTTCGGCTTTCAATGCCCTGCTGAAAACACTTGAGGAGCCGCCGGCCCATATTGTATTTATTTTGGCAACAACCGAGCCGCAAAAACTCCCGGAAACGATTCTGAGCAGATGCCAAAGGTTTGATTTCGGACGGATTTCTGTACCGGAGATCACTGGGAGGCTTCGCGAGGCTGTGGAAGGAAGCGGTGCCGACGCAACTGACGGTGCTCTAATGCTGATTGCCAGAACTGCTGAAGGCGGGATGCGGGACGCGCTCAGTATTCTTGATATGTGCCTTGGATATCGGGATCATGTTGATGAAGAACTGGTACGCAGGATTCTGGGAACCAGTGATAACGCTTTTCTGTTTACATTTTGTGGCGCTTTTTCTCAAAATAACGCCAGACAAGTATTCATGCTGATCGATCAACTGATCCGGGATGGAAAAGATCCGGCTGTATTTGCGAAGGATGTTTGCCGTCATATACGAGCGTTACTGATTGCAAAAACGAGCCCGGATGATCTTTCTGCGGTGATGGATATTACTGAAGAACAGGCTAAGGAATACATAGAGCAGGGAAGGGAATTCACTCTTTCACGCCTGATGATGATCCTGGATTTATTTCTGTCGCTTGAAACAGAAATGCGTTACACGTCAACACCAAGACTCGCACTTGAAAATATTAGCCTGAAGTGCTGCCTGAGAATGGATGAGGCTGATAACCAGGCATTGAATGACCGGATTGCAGAACTTGAAAAAAAAATAAGCAATTTGATGAAGTTGATCGAAAACGGAAAGATTAATGTTTCCGCGGAAAGAATGATCCAGGATGCCGAAGCGAAAGGAACGGAAAAGAAAGAACTGAAGCAGGATGCCACAATTCAAAGAAAACCACAGGACGGAGCAAGTGGCTCAAGTGCCTGGAAAGAGATGATGGATCGCTTCAAGAGAAATGATCCGGCTATATGGAGCATGCTGACACAGGGAGATTTAGTCAGCTATGATAATGGGAAATTTGTTTGGCAGCCAAATCAACCAGGCGGATCAATGTTCCTGATTCCGCTGAACAAAACGGAAAAAAAGAAGAAGATTTGTGACTGCTTAGCTAAAATTACAGGAATGACCTGCGAATTTTATGCTACTGAGGCAGGAAAACCGTTAAACAACGGGCCAAGCTCTGAAAAAGACTATCTGAATCAGCTGTATGATGCCTTTGGAGCAGAGAAAGTGATCATTCAGGAATAAAAAACCCCAGTCATTTATGACTGGGGTAATCATTTGAAATGGGAATCAGTTCAGCTCCTGAGCGTCATTCTCAATGCTGACTTCTTCAACACTGCGGATACCCCAACGGGCAACGACCATAGTCAGATTATCACGACCGACGGAAAGAGTCACGGTATCGTCCTTAATGCCGATAATCGTGCCATAGATACCGCCGATGGTACAAACCCGGTCTCCGGCTTTCAGATTATTCAGCATTTCCTTGACCTGTTTATCCTTTTTCCGCTGGGGACGGATAAGCATGAACCAGAAAACGACAAAGATCAGAATGAGGGGGAGGAACGTTGTCGCCAGAGCGGCAATAGAACTTCCGGTAGTAGCGGCTGCTTCTCCGGTAGCGGCGGCATCAGCAGCGGCAGGAGCGGCAGCCGACTCGGCAGCCGCGACAGTAATCCCAAAGATGTAATCGAACATTAATGAATGAACTCCTTTCAATCTCGGATAAAAACTATTATATCAGACATTACAGACTGATACAAGATATATACATTGTAAAAGCAAACAGAAAAGAATCATGTCAGATTCCGGGTCGCGATGATGTTTATGCCTGTACCAAGGACATTCGGAAGGATAACCTGTCCGATGGAAACCGGTGCGGACACCTGAATGGCTGACAGTTCACTCATGATATCAAAAATAATTTTCTTCGGGACAGGAGACGCTGTTTTGACAGAGAGAGGCATTTCGCATCCGGCAACAGGGATTACGGCAGTGATCATTCGTTCAGGAAGGGTACATTCCTGCTGAGCATATTTTGCTCCGCGGGGACAGGTGTTGCCGGTAACAGAGACGAAGTCCCCCTGTTCGGAAAGGACAACGGTCATCCGGCAACCTACGGGGCAGTTGATGCATGTAATCGTTTGCTCCATCTTCAATCCATCCTTTCAATGCGGACAGTAATGGAATCCGCAGGAAGATCTTTCAACATTTCGGGCTGGAGAGTGACAAGGGCCATTTCGCCGGGGGTTAAAATCATTGCTTTTTTGCGGACAAGCTCCTTACCACCGCTTTCGACAACCGTTGCGCAGTTACGGAAAACGGCAGAGGGACGGAACATCAGATCAACCGGCTGATTTGTTACGGATCGGATCAGTTGAGGAACCGTACCGCGAACGCCATCACCGTCAATTACATTGAGCAGGGGAGCGGTAGTCTGCTCATTACGGACATATGCTGCAGCGGCTGCGCCGGCTTTGAAACTTTCATTGGAAACATGGTCAACAAGATCATGCACATGCAGGACGTTGCCGCAGGCGAAAATGCCGGGAACACTGGTTTCAAGAGTTTCGTTGACTACAGCGCCTGAAGTGGCAGGAGAAAGCTTCACACCTGCGCCGAGACTGAGTTCATTTTCCGGGATCAGACCGCAGGAGAGAAGCAGCGTATCGCAGTCAAATTCAATTTCCGTGCCCGGTATCGGATTCCTTTTTTCGTCCACTTTGGAAACAGTTACGCTTTCGAGATGTTCACGACCTTTGATATTCGTTACGGTATGGCTGAGATAGAGCGGGATATCATAATCGTGGAGACACTGGACAATATTCCGGTTCAGGCCGGACGAATAAGGCATGATTTCCACGCATGCAAGGACTTTGGCACCCTGTAGCGTCATCCGACGGGCCATAATGAGACCGATATCACCTGAGCCAAGAATAACAACCCGTTTTCCAGGCATTAACCCTTCCAGATTGACAAAACGCTGGGCTGTACCGGCGGAATAAATACCGGCACAGCGTGTTCCGGGTGTACAAAGGGCACCGCGAGGACGTTCTCGACAACCCATTGCCAATACAACAGCTTTCGCACAGATAAACTGAAGACCTTTGGCTGCAGAAACACAGGTTACGGTATGGTCTGGGGATACGGATAACACCGTGGTGGAGCATTCGATCTCAATTCCCAGTTCTGCAGCTTTATCGATATCCCGTTGCGCATATTCCGGACCAGTCAGCTCTTCCTTAAAGCGATGAAGGCCAAAACCGTTATGAATACACTGGCGAAGGATCCCACCGGCATCTTTTTCACGTTCAATCACCAGAAGAGAATCGATTCCGCATTCTTTGGCCGAGATTGCAGCAGCCAGGCCGGCAGGACCGGCGCCGATGACCAGAATATCCACGTTACGTTTATTCATGATCATGGGCTCCTTTCAAAAAAGTATCGATTGTATCGGAGAGAAGAAAACTGTCTCCGCCGTTCTTGGTAACTTTCTTCAGCGGAATACCGGTTTCTTCGGAAATAATTGCAGCGACACGCGGCAGACAGAAGCCACCCTGGCAGCGTCCCATACCTGCACGTGTACGGCGTTTGACTCCGTCTACAGATCTTGCACCAACAGGACGCCGAATTGCCCGCCGAATTTCAGCTTCGGTAACAACCTCGCAGCGGCAGATAATGTTGCCATACGAAGGGTCTTTTTGAATGGCACGTTCTCTTTGCTCCGGCGTCATATCATAGAATGGGACGGGTGGAACAGGATATGGGAAAATGCTTGTCTTTCGGGTGAGGGAAAGATAATCGGCTATCATATGGGCCAGATCAAGGCCGATTGCGGGCGCGGAAGAGAGGCCCGGACTTTCGATACCGATGGCTTCGAAATAACCGGAGCATTCTTCACAGGGGCCGACTATAAAATCATCTGTGGTCAGATGGGCCCGAATGCCGCTGAAATTCGTAATATTCGTTCGGGTTGAAAGACCTGGCCAGGTACGTGTTGCTTTTTTCAGGATGTCAGACAGACCGGAAGAGGTTGTAGCGGTGTCAAGCGGGTCTTCAATATCCTCGGCAGTCGGACCGAGAATCAGATTACCGTGAACCGTCGGAGAGACTAGGACACCCTTGCCCATAACGGAAGGACATTGGAAAATGGTCCGATTAAAAGGCAGAGTTGCTGCACGATCCAGCAGATAATACTGTCCTCTGCGATGTACCATGGTCAGTTTATGCTCCGAAAGCTGATTATGGAGCTCCGCCCCCGAAGCACCGGCACAGTTAACGAGGACACGACAATTCCAGGTATTATTTTTTGTATGAACGGTAAAGGTTCCGTCGGATTCTTTGGAGACAGAGATAACTTCCTCATCAAAGTGGAAGCGGATGCCGTTAAGTGCGGCATGATCTGCAAGTGCAAAAGCCATCTCATAAGGACTGACAATTGCACTTGTCGGAACAGACAAAGCAGCATTAACATCAGGATTCAAGTTCGGTTCGAGCTTCAGAAGCGCACCGCGGTCGAGCATCGCAAGACCTTTGACGCCGTTTGTTTCACCGCGTTCTTTCAAGGCAGCAAGAGCCTTTTCATCTTCCGCATCGAAGGCTAAAACCAGTGCGCCGCAACGACGATAAGGAACGCCGAGTTCTTCAGCAAGGCTTTCATACATACTTGCCCCACGAACGTTATAAAGAGCTTTCTTTGTGCCGGGCAATGCATCATAACCGGCATGAACGATGCCGCTGTTGGCTTTGGTGGCGCCTTCAGCAAGATCACTCCCCCGATCCAGTACCGTAACCGATGCATTGTAACGAGACAGTTCTCGTGCTACTGCGCACCCGGTAATTCCCGACCCGATCACTAAAATGTCTATTTTCGTGTTCATTCTATTTCCTCCTTGTATACCAATATATCACAACAAACAACAAAAAAACAATAAAAAAGCATTGAATTCTGTGAACATAGTTCAAGTTGCGCTGAATAAGGCGGAATGATATAATAAATAATTAGAAATCATGACGTGTGGGGTGACGAGATGATTACGACCATATGCCTGAATCCGTGCTTCGACAAGACATTGAATGTAGATACACTGCAAGTTGGTCAGGTAAACCGCATTCGTGATACGCGGGTCGATCTCGGCGGTAAAGGGATCAATGTCGCTGTAGTTGCCAAACGGCTCGGTCTTGATGTGCAATGCATCGGAACGATGGGCGAAAACGGGGCCGCCGAGCTTACATCGATGATGGACCGTGAAGGTCTGAAACATCAGTTTATTACTGTACCGGGCCATGTTCGCACCAATATGAAGGTGTATTGCCTGGACGGACAAGGAGTTACAGAACTCAATGAACCTGGTACACTGCTGGACAGTGAACAGATTAACCAGTTCACAGAGCTCGCAAAAACTGCTACGAATGACAGCGAAATGATTGTGCTCACAGGCAGCCTTCCACCAGGCTGCCCGGAAGGGACTTATTGCGAACTGATGAAAGCGCTGGAAGGACACAAGTGTATACTGGACACTGAAGGAAAAGAGCTGGAGATGTGTGCAAAGAACGCACATCCTTTCCTGATTAAGCCGAATCTGCGTGAAATGGAGACAACGCTCGGGATTGAGCTGAGAACGATGAGGACAATTCGGGATGCTGCGCTCCTTTTCATTCGGCTTGGTGTTCAACATGCTGTAGTATCTATGGGTGCAATGGGAGCAATGTATATCTCGGCGGAAAAAACGCTGTTTGCGCCTTCCTTAAGAGTTGAAACGAAGTCTACTGTAGGCGCTGGCGACGCGATGATCGGCGGCATGCTGCTGGGGTATGAGATCGAAAAAGATATGGCGAAAGCATTTCGATACGGAATTGCTGCGGGTGCTGCCAGCGTGATGACAGAAGGGACTCAACTGATCGTCAGATCTGATTTTGAAAACCTGCTTGATCAGGTGAAAGTGCAGGAAGTATAAGCATTATGCTGTTCAGACATAACAGGGTTGAATATTCAGACGGAGAAATTGACCTGATCCCTATTCATATAACACCGCCGAACCGGGAACTTGGATTCGGGCACGAGCAGGTTTGGCGAATCACGCTGCATAACGAACGTCAGGAGATCGGCCAGATAAGTTACCGCGATGGTGAAAGCCGATGCGTATATTATTACGGACACATTGGATATCACATTGATGAAGAATACCGAGGACATCACTATGCATACAAAGCATGCAAATTGATAGAAACAGAAATCAAACTGAGCGGAAAGCACAGCGCTGTTATCACTTGTGACCCGGACAATGAACCGAGCCGGAAGACTTGTCTGAGGCTCGGATGTCTGTTTGAACGAATTACCGAAGTACCGGACGATATTTATCAAAAATATGAGATCAGCAGTACAAAATGCCGTTACATATGGCAGATTGTACTCATGGAAGCAAAATGACAGAGAAAACGAACGGAACCACGGTCTCTTATGAGATCCAGGGAGAAGGAAAGAGCAGAGTGATTCTGCTGCATGGCTGGGGCTGCGACATGAAAATGATGCAGCCGGTTGCTAATGCACTCAAGAACGAACATCAGGTATTGCTGCTTGATTTTCCGGGACACGGACAAAGTGAAAGACCACCTCAACCCTGGGGCGTTCCGGAGTACGCTGAGTGCTTGGAAGAACTGCTGAACAAGATTGGCTTTATCCCATGCTCGGTTATTGCACACAGCTTTGGCTGCCGGGTGGCAACATGGCTGGCGGCAAACAATCCGGAATTGTTTGACAAGATGATCTTTACCGGAGCAGCAGGCATCCGGCCGAAACCGACTGAAGAGTCAGCGCGCAGAAGCGCAGAATACAAAAAACTGAAGAATTACTGCAACCAGGTAAAAAAAATCCCTTTTCTTAAAAAGACTGCAGAACACTGGGAAGATAAACTGAGACAGAAATACGGAAGCCGGGATTACAATGCGCTGGATGAAGAAATGCGCAAGACATTTGTAAAAGTGGTCAATCAGGATCTGAGCAATCTGTATCCAAGAATTCAGCAGAGCACACTGCTGATCTGGGGTGATGCTGATACAGAAACGCCGCTATGGATGGGCAGGGAGATGGAAAAACTGATTCCTGACGCGGGACTGGTGATCCTGGAAGGCGGAAGCCATTTTGCTTATCTGGAACAGATCCAGCGGTTCAACACGATTGCACAGCATTTTCTGAAGGAGGCGAAGTAATGAACCTTTCAATCCTTCTGATTCTCGGAATTGTGATCGGTTGTCTGCTGGCAGGCAAAAATCTTATCCATTTTTTTCAACTGGAAAGTTATCAGTTTCCCGGCTATTTCCGAACTTTGAGACGAAATCCGCTGAAGGCCTTACTGCCGGGTTTTTGCATGATGATTCTGCTGATCATCACACTATTGCTCAGCGTTGCAGCGAGCCCAGATGTCAGTTGGGTTCATTATGTATTTGATTCGGTAATCCTGATTGCGGGCGGGTGGATGATTGGCAGGTCTTTTTCTGAAAAGAACGTCAAGAAGGCATTTGTTCTTACCCCGCGAGTCAAGAGGCTTTATATAGTTTCACTGGTTGTTCTGACAGCTATCCTTTTGTTTGCCACGAGAAGGATTGATCCGTCCAGCGGCCTGAAAACAACGGGAGAAAAGATCGCAGTCGGCTTTGTAATGATCTTTCCGGCTTTACTTCCCTTGTGGATTGCGCTTTGCGGACTGGTGGCCTGGCCAATTGAAAAGGGCATTAGTGAGCTCTATTTCCGGGATGCCCAGAGGATACTGAAATCCCGAAAGGATCTGATCAGGATCGGCATTACCGGCAGTTGGGGGAAAACCAGCGTCAAATTCATCCTGGGGACTATTCTCGAGGAGAAATATCATACGCTGGTCACGCCGGCCAGTTTCAATACTCCGATGGGTGTGACGAAGGTCATCCGTTCCAAACTTGAACCCGGTCACCGGGTTTTTGTGGCCGAAATGGGTGCAAGGCATGTAGGCGATATTAAAGAAATGTGTCGGCTGGTTCATCCGGAAATCGGCATCCTGGTTTCTGTGGGCCCGCAGCATCTGGATACATTCAAAACTCTGGAACGTGTGATTCAAACCAAATATGAGTTGATTGATGCGCTGCCTAAGGACGGACAGGCTTTCTTTGCGGATGATGATGACATCTGCCGCGGACTGTATGAGAAAACAGGCAAAGAAAAGATGATTGCCGGACTGGATCCGGATTATGACGATGTATGGGCGGAGAACATCTCTTATTCTCCGGAAGGCAGTGCTTTTGACCTTTGCACGAAAGATAAACGGATCCGTTGCTGCAGCCAGCTGTTAGGAGAACTAAATATCCGCAATATTTTGCTTTGCTCGGCGGTTGCTCTGAAACTTGGAGTGACGATAGAACAGATTGCCCGCGGGATTGAAAAGATCCGACCCGTTGAGCACCGGCTCCAGCTGGTTCCGAATCCAGGTGGGATGAGCGTGATCGATGATGCGTTCAACAGCAATATCAGGGGAGCAAAGCAGGCATTCCAGGTGCTGAAAGCATTTCCGAAAAAGCGGATCGTTGTCACACCTGGCATGGTGGAACTCGGCGAAAAAGAATATGAAATGAATCGTGAATTTGGTCAGGCGATGGCAGAATGCTGCGATATAGCGATCCTGATCGGGAAAAAACGGAGTCAGGCTGTTCGGGAAGGTCTCCGGGCTGGGGGATTTGCAGAAAACAGCACTCATGTGGTATCCTCATTAGATGAGGCAACCGGATTGCTGAGGCAGATTGTGAAGCCGGGAGATACGGTATTGTTTGAGAATGATTTGCCTGACAATTATAGTGAGTGAGGATTCATAATGAAGAAACAAATCGGAGTGATCTTCGGAAGCAGAAGCTGTGAGCGCGAAGTATCGATTATCAGCGCGGTTCAGCTGATACGGCATGCTGATCCCGAAAAATATGACGTCATTCCCGTTTATATCGATGAGGCAGGTAACTGGTATACCGGAGAAATCCTGAAGGACATTGAAAGCTACAAGCCGTTCAACCCGGACAAGAAAGGAATTACCAAAGTGTTTCCCGATCTGTCTTCAGGTTCCGGTGCGCTGCTGACCCACACAAAAGGTTCCAGCCTGCTGGCAAAGGACAAAATTGAGATTGCAGCACGTATTGATGTGTATATTGTCGTGATGCATGGATTGAACGGTGAGGACGGAACGCTTCAGGGACTGCTGGAGCTTGCCAATGTACCGTATACATCCACCGGCGTCGCGGGAAGCGCTCTGGGCATGGACAAGATCATGATGAAGCAGTTTTTTCGGGGTGGCAATCTGCCTGTGCTGCCTGGAATCGGCATTTCACGATCGGAGTATCTGGCCAATGAACAGGAAACGTTGAAAAAAATAGAAAAAGATCTCGGCTATCCTGTATTTGTAAAACCGGCCAACCTTGGATCCAGCATTGGTGTCAGCAGGGCGGACGACCGGGATGGACTGAAAGACAGCCTGGAACTGGCACTTGAATTTGACCGACGGGTGCTGATCGAGCAAGGATTGAATCAGCCGATCGAACTGAATTGCAGTGTGCTGGGATATGATAACGATGTTGAAGCTTCTCCAATCGAAATGCCGATTAACCAGGATGAGTTTCTGGATTTCAAGGACAAATATCTTGCATCCGGAGGCTCTAAGGGAATGGCCAGCCTGCATCGTGTTTTGCCCGCACCGATTGAAGATGAATTACGGGATAAGATTCAGCAAATGAGTAAAAACATTTTCCGAATGATGGACTGCAAAGGCGTGGTTCGGATCGACTACATGTTCGACAAGGACAGCGGAAAGCTGTTCATAACGGAAATCAATACAATCCCGGGCAGCCTTGCATTCTATCTATGGGAAAACGCAGGGATGTCTTATAGACGGATGATTGACAAAATGATTGAATGCGCGGAGAAAGCACACGAGGATAAAAACCGCGCCAATTATGCCTATACAAGCGATATCCTGAAGGGTGTCAGTTTCGGGGCTAAAGGCGCGAAAGGCAGCAAGGGAACAAAAAGCTGATAGTAACGAAAGGTTCATGCAGACATGTTGGAGAACATTCATTCTCCGCGCGACCTGGACAAGCTGAGCTATGACCAGCTGGAACAGCTCGCAAAGGAGATCCGGGAAGTGATGATTACCACCGTATCCGAAAACGGCGGTCATCTGGCATCCAATCTCGGCGTGGTGGAGCTGACAATGGCACTTCATCGTGTCTTCCGCATGCCAGAAGACAAGATAGTCTTTGATGTGGGTCACCAGAGTTATGTTCATAAGCTGATTACAGGACGTTACAGTCAGTTTTCCACACTTCGTTCCTATGGCGGAATATCCGGATTCCCAAAGCGCAGCGAAAGCGAGTACGACTGCTTTGAGACGGGTCACGCCAGCACCGCGATTTCAGCTGCGTTGGGACTAGCCAGGGCCAGAGACTTCCGTAAGGAAAAATATCAGGTGCTGGCGGTGGTCGGCGATGGTGCCCTGACCGGCGGTATGTGTTACGAGGCGCTGAACGACGCAGGAAATAGCCAGACCAGGATGATCGTGATCCTGAACGATAATGAGATGAGCATTGCTCCGAACGTCGGTGCACTGTCGAATTATCTGACACAACTGCGGATCAGTGGCGGATGGCAGAGCGCCAAATCCAGAATTCGTCATGTAAAAAGGATTCCACTGATCGGGCAACCGCTGTACAGGATGATTCACGGAATGAAAAAACTATTGCGGACTGCGGTAGTAAAGGATACTGGAAACGGTTTTTTTGAGGCGCTTGGATTCGATTATTATGGGCCAATAAACGGACATGATCAGAGGAGCATGGAAAAAGCTTTCAGAGAAGCCAAGAAGACAAAGGGACCCTGCGTGATTCACGTTCTGACCAAGAAGGGCTATGGTTATGATCAGGCAGAAGACCGGCCGGAGACATTCCACGGAACACCGCCGTTCTATATTGAAACCGGCGACCGGATTGACGTACCGAACAAACCCTCATGGGGGCATGTGATGGCGGATACACTTGCACGCATGTGCGAAAAGGATGCGAGGATCGTCGCTTTGACAGCAGCAATGCAGCTCGGTACCGGGCTGGACCATTTCGCGGAAAGATATCCAGGCCGGCTGATTGACGTCGGTATTGCCGAGGAACACGCGGCTACGATGGCGGCCGGCCTTGCGGCAGGGGGTATGAGACCTTATTTTGCGGTATATTCAAGCTTTTTCCAGAGATGTTATGATCAGATGATCCATGACGTAAGTATGCAGCATCTTCCAGTTGTTTTTCTGCTTGACCGGAGCGGTGTGGGTGGGGAGGACGGCCAGACGCATCACGGTCTGTTTGATTTTGCTGAAACGCTTCCAGTACCCGGCATGACTGTGCTGGCACCTTCCTGCTGCCGTGAACTGGTCAGTATGCTCGAATGGACGTTGAAGCAGGATGGGCCGTGCGTGATTCGTTACGCTAAATCTGGAGATGAACTGAAGGAGATCAGCATTCCAAAACAGTTTATGGCGGGAAAATGGGAGATTATTACTGAAAAAGAAGATACGATGCTGTTTGCTGTCGGATCCATGGTATCAAGAGCGCTGACAGTTCGGGAAACCCTTGCCGAAAAAGGAATTCCGGCATGTGTGGTCAACTGTTCCACGGTGAAACCGCTTGATACGGATTTCCTTGATTCCATCGACAGAGCTGTATCGATTTTCACAATGGAAGAACATATGATTACAGGCGGATTCGGCCTTTACCTTACCGAATACTGTCTGGAACACCAGCTCCCGGTACCGAGAAAGTGCTTCGGAGTCGGGGACGAGTTTATCCAGCACGGCAGACATGACCTGCTGATGAAGGTTGCCGGACTCGATGCCGGAAAGATTGCTGAGGAAATCTGCCAGATCATGAAGGAGGAGCAGCTGACGTGGCTGACAAGATAAGAGCGGATGTGGCTCTGGTTCAGCAACAGCTGTGCGAAAGCCGCGAACGCGCCCAGACTGCTATCATGGAAGGGCGCGTTTTCATTGGAGAGAAAAGAATCAACAAGGCTTCGGAAACCGTGGATTCTGATATCCCGCTTATGTTGAAAACTCCGGAAAACGAATATGTGAGCAGGGGAGCCCTGAAACTGGAAAAAGCTTTGCGTGTGTTCGGCGCGGATCTTAAAAACCGGGTTGTGATGGATATTGGAGCCAGCACAGGCGGATTTACAGACGTCTGCCTGAAAAGCGGCGCAAAACGCGTTTATTCCATTGACGTCGGATACGGACAGCTGGACTGGAAACTTCGAAACGATCCGCGAGTGACCGTGATGGAACGAACCAATGCCCGATATTTGGATGCAAGCATATTTGACGAGAAACCAATGGTCACGGTCATGGATGTCAGCTTTATCTCCATAAGCCTGATCCTGCCGGTGGCCATTCAGATTATGGGTGATGAGGGCGTGATTTATACGCTGATCAAACCGCAATTCGAAGCGGGAAGAGGCAAAGTTGGTAAGAACGGGGTGGTTCGTGATCCGGTCACCCATGAAGAAGTACTGAACGGGATTATACGCTTTGCTGAACAACTGGGCTGGCCGATCCGGAAAATCGATTATTCTCCGATTACCGGGCCCAAAGGAAATATAGAGTTTATTGCCGAAATGCGGAAGAAAGAGGACGAGATTTCCGTTATTTCAAGTGAACAGATTAAAGATCTGGTAAAAGAAGCCCATCAGAAGATGGTCCATCAGGCATAAAGGAGACCCGCATCATGAGAAAAGCACTTTCAATTCTTTTGGCTATTTTGCTGGCGCTCTCATCGGTAACAGGCGCTGCGGCTGAAAAGGATAAACCGCTGTCTGCACTGTGTGACTCAGCGTTCGAACTGCTTTTTGGCACCAGCAACGTTACCCTGGAGGGTGAAGCGAACTTTTCCCTCGATGAAAATTGGTTCAAAACAGCCAAGGCAAAATATATTCAGGACGGAGACCGGTCATACTGGGATCTGAAGCTTTCCTCTCCGAAAACGGACGGAACAATCCGGGAAAACGGGTACACAATCATTGCTGACGGTTCCAAGATTTACGTGATGGAAGTATTTCAGCCTGGGATCTACAAAACCGGTACCGGTGCACCGCAGAGCACCATTCTGCGGGATTCCGTGCAGATGGAACTGATGAAGCAGGTGGTCCGTTTCCTTGCCGCACAGGCTGAAACTGAATCGGAACCTATATCCATCCTGATTGATGAAAATGAGGCGGAAAAGAGTATCCGCATTAAGTTGAGCGGGTCGACTCCGGATTGGTTCAATACGTCGCTCAATGTTCTTGCCGAGTACGCTGCCAAGCGCTATTTCCATATGGACTACGATCAGATCGGTACGCGGAATATTGTTCCGATGAGTTACTACCTGACAGTGACAGAAGGCATTCTAGCCTGTACCACATCCGTAGCCTTGAAACAGGCGGATGTCATCATCAAAACGGACTTGAACGGGCAGATCGAACACATTTCGGGAAGTACTTCCATTATCGTCAACACAGCCCGGGACGGAGAACGCACGCTGAACATTACTTTTGATTTCAATGTTTCCGACAGAGGAAAAAGCCAAGTAGGTACCTTTGATCCGATATCTTACGACGTTAAACTCGTTGAAGGCGGAATGAACATCGAGGATGTCGAATATACGGAAGTTGATGATTTCACAGGAGAGAAACTGATCGAGCAGGCCAGGGGAGCATGGGAACAGGCCGGATATACTCTGGATCCTTCCACGTTCGGATACTGTTATAAGCAGAACGGCAGATACTGCATCGAACTGAACGACACAACTGAGAACCTCTTTCTCAGCTGCATCACGAACAAGGACGGGAAGCTTCTGGAACTCCGGAATACGCAGAATAACTGGCAGGATAAGAACTTCGACTATGACAACCTTTATCCGGATACGCAGCTGGCCGAGGAAGCGGGCAAAAAGGTAATGGAATTCCTGAAAGAAGCAAATCCGGTCGATATGAAACGGGTGGATCATCTGAAGCTTCAATGCTGGTACGAAGAAGACAATGAACTCTATTTTGAATTCTGCGAGGATCCGCTTGCCCAGGACTGGGACGGATTTCTGGTAGTCGTAAAAGTCAAGCCAGATTGGCAACTGATGTATTACAGCTGTTTTTCGAACGGATAAATGTATATGTGAAACGACTGACCGATGCTTCAAAAGGCGCTGATTTGCAGTGCCTATTTTATTTAACAGAGAAATACATCCATGGAAAGATGTTTGGAGGAGAGGAAGATACATCAATGGTTTTTTCGCTTGATATCGGATGTGTAAAACAGATCCTTTCAGACCAAAGCGACGGCGCGGAAGCTTTGATCTGACTTCCGTAGCGACGGTCGCCGATAAGCGGCATCCTGCGTGAAGCAAACTGAACGCGGATTTGATGAGTGCGGCCCGAATGCAGGCGAATACGAAGCAAACTCAGGGTGGATTCCTTTGTAATTATAGTCTGCAATAAAAACCATTCACAGGAAGCTTCCTTTACGCCTTTACGTTTTTTATTTACCACAAAGGTTTTGTTTGAACGCTGATCATGGTAAAGAAGATCACAATAAACGCCGGAATCCGTATCAGGAATGCCGGAAATAACTGCCAGATATGTTTTTATTATGTTGTCCTGTTGAAACAGCTGCTGCATCGCTGAACAAACCGAAGATGAACGAGCAAGTACACAGGCACCGCCTGTTGTCTGATCCAGCCGGTGAACCGGAAATACAGCAAAACTTTCCTGTTCACGAATCAGATCCGGCAAGCCTGGCGATTCTGAAGAGATGCCAACAGGTTTCTCACAGACGATCAGGTCTTCATCAACATACAGGAGGCGGATCTGCATTTGCTCATGTCACACCCTTCTACTGTTTTGATTTAATTATAACATATTTGGGAAATAGGTGTTCATGAAGTTTTTCAGGAACTGGTTGGACTTTATTGACAAAAAGGAAACGTTACATTATAGTCAAAAATTGATGCCAGAAGTCTATGCAAAGGGAAAAGCGAGCGAGAAACGACGAAGGAAAAATAAAAAAGGTGCTGCTATGAAGGAATATGATGACAAGATGGTTCAGATCACAGATTCTTTCGGACATGTGCTTACGGGTGAGGCAGAAGTATTATCTTTTGATTACTGTTTACATAAAAACTGTCAGAATGAAGATGGTATAATGATCTGTAATCACCTGGTTTATTCATCCCAAATCAAGGAGATTAAACATCTGCCAGATATAAACATTATCCGAGCTACTGAAACCTGGCAGAAGGCTGGAGCATATTATGTCCGTATCCAGGCAATGGCAAAAAAGCACCATATCTCGCTGAAAGCTGAATTTGATAATCATGACACCACCGAAACGAAATATATTGTTGTTACCGACAATGACTTTCCGATAGCTACAGCACGGATGTATCCGATAGACAAAAGATCAATGATGATTGGCAGAGTTGTTGTGTTACCGGAATACAGGCATCGCGGAATCGGCAGAATGGTAATTTACGCTTGTGAAAAATGGGCAGAGGAGATGTGTTTTGCAATGACTATCGTTGAAAGCCGCGATAATAAAATTGGATTCTATGAAACACTCGGATACGAAGCAACAGGTGAAACGATAGAAGGAGAAACATTCCGCTGCATCAGAATGAAGAAGGAAATTATGAGGCGACAAAATTAATTTTTCCGTAAACACGAGATTTATCAATGCTATGAACAGCTGAGAATATTTGAAATCGATTCAGAAAGACATAGATGGCTTGAATAAATATACATAATATGTTAATATTTTATCAAATTTTCGGAGGGAGAAATTTCATTGATTCATACAGTCGGGCTTATCCTGAACAAAAAAAATGCGGAAGCCGTAAGATATGCCGGGCAAGCTATATCTTTTCTGAAGGAAAAGAACGTAGAAGCATATGATGTACAGAATAGCCAAAACGATACAGAGCCGGACCTGATCCTATCATTTGGGGGAGACGGGACGCTGCTGAACGGTGCACGGTTTGCAATGAAATACGATATTCCCTTGCTGGGTGTCAATCTTGGCACAGTTGGTTTTCTGACGGAAGAGGAGCCGAAACGGCTTGAAATAGCATTACAGGAAATCATCAACGGAAAATACCAGATCGAAAGCAGAAGCCTGCTGGAAATTACAAATCCCAAAACAGATGAAACTTTCAACGCATTGAATGATGCAGTAATTACGAGAGGCGGATATGCCAGGTTGATCAAAGTGGAAGCTTTTGTGAATCAAAAGGAATATGGTGTTTTCACAGCAGACGGAATCATCGTGGCGACACCAACGGGATCAACCGGATATTCGCTGTCGGCCGGTGGGCCAATCGTGGAGCCTGGGGTGAATTGCATGATTATCACACCGGTTTGCGCTCACAGCATGCAGCATTGCCCCTGCGTCGTTTCGGGAGAAGCGAAGATCAGATTGCTGCTAAGACCTGAGAGGGAACAGACAGCAGAACTACAAGTAGACGGGCAGAATCGCGGGATGCTGGAAGCCGGAGATGAGATTGTTGTCAATGGAACCGAAAAAAAAATACGACTGATTCGATTACGCGGATATGATTTTTTCGGACTTGTGCGAAGAAAACTGGTTGAATGGGGAAGTTGAGGGGTTTACATGAAAAGCAAGAGACAGGACGAGATCATAGAAATCATTTCTTCAGCTGATATTGAAACACAGGAAGAACTGGCTATGGCACTGCGCGAAAAGGGCTACCAGGTGACCCAGGCAACAGTATCCAGAGATATTCGTGAACTTCGATTGATTAAAGTGGCTTCCAAATCCGGTGGATATAAATATGCAAAACCGGTGCGGCATGAGATCGCTGTAAGCGAGAGACTGACAAGGATTCTTGCTGACTCACTGGTGCACGTGGAAACCGCATCAAACCTGACTGTTGTAAAAACACTGAGCGGATCTGCAAATATAGCAGCTGAAGCGCTGGATAATCTTGGATGGAAAGAGATTATTGGGACGATTGCGGGTGATAACACTGTTTTTATTGCTGCAAAGAGCGAAGATGATGCGGATGCTATTACGAACCGTATAAGGAAAATGACAGACAGTAATTGAGGGATAATATGCTGCAATCGATTACGATCCGACAGGTTGCGCTGATTGATGAGTGCACGATTGAGTTTCATGATGGGCTTCAAGTGCTGACAGGTGAAACGGGAGCCGGGAAAAGCATTGTTGTGGACTCGGTGAATCTCATTCTGGGCGGGAGGGCCGACAGGGAACTGATCAGGACGGGGTGCGATAAGGCCACTGTTGAAGCCGTGTTTGATGTGCCGGGGAATGATAAGGTAAAGCGTATCATGGAGGAGGAAGAAATCGAATACGACGGGCGAACGGTAACTGTATACCGGGAAATCGCCCGGAACGGGCGAAATATCTGCAGAGTATGCGGGGTTCCGATTCCGACCGCAAAACTTAAAGGGTTGACATCCGTCATGATGGACCTCCACGGACAGAGCGAGCATCAGTTTCTCGCAGATCCGGAAATGCATCTGGGATTTCTGGACCAGACAGGTGATGAAGATCACCGGAAGCTGCTCGAAGCTATCAAAACGGATTATGAAGCATTCATCAGCAATCATCGCACATATGCGAAGCTTGTGAAGCAGGGAGAGCAGCGGGAAGAACGGATGTCAGGGCTGCAGAAGGACCTGGAGCAGCTGCGAAAGGCGAACCTGCAACCGGGAGAAACCGAAAAACTGCTGGAGGAGAAAAAACGACTTCAGGCAGCGGAAAAAGAGGCCGCTGTACTGCGAAGTATCGACGAGTGCTTTTCGGGAGAAAATTCAGACGGCAGCAGCAGTCTCAGCAAAATCAAAAATGCGGCGGCACAACTGAAAGACCTTGCAGGACAGAATACGGAAATCGCCGGAATCAGCGAACGGTGCGACAGTCTGTATTTTGAACTGGAGGAAATTGCCTATGAAATCAGCAATATGATTGACAGAAGCGAGGCAGATCCGGCACAACTGGAAAAGACGGAGAACCGGCTGGATATGATCCGGCGGCTGGAACGGAAATACGGGATGGATGCCGAGGAGATCAACCGGATGCAGGAAAAGCTGGAGGAAGAATATGAAGAGCTGAACGGACTGGAAGGACGAATCGGTGAAATGGCGAAGGAACACAAGCAACTCCTGGCCAAATACCGGAGTACTGCAAAAGCGCTGACCGATTCCAGAAAAGAACTTGCCCTTAAATTTGAAAAAAGGATGACAGGGGAACTGAAGGACCTGGGTATGGGAAACACACGGTTTAAAGTACTGTTCAAGCCCAACGAGAGCAACAGGCCGCAGATGCCGACAGCAGCGGGAGACGACAGGATCGAGTTCATGATCAGCCCGAATCCCGGCGAACCGCTGAAATCGCTGGTCAAAATTGCCTCGGGCGGTGAACTGAGCAGGCTGATGCTGGCGATCAAAACGCTGGAAGCAGCCCATACAGGTGTGGAATCCATGGTGTTTGACGAGATTGACACAGGGATCAGCGGACGTATGGCTCAGGTTGTTGCGGAGAAGATGATCGCTGTTTCCGGGAATCATCAGGTAATTTGCGTAACTCATCTGCCGCAGATTGCGGCGGCGGCTGATGATCAGTATCTCGTGCGGAAGGCGACGGAAGGGGAACGGACGAACACTTTTGTGGCTGAACTGGACAAAGAAGGCCGCAAAGAAGAAATTGCACGGATGATCAGCGGGGCAGACGGGATTACAACAGATGCCATGCAATATGCAGAAGGTATGCTGAAGGCTGCAGGAGATATAAAGGGAACTTTCAGACAGCCTTCCTGAATCTCTTCGGACAAAGCGATTTTGACCATTTTTAAAAAGAAAATATACAAAAATCAAAAGATTTACATACTTGTTCAAACAAAACACTTGCATTGTAACTTTTAGCCATTTATAATAATAGATTGCAGGGATGAATGCGGCGGCTGTCCGGGAACGGAGGGCTGGACGCAACAAAATAATCGAGGAGGAATTATCCAATGGCCAAAAAGTATCTGTACCTCTTCAGCGAAGGCAACGCGAGCATGCGCGAGCTGCTTGGCGGAAAAGGCGCCAATCTTGCTGAAATGACCAACATTGGTCTGCCGGTACCTCAGGGATTTACGATTTCCACCGAGGCATGTACCCAGTACTATGAAGACGGCCGTCAGATCAACGATGAGATCCAGGCGCAGATCATGGAATATATTGCCAAGATGGAAGAGATCAACGGCAAGAAGTTCGGCGATCTGAAGAACCCGTTGCTGGTTTCCGTCCGTTCCGGCGCTCGTGCTTCCATGCCCGGCATGATGGACACGATCCTGAACCTCGGCCTGAATGACGAAGTTGTCGCCGCCATGATCGCAGGAAACGACGATCCGCGGTTTGCTCGGTTCGTTTATGACAGCTATCGCCGGTTTATCCAGATGTATTCCGACGTCGTTATGGAAGTCGGCAAGAAGTACTTTGAGCAGCTGATTGACGAGATGAAGGCTAAGAAGGGCGTTACCTTTGATATCGACCTGACTGCCGATGATCTGAAGGAACTGGCAGGCCAGTTCAAAGCGGAATACAAGAGCAAGATCGGCGCTGATTTCCCCTCCGACCCCAAAGAGCAGCTGATGGGGGCCATCAAAGCTGTATTCCGCAGCTGGGATAACCCGCGGGCCAATGTGTACCGCCGGGACAACGACATTCCCTACAGTTGGGGGACTGCCGTGAACGTGATGCCGATGGTTTTCGGCAACCTGAACAATAATTCCGGTACAGGCGTCGCCTTTACACGCGACCCGGCGACGGGGGAGAACAAACTGATGGGCGAATTCCTGGTGAATGCCCAGGGCGAAGACGTGGTGGCCGGCGTGCGGACTCCCATGCCTATTATCCAGATGAAGGAAAAGTTCCCGGAAGCCTATGCCGAGTTCGAAGCGGTATGTGAAAAGCTTGAAAAGCACTACCGTGACATGCAGGACATGGAATTCACGGTTGAGAACGGAAAGCTGTATATGCTTCAGTGCCGCAGCGGCAAGCGTACAGCCCAGGCCGCGCTGAAGATTGCCTGCGACCTGGTGGACGAAGGCATGCGGACGGAGGAAGAAGCGGTAGCGATGATCGAACCGCGCAACCTGGATACCTTGCTGCATCCGCAGTTTGATACAGCTGCGCTGAAAAAGGCAATTCCGATCGGCCGCGGCCTTGGCGCTTCCCCCGGAGCAGCCTGCGGTAAAGCTGTGTTTACGGCTGAAGATGCCGAAGCATGGGCTGCGAGAGGCGAAAAGGTAGTTCTGGTCCGGCTGGAGACTTCTCCCGAAGACATCACCGGCATGAAGAGCGCGCAGGGCATCCTGACTGTACGCGGCGGTATGACCAGCCATGCGGCGGTTGTTGCGCGCGGCATGGGCGCCTGCTGTGTTTCCGGCTGCGGAGACATCATCATGGATGAAGAAAACAAGGAATTCAAGCTGGCCGGAAAGACCTTCCATGAGGGAGATTTCATCAGCATCGACGGAACAACCGGCTGTATCTACGACGGTATTATTCCCACGGTTGACGCCAAGATCGCCGGTGAATTCGGCCGGATCATGGAGTGGGCGGACAAGTATCGCCGGCTGAAAGTACGTACGAATGCCGACACCCCGAGAGACGCGAAGAAAGCGCGTGAACTGGGTGCCGAAGGGATCGGTCTGTGCCGGACAGAGCATATGTTCTTCGAAGCGGAGCGCATTGCTGCCTTCCGTGAAATGATCTGCTCCGATACGGTGGAAGAGCGTGAAGCTGCTCTGGCGAAGATCCTGCCGTATCAGCAGAGTGACTTTGAGCAGCTGTTCGAAGCACTGGAAGGATATCCGGTATGCATCCGATTCCTGGATCCGCCGCTGCATGAGTTCGTTCCCACCACAGAGGAAGAGATCGAACTGCTGGCCAAGGCGCAGGGCAAGAGCGTTGAAACCATCAAGAACATTATTTCCTCCCTGCATGAGTTTAATCCGATGATGGGGCACCGTGGCTGCCGTCTGGCAGTTACCTATCCTGAAATCGCTGAAATGCAGACCAAGGCTGTAATTCGTGCTGCCATCAAAGTTCAGAAGGCTCATTCCGATTGGAAAGTGCGTCCTGAGATCATGATTCCGCTGGTATGCGAAGATAAGGAATTGAAATACGTCAAGAAGATCGTGGTCGAGACGGCTAACGCTGAGATCGCCATTTCCGACGTGAAGATCAACTATGAAGTCGGAACGATGATCGAAATCCCGAGAGCTGCGCTGACAGCCGATGAGATTGCCAAGGATGCTGATTTCTTCTGCTTCGGTACCAATGATCTGACCCAGATGACATTCGGCTTCAGCCGTGATGACAGCGGTAAGTTCCTAAGCGCTTATTACGATGCGAAGATCTTTGAAGGCGATCCTTTCGCCAAACTGGATCAGATCGGTGTTGGAAAGCTGATGGAAACGGCAATCAAACTCGGTCGGCCGGTAAATCCGAAGCTGCATGTCGGTATCTGCGGCGAGCACGGCGGTGACCCGACCAGCGTTGCGTTCTGCCACAAGATCGGGCTGGACTATGTAAGTTGCTCTCCGTTCCGCGTTCCGATCGCAAGGCTGGCGGCAGCTCAGGCTGCAATTGCGGAGAAGAAATAATGGAAAGGGGTTTTCTGGTTGTCCCCATTTGGGTATAAAAATGTCTGCACGTTCTTTCTGAGCGTGCAGCTTTTTTACGATTCTGTTTGTGAAGCTGAGTCGACAGCCTGTATTGCGATATCCCAGCCGTAACCTTTACGAACAAGGGAAGCAATGATTTTCTGGCGCGATTTACGGGGATCCTCTCCGGATTTGGTTTTTGACCAGGCTTTTACGGCAAGGACTGTGGCATTTTCAAGCTGCTGTTCATCGCTCACACGGGAAAGTGCCTCATCGGCCGTTCCTTCAGGGATCCCTTTACGACGAAGTTCCTGTCGGATTCTGCGGACACCATATTTTCCGATCCGATTCTGGATCCAGAGTTCACTGAAATCCCGATCATCCAGCAGTTTTTCCTTTTCGAGCTTATAGATCACCAGTTCAATCACTTCATCAGTATAATGATGCTGATTCAGATTCCGGCTGATTTCACCTTTGCTGCAGGGACGGCGGGCAAGCATTGAAACCGCCTGATTCAATGCGTGTGGATACTGATGAAGCTGAACAAAGCGGTCAAAGGCCTCTGTCTCAACGGACAAACCCTCCGCCCATCCGCTTTCAAGGAAGGCTGAACGCGTGAGCCATATTTTCCGATTGTCATCAAGCGTCAGGCAGGCTGATGAACGGACAAATTCTACGGTTTTGATTGTTACCATGAGGGTAGCTCCTTTCGAAATGCCCAGGAAGTGAAATCACGGTTTGCCGAACCAAGTCGACCTGTTCTTGCTTCACTGCAGCCACCGTTCAGAAAGATCAGGATATTACCGGTTCCTTCCTCCCAGAAAGCGCCGTCTCCGCAGCCGTAGGCGAACCCCTGATGTCCGAGAACACGGTAACCGGAGATGTGAGAATCATTGATCTGAAGAAGACCGAGACCATAGGATAGTGTCGGAGAAAGAGCACCATAAGACGCATGCTTTTTTTTCATCTCTTCAACGGAAGCAGGGAAAAGATAACCTGAATCATCACAGATTAAAACATTTAACAGTTTGAGAAGTGATTCAACAGTAGTATACATACTGCCGGCGGTATGACCGAAATGATGAAGCGGATCCGGCTGAAGCAGCGGAATCATGCCCAGGGGCGTCATGATCAGATCTTCTCCTTCATGATAAGGCAGGATTCTGGTGACAGGCATGATCTTTTCAGGTGGAAGTGTACAGGCGGAAAGCGTGGCTTTCATTCCGAGGGGAGTAAAGAGATCGGTCTCAAAAACAATATCCAGGGACTGATTTCTGACGACTTCTATCACACAGCCGAGAATTCCGTAACCCAGATTGGAATAACGAAAGGATTCCCCGGGAGGAGCAACGCGCATTCCGCTGATGACTTCAGAAATGGATTTGCCGGCTTCAAGGTCTTTTTCGAGGGTGGGAGGATCCATCAAACCGGATGTATGAGAAAGAAGATGACGAATCGTCACTCCGGCAAGTTCATCCGGTACGGGATTAAGCGGCAGGTAAGAAACCGCCGGTTCATCAATACTAAGCAGCCCAAGATCAGCCAGATGCATTGTTAACATTGCAGTAGCGATTTTGGTGATGGATGCTACCCGAAAAAATGTATCCGAATCCGGATAGTGAGGAGGCTTATCCGAATGGGTAAATATCAGAGACTGATCATAACCGTTCGATAGCAAAACCGCTGATCCGAGGACATGATGTTTTCTGATCAGCCGGACAAAAGCATCCTGTGATCCAAGCAGGTGTCCGGTAATGGATGAAACCGGATTCTTTCCGCAGGATGGGGCACAGAAGGGAAGCATCAGACGATAAGCCGTATTTTTAACCTTTGTTGTCGGCATGGCGAACCTCCTGTGAAAAAGGAATATACACAAGAAACAAGGAAACAATCAGCAGGAAAGAGCTTCCGCCCAAAAACGAAAGACGAAGAGCAAGGGAGGCATGAGTAAGAAAAGACGGAGATAGAGAATAAAAAAGCTGAAAGCAGGAACAGATGAAAGCAACAGTGGCCACAGGATAATGCAGATAACCTTTAAACGCACTGGATTTTCGTAACAGAATAAAGTACCGGATCAGAAGCAGGAGACAGAGTAATGCGCTCAGAAGCTGGCTGACGCGGACAGCGGAAGCGGCATAAAGAGAATCTATTCTCAGATCCTCGATCACGAAACGTCCCGCGGCATACAAATATATATAGAAGAAAAAGACATCTCCTTGGCGGCACAGCAGCCGATGACGGGCCAGCATCAAAAATGAGAAGATAGAAAAATCCCAAACAGACTCATAGAAAAAGGTGGCCATATGCCAGACCAAGGATCCGTTTTCCTGGATTTGAACCGCAAAAGGGAAGAAACGGAGGACGGATTGAGTGACAGGCAACCCATATGCTTCCATATTAAAGTAATTCCCCCAGCGGCCGATTGCCTGCGCCAGAGCAAGACCAGGAGCAATCAGATCGCAGAGAAGCAGAGCTGGAAAATTCCGACGGCGGGAAAACACAAAGACCATTATAAGGCCGGCAATGACGGCACCGTAAATGGCGATGCCGCCTTCCCAGATCTTCAGAACAGAAAGCGGATCAGATCGGAACTGATCCCATGAAAAGAGAACATAATAGACACGGGCACCGATAATTCCAACAGGAAGTACCCACAGCGTCAGATCAATAACTGTATCCTTTTTCAGACCGAGTCTTCTTTCTTCCCTACATGCGAGAAAGACAGCCAGAGCAACGCCCAGAACAATCAGAAAACTGTACCAGGGGACCGGATAGACAATATAGCGCGAGTAAGGAACAGAAAACATACACATCTCCCATTTAAAGGCTGGAAACATTATAGGTTTCATAACGTAAGGTGTCAACCGAAGACAAAAATTGAAAAGATAAAAATGCAAACGATTACTGGCATGTTGATCAGTTGCGAAGGAGTACGGTTTCTGATAAAATATCCAGAAGGAAATTCGGGACTTTCCCGATTATCAACGGATGGAGGGCATTAAAATGAGTAAAGTCGTCGTATTTGATCATCCCCTGATTCAGCACAAATTGAGCATCATGCGTGACAAGAACACAGGAACGAAGGAATTCCGTGAACTGCTCTCCGAGATAGCAATGCTGATGGTATTTGAGGTGACCAGAGATCTGGAAACGAAAGAAGTGAATGTTGAGACACCGATCACCACGTGCAAATGTCGCGTACTGAGCGGGAAAAAACTGGGAATTGTTCCGATTCTGCGTGCGGGATTGGGAATGGTAGACGGCGTAATCAATCTTGTTCCAGCCGCACGCGTAGGCCATATCGGACTGTACAGAGACCCTAAAACGCTTGAACCAGTTGAATACTACTGTAAATTGCCGGAAGACAGTAAAAACAGGGAATTGCTGATTCTTGACCCAATGCTTGCAACCGGAGGCAGTGCAAGCGCTGCCATCAATTTTATTAAGCAAAGAGGCTGCAGTCATATGCGCCTTGTTAATCTGATTGCTGCACCGGAGGGAATTGCGCGGATCCAGAAAGACCATCCGGATGTTGATATCTATGTGGCTGCTCTGGATGATCATCTGAATGAGCATGGTTATATTGTACCCGGTTTGGGTGATGCCGGAGACAGACTGTTTGGGACGAAGTAAGGATTTATGCCGCAGAAAAGTATTTTTACAAAATTTCCACTTATGACAGTGCCTCATTGTTTTCTGAACAACGGGCTGATCAGAACGGATGATTCAAATATCAGAAAACTGTATCAGAACACACAGGCATTTCTTGATACGCCTTCGGTATGGGAAGGTGCATTCAGGCTTGCTGCACTTCTTTCTGATAATCCACTGTCAGAACCTGTTACTGGGCTGATTTCAGCTGCCCTTACAGAAACAGAAGATGGCTCTTTCAAAGGCCATATTGAGGAACAAATTGCAGTTGCGCGAGCCGGAATGGCCCTGTTTGAATTCAATACCGACCGAATGATCCTGAAGCGCATTGCATCCTGGTGTAGGTATATTGAGATCGAATGGGATCAGCTGTTCTCAACCGGAAAAACATTATTCATTCCGGCTGATTTTATGGAATTGCTGATCAACTTCTACAGGGTAAGCGGTATAAAATCCGTACTCAGACTTTGCACAAAGCTTCGCTCAGCTGCGTTTGACTGGACTACCGCGTTGCATACGATCCAACAGGTACTCCCCCTGGATGTAAAAGAAGAAGAGCAAATATCCTTTATCGACAGGATCGGTATTGACGAACTGAATTATGACCAGAAAAAAATATTACTCAATCATGCCGAAATGCTTGCTGATGGAATAAGATATACCCTTTATTCAGGTATATTCAGCGGAAACAGGCAGGATCTTACCGCTGGTAAAACTGCATGGAATATTCTGCAGAAGCATTACAGAGCCATATGCGGTGGTACCACAGCAGGACCGTTTTTAAACGGCACAGCTTCCAATGCCGAAATCAGCACAGCTGCAATGACTGCATGGACAGAGGCATTTGCTTCTCAAATGCTTCTGTCAGATTCAGAATGGGCGACAGATGAGATGATCCGGATTGTTTTCAATGGATTGAACTATTGCCTTCATTCTGATAAACTTCCTGATTATCAGACAGTCAATTCCATCGGGCAAAGAAATGAGCAAAATAATACAGCAAAGTTATATGCAAAAACAGCCAGAGCTGCAGCTGCCGCCTTCAGGGGTGGGATTACAGTTACAGAAAAAAGCATCAGAATTAACTATTTGATGCCGGCAAGATACTTGTTAATGATACGGAAAGAGGCAGTTATTCTGCACAGTAACGGCAATGCAATAAGGTTTTACAGTAAAAATCCAAAGAACGTACCTGTTGATTTGTTCCGGGCGAAAACGGAAACAGCTGTTATATCTGTAAGGCGAGTCGAAGAAGAAGACAAGGTAATTCCATCACAAATAGAAAACAGCAGGACGGGACAATATATTCGCCTGGAAGAAATAAATTTTACAACGGATTCTATTTGCTTTGAACAGAGAAATAATATTTACAGTGAAAACACGCATCATCAGGGAATCTGTTGGTTCGTCAGAAATCATCTGTTAGTTTATGAATGCGATAAGCAAAGCTATAATGTTGCCGCCGCTAAAGAACCGGAGATGGACGGAAAAGAAGCAAAAGTAACACTTTTTTGTATTGATGGATGGAATCTGCATCACAATGAACCGGATGATATTCCGGTATTTCCCGGTCACTATTTTGAAACAAAGACGGTCAGCCTTGCTTTGTATGATCTATCTTCAGCAAAAATATCGATGTTCCCGAGGATTAATCCCTTATGTTTGAAGTAAGACTTGCCCCTATGTGCGGCATAACGGATTATATTTACAGGATTATATGCTATGAACAAGGGTGTGATCTGGCTTACACGGAAATGATCAGCGCGATGGGCTATTTATGCGCACCGGAACAACGGGCTACGAAAGAACTGATGATCCGCGATAAAAGAGAGCCAAAGCTGATCCTGCAGTTATTCGGACGAGATCCGGATACAGTTGCTGAGGCAGCAAAAAGAATATCTTTATTAGGGATATATGACGGAATTGATCTGAATATGGGCTGCCCGGCAAAAAAGATTGCTCCCTCTGGAGAAGGCTGCGGGCTGATGCGGACACCTGCAAAAGCAAGTGAAATGATGCGCAAAACCGTGGCGGCATCCAGCGTTCCCGTGTCTGTAAAGATGAGACTTGGATATGACAAAGATCATATCAATGTGATTGAGCTGGCGCGAATAGCTGAAGACAGCGGAATTGCTTCTATCACAGTGCATGGAAGAACCAGGGAGCAACAGTATAGTGGAGAGGCAGACTGGAATATGATTGCTGAGGTCAAAAAAGCAGTCAGGATTCCTGTGTATGGAAACGGGGACATCTTTACGGCAGAGCAAGCGATAAGGTTTCAACAAAAAAGCAAAACGGACGGAGTCATGATCGGCAGAGGTGCAATGGGTAATCCATGGATTTTCAGAGAAATCAAGGCGATAATGTACGGTGGGAAACCAGAACCCGTAACAATGGATGAAAGATATCACATGATTATTCATCATTATCAGAAAATGCTCGCCTCCAAACCGGAACGGATAGCGGTGAACGAAATGCGAAAGCATATCGGCTGGTATATTAAAGGACTTAATGGCGCGGCAATGTTCAGGGCTAAAATAAACAACGCTGAAAAGTCAGAAGAAGCTTTAGATCTGATTCGATCTTTCTTTGAGAAAAGCGAGAATGTAAATAACAGTTATAAACGGAGGATCATACATGAACAGAACAACTGAACGAAGGATTATCATATTTTTGCTGATCATGATTTTACTTCTTCCGTCTGTGGCAACAGCAACAGTTCCTATACCTGTTCTACTGCTGACAGGAGAAACAGATGAACCTTTGAGAATCGTTCTTGCGGCTCCTGAAGTAAAAAAAATATCTCAGTTTGATGAAAACAGGACTGAACAATTGAACCGTCTGATCAGGCATGCAGGAATCGATCTGAGTATCGACAGAAACTGTAGCAAAATCGGGATCCTGATTGATAATGAAGAGGTCTTTTCTTACCTGGAAAACGATAATGCAGAACGAATCTACTCCTTTGAACCAACGGAAGTATATCAGGGAAAAGCGAATGCCGATGAAACTGATGACGACGATATCGTTCTATTTTTGGAACAAGTTATGGTCAGAGCAAATCGGTATTTGAATGATTTTTATACTCTGTTTGCTGCTGCTCCTGAAGCATTTGCAGAAAGAACCAGAAAAGAAGGAACAGAGTTACGCCTTTCCGGCTTCGGAAAGGCTGTGCAAAGAGTGACAATTCCATTTCCGGCAGATTATGTGAAGGAAAATTTTCCTGAGGTACTGAATGAACTTACCGACTCAGAAGAATGCAAAAAAATCATCAGCGGACTGACATTTTCAGGAGCTCAGAAAATCGGTCTGCTTTATGACGCAGAGGGAAGGATAGTACGAATCAACTATGACGGAACAGTTGGAGATTCAGAAGAAACACTCCGAAAGGTGTCGCTTGTATGGAAGGTCCTGCGTGAAGATGATCATCAGAAAGATAGTATCTCATTGAAAACGCCGTCAATCAAAGGCGCAAACAAGGATAACATTTCGTTGGAAAGGGATATTGACTCATCAGATAACACTTTGGGCAAATATATGTGGGATATTCAAATCGACCACAGAGCCGGGAAAGAAGACGTAAAGCAGACACGTTTTATTTCGCAACTGACAGATAATGATTCTGTGATCAGCGGAATTATGGAGTATAATATCAAACGAGATGGGGAAAACCCCAAATTGAAGATACTTACTGAGCTGAGAGAAGAAAATGAAGGAGAATACAAAGGAACTATTGAAATTGCTGATTATTCAGGTAAAATAGAAAAGAACAGAATTCTGATTCAAGTGCAGATTCAAAAGGGTGAAACGGTAAAATGGCCGAGTACAGGATTAAAAAGAATTGAAACAGCTGAAAACAATAAAATTGAGTTGCAAAATGAACCGGAAGATATCATAGCAGGCATCATTATTCAGAAACTGTTCGAACTGCCGGAGGAAGATCTGACGTATTTCAGCAATGAAATCCCGGTATCGATGTGGCTTGAATTAGTTCATTAACAGGATAGGGGAGATAGCCATGAAGAAAAGGATTGTCTGTATCATAGCAGGAATCATTATGCTCTTGTACGGAGTGGCAAATGCTGCAACTTATACGCTTCCCGAGAAGATGCAGAATCAGCTTGCCATCGGAAGCGGACTGAAGGGGAACTTTACCGTTTCAGCAAACGGCGAGATATCCAAGGTCCCCTTCCTGAATGCAGTTTGTGACGCTGAATATGACTTACGTGGCATGTCTTCAGGGCATGATTTGCACTATTATGTTTTCCAGGAAAACAATGGAAATCAAACCATTATAGCAGAGTTATATAAAAAGGATGGACAATACTATCTCAGGAGCGACATTGTTCAGGGGAAGATTCTCGGCCTTTCCGGGTTTTCCATTTTTCTTGATGCGTTGTTTGCACAGCAGGGTGAAAATCCTACCATTTCTTCAGCTTTATTGAACTACCTCACTCTATCTGAAGATGTAAAGGAAAAACAATGGAAAACGGAGATCAACAAATACCAGAATGAATTGGAAATGTGGCTACATGATTTTACGGCACAGGCTGAAGTCGTGAAGCAGGAAAACGGAAGTTCAGCTTTTGATTTTTCCTATGTAATCCCGATCGATGAGATGAAAAATAAAATGATATCCATGTTTACAGAGTTTGCTGCCGATGCTGAACTGCAAACATTGTTGGATACTATTATGACAACAGAACAGAAAGAACTGTATTTTAACACTGCCTTGTCATATTTTTATGAAGCGGCAATTAATTCACTGGACATCCAAAACGATATAAAACTCAGCAAACGAGTATCCGCGCTCGGAGACATGATTAATTCCAAAATGATTCTTCCGCTCGAACCGAAAATAACCGGATTTGATAAGCTTACGATTGAGAGCAGCGGCGGATATTCTATCTATCAACTGGAAGGGAACGACAAAGCTCTTGTGATTGGTATTCCTTCCATTGATCTGCTGAATGAAAAGGAATATGAAAAATCCATCTGGATTTCCAACATCGACAATACAAATCTTAAAGAGAACAAGAATTTTTCTGTCCGTGCTGACATAAAAAAATCCTTTAGTCAATACAACGATGAAGAAGATAAAAGCCATCAGGAGGAACATTATTCTGCGTTAATCTGCCAGGATACAACCTATCTGCCGGAGGCATTTAAAGATCAGGAATTAGCCGAATGGCATGATATCGAAGCTTCGCTTGACCTGCACTACCATAGTAAATATTCACAGAACAGTGCGACAACCTTGGAAGCAAAGCTTGACTACAGACAAAACGGCTCCTCCTTGCTAATTAGCGGGAAAGTCAAAACTGCTGCTCCTTGGCTGTTTATGCCGTTTGAAGTAACAGATCCGATAGAAATCGGTCCGGATCATCCGGAAATCACTGAAAGCTATCTGACTGACTGGATCAGTAATGCTTTATCCATGATTCATCATAATGATGAGCCGGATGAAACAGAAACGGAGACGGACAACAAACCTGAGGAACAGGAAGAAACAGAGGAGAAGCCGGAAACAAACGCAGGAATCAACAACGATGTATCTGACACAGCAGAAGCAGCTCCACTCCCAGAAGAAACTGAAACCGGAGATGGTGCTGAATGAAGATCCGTAAAACTATATACATTCTGATTATAATCAGTTTATTATTCGTTTTGCTCGCACATGCCGAGAATGATCAAAAACGGATCGGTATCAATTTGTCTGACGAGAATGGAGAACTCCGTCTGATAACTACCATGGTTCCGGATCAGCCTTATTCTGTTAACCTTCCTGAAGGGATTGAATCACAGGATTTGTTCAACATGATCAGGCCAGATATCTTACCCAAATTGATTGATTGCTTTGCTGAAACGATTATGGCCCGAAACAATGAAAATTCAAAGAAGGTTCAGAAAGGCTTCTTTTCTGGCGATCTGTTTGAACAGGCTTCTGAAAAGCAAGTTATCGACATAAATAAAGAGGATATGCAATTACTGCTCACAGATCTGATTAATCGAATCCAAGAAAAAGATATGGATGCTGCGACAATAAACAGTCTTGATCGGATCATGCAATTGTGTGTCAAACAGATATATGGGAATGAAACAAGAACTAGTATCTGCTCTTATGATCAAGGCCGTTATTTAACGGTTAGTTTCGGCAGGAAACAAGATACTATACTGAGTATATCAGCGGATTTCTCAGAAAAAGATACGTATCGGATTGTTATTGGACGCGGAACTGCCGATGCGGTGTATTACGATGAAATCATCTGCAAGAAAAACAATATGGAAACAGAATACGTTTTCAGCCTGTTTAGAACAACAGCTCCGACATTCAGAATGGTCAGAGAACAGGATTGTGTACAATTTGAAGAAATCAGGATAACCGATCAGGACAATAAAGCTTTTGAATTTGAAGGGGAAATCCATTCTGTACTACTTCCTGAAGCGACAGTAATCACCGGGTACAGACATGCAGAAGAGGAAAAAGTCAGTATAGAGATAAACTTCGGAGATTATGAAGAAGAAATAACAGGAATATTAAAGCAAATTCTGTTCGCGTTGATGACGCCTTAAAGTTTTATTCCACCAAACAAACCGCATATGCCGATATTCCTTCCTCCCGGCCTTCAAAACCGAGTTTTTCAGTTGTTGTTGCTTTTATATTTATGACTTTTTCCTCAATATTCAGTGCTTTGGCGACAGAATGAACCATCTGAGGAATAAAGGGAAGCAGCTTTGGCTTTTGCGCAACAATTGTGATATCTGTATTGTGAACAGTAAACCCGGCGGTATTAATCAGCCGGTTGGTTTCTTCCAGCAGGAGAAGAGAAGAGATCCCTTTGAAGCGATCATCTGTATCCGGAAAATGTCGACCGATATCGCCCAATCCGCAGGCACCAAGCATTGCATCCATCAGAGCATGCAACGCCACATCGGCATCACTGTGGCCTAAAAGCCCGAGAGACCAGGGGATCTCAACACCGCAAAGGATCAGTTTTCGTCCTTCTACCAGGCGGTGGACATCATAGCCCATACCGACTCTCATGGATTTACAATCTCCTTTCAGGATCATATTAGCTGTGATCAAATCGTTCTGTGTGGTCAGTTTCAGATTGTTACCCGAACCGGAAACGATACGAACGGGATGATCATAATGCTCCATCAGACTGGCATCGTCAGTTCCCAGATAATTGTCAACTGAAGCTTTTAATGAAGCGCTGAGCAAATCCACTGCCACAAATCCCTGAGGAGTCTGAATCTCAAAGAGATATGCTCTGTCAGGTGTACCCGTGACAAAGTGTCGATCATCACAGAGTTTATAAGTGCTGGAGACAGGAATACCCGGAACCGAAGAACCATATTTTTTCACGCCGTCGAGTACATTCATAATAATCTCGGGAGACACAAGACAACGAGCAGCATCATGAATGAGAACAATGTCATCTGCACTGAATTGAAAAGAAAGAAGACCCTTCTGAACAGATTGCTGGCGAGTATCTCCGCCGGTAATATAGCGAACATGGAAAGGAAGTGATAATCCTTCAATCTCATGAATCAGGTCGCGCATCGCATCCGGATGACAAACAACAACCATTTCATCCGTAAGTCCTGAAAAGGCCTCAACGCTTCTGCAGATTACCGTTTTGCCACAAAGCGGTATAAGCGTTTTGTTGATGGAAGTATTCATTCTTGTTCCGGATCCACCGGCCAGCATCACAGTGAATATTTTCATGATTTCTCCCGTATGGCTTCCAGATATGAGTTTTCATCAAGAATTTTGTACATATCTGATGCCTGATCCTTACTGACAGTGTCTTTGACTGCCAGGACTTCATAATGCCCAATATGCTCCCCGAAGCGAATGCTGATGATATCACCCGGTTTTACTTCTGAGGATGGTTTCGATATCCTTTCATTAATTGAAACACGTCCGCTTGCGCAGGCTTCATTTGCTACTGTGCGTCTTTTGATAATCCTGGATATTTTTAAAAACTTATCTATCCGCATGACTCCCTCACAAATAAAACCCGCAGGAATCGAAGTTCCTGCGGGCAGAATCAGATGATTATTTCTTGCCCTTTTTCTTGACAGGAGTATTCACTTTATCTTTCAAAGCTTTGCCGGCTTTAAAAGTCGGAGATTTGGAAGCATTGATCTTGAGCTCAGCCCCGGTACGAGGATTACGCGCAGTGCGTGCGGGACGATTTTTCACATCAAAGGTACCGAAACCAATGAGCTGTACCTTCTCACCTTTGGATAGGGTATCGGATACAGTATCAACAAAGGTATCCAAAACTTTTTCAGCATCTTTTTTGGACAACTTGGTCTTGTCAGCCAATGCAGCAATCAGTTCACTCTTGTTCACAGAAAATTCCTCCTTAATAATATTACTAAAGCAAAATTAGTATGTCAAAGACAGGAACTTATTCAATTTCGCCTTCAACATGGTTTTAGTATACACCTTGTTGTTGGAAAGTCAAGCATTCTCTTTAATCAGTCGGTAGAAGCCGGATTATTTAAATGGTTTTCGGAAGATTGTAAGCTATTTTTGAATTTTGTGACGGCGTTATGCAGGAGAAGCTCACCGTCCAGGTTCAGAGAGAAGCATAGTTCTGCATAGAGAAGCAGCGCATTCCCCATAAGGGTTTCATCAGAGAGAGAAGCAGGCTTGTCAAGGCTGTTATTCAGCCGGCGGATATCGGTAAGGATTTCTTTGGTACTGCGACCGGTTGTTGTGAGCAAAGAGCTTTTTTTCAGTATTTTTGTCGCGTATTTTAAAGCCGGAAGCGCAGGGGAAACATCATCAAGGCTTTCTGTAATTGATTTGCTGCCGGTTTCGGAGCGCTTCAACTTTTCCCATTCTGCTACCGAAGGAGCAGCATCTGAGGAGGAAGCATGATTGCCGAAGACGTGCGGATGGCGATGGATCATTTTACGGCAGATCGAGTTGATTACGTCTGTCATGTTGAATTCATCAAAGTCTGAACCGATGGAAGAATGAAAAACGATTTGAAAAAGAAGGTCTCCCAGTTCATCAGCGAGATGATCAGGATTATTCTGGTCGATGGCAGCGACACATTCCCATGCTTCTTCGATCATATAGGGCCGAAGAGAAAGGTGCGTCTGAACTTTGTCCCACGGGCAGCCGTCCGGTGCACGGAGCCTATCCATAATTCGTAAAAGATCCTGCAACACAAAATGGTTACGGGTGAGATATCCGGAGCCCGGAATCAAAACAGCGGACAAATGGTCGATATGCGGCAACCGATCAAGTTCATACAGCATCATCAAATCAAGGGAATCCTGATCATGGAGATAAACCACTTTACTTTCATCATCCAGATAGGAGGAAAGACGAAGCTTAATTTCACTGGCAAGGATCGGATTATCCAGTTCTGTAATCAGGACAGAAGAGTTCGGATCATAGGGACCGGAAAGAAAAGCTGTTGCAGAAACCGTTCGAAGATCAGAACCGGATAAAACTGAACGGGCAGAGGATTGATACAGATCAGACAAGCCAACACCGGGGATGACAGTAAGCTGCCCATCAGCCGGTCTGGAATGAAAGAGAAGACTGACAGTACTGTCAGTCATCCAATCGGCTACCGCATAGACAACCGGCGAAAGATTCGCTGCAGACCACAGAAAATCAACGATTGAGGAAGACAACTGATCAAAATCTTCAACCTTATCGTAAAAATCATCGAGCGAGGAATAAGCAATCTTTTCCTGTTCAAGCCAGGAAACAAGAGGCGTGCGGGATGTCCGAAGAATCAGACGGCCGCCATCTCTGATCGTATGAACCGTTTTTACATTCAATATTTCAGGATCTCCGGAAGCGATGTTGACAATGACGATTAATGGACTCATATGCTATCCTCTTACGCTTTCAAAGCAACTTACAATGTCAGGATTTCTTTTTGCGGAAACGTGCAGGAAGGTCATCAGCCCGTATAGCCTTGAGCAGGAAGGCGGCGCAGATATAAACCAGTATGCCTGCAATCATTGTAACAGCAACCGGAACCAGTCTTGAAAGCATACCAGAGTTATGAAGACAACGTTCGCCACCGAAGACATACGTATAAACAGCCCATACGGCTGCTCCCATCAGGGCGGAAGCCCCAAGGGGTCGAAGAATGACATCGCCAACAGAAAAACGGTATCCGGAATACTTACAGGAATAATAAAGATTCGGAATCATAGAAACAGTATAGCAGGTCAGGGAAGCAATGGGAGCGCCGTGTATATTGATATCCGGCTGTCTGACAAGCAGAGTGTTCAGGGCAATCTTGCAAACGACACCGGCTGCAAGCGTAATCATCGGGATTTTTTGCTTGCCTGCTCCCTGCAGGATCCCGGATGTTGCCTGAACCATGGTGAAAAGAATGATTGTCATTGCTGAGAATTCAAGGAGCGTTCCGCCAAGTATCAGCTGATCAAAGGTATATTTCGGACTGTCACCATAACAAAGGAATATGATCGGTTTGCTTAAGAGACTCATTCCGATAGAGCAAGGGAATCCGATGACAGATGCAATCCGCAAACCGGTTCCTGCTTCTTTTGCAACATAAGACATATCTTTACGGGCCATGCCAGACGCTATAGAAGGAACAAGATTTGTTGACATAGCCATAGCAAGTGCTGTTGGAACATTAATCATCGTGATGACCATTCCGCTATAGATACCATATCGGATGGTTGCATCATCAGCTGGAATTCCGGCTCCAATCATAAGGTTTTTCAGCATTGCGGAGTCAATAGTTGAAGCAAGCGGAACAATGCAGGCGCCCAATGTGATAGGAATTGAAATCAAGACTATTCGCTTTGCGAGAGAACGTCCCGAAACGGCTTTTTCATCAGGAGAAGCGGGCTGAGGTTTGACAAATCTGCACTGAATGATCATATACAGCATAGCAACGCATTCAGCGAGCGAAGTGCCGAGCAAAGCACCGGCGCTTCCCATGGTCCATCCGCCGCGGGCGAATCCGATCGAGGCAAAAGGCAATGCAACTGCAACTTTTCCAACCTGTTCAATCAACTGACTGATCGCTGTAGGCAGCATGCGACGCATTCCTTGCATATATCCTCTGTATGCGCTCATTATACAAACAAAGAAAAGGGAAGGAGCAATGCACATATAACTGAGATAACCTTCCGGTGTTCCGACTTGTTTTGCAATTACTTTAGAAAGAGAAAGAAGTAGCACAGTTGTGACAATTCCAAGAACTGTTAGCAACTTAAGAGCTGTATGGAATACACGACGAGCATTTCCATGCTCACCGAGTGTGATATAATGAGAAACCATTCTGGAAATTGCTACCGGAATACCGGCGGAAGTTACAGCAAGAAGAAGATTGTACGCAGGCATAACCTGCTGGTACAAACCAAGCCCCTGGCCTCCAATCATATTTGCGAGTGGTATACGGTAAAGTACTCCGACCAATTTACAAATCAAGCCGGCAATTCCTAAAACTGAAATGCCTCCTATCAGGCTTCGTTGTCTGTCTGTCATAAAAAGTCCTTTCTTACGGGGGAAAATGAATAATCTGATAGATCAATGCTTCTGCCAGGCAGAACGAGTGAAAAGAATAAACATCGGAAGCAATTCGAGACGACCGAACAGCATCAGGAATGATAAGGTTATTTTCCCAACAAATCCATAACCGGCAAAATTTTCCACAGGACCGACGGCACCCAGGCCCGGACCGACATTGCTGACGCAGGTAAGGGAAGCGCTCAGATTGGTAACAAGATCATATTTGCTAAACAGGGCCAGGATAAAGCCGCCGATCAGCACCAAAGCAATATACATGAAGGCAAACTGTGCGACTTGCGACAGAATATGCTCATCAACAGCTTTTCCGTCAATACGGATTACTTCCATCTTCTTAGGCTGGCCGGTGGCCCGAATATTCCGGCGAGAAAGCTTACAAAGCATATTAATCCGAACTACTTTGATTCCGCCTGCAGTGGATCCGGCGCAGGACCCGATTAGCATTGCCAGGATAATGATTACATGAGATGCAGCCGGCCATTGATTAAAATCTGCGGTGACAAAACCGGTTGTGGACATAACCGAACTGATCTGAAAGGTTCCGTAACGAAGAGAGGTCCAAAAGTCTCCATGATAATAAGGAAGGTTAATCAAAGTAATAATAAGCATAAATGATATACCGATCAGAAAATACCATCGAAATTCCTCATCCTTCCAGAAAGCTTTGAAACGATCTCCAATAAGGAATTTATAATACAAAGCAAAATTTACACCAAACATAAACATGAAAATTGTAATCACAATATCAACGGGAACGCTTTGGAAAGCAGCAATACTTTTTCCGTAGTTGCTGAAACCGCCTGTGCCTGCAGTTGCAAAAGAATGTACTGCGGCATCATAAGGATTCAGGCCGCAAAGCAGAAGACAGACAAATTCCATAAGCGTCAGCAGGATATATATCTTATAAAGTATTTTTGCAGTTTTCCCAGTTTTGGGGACAAGCTTACTAAGTGATGGACCTGGACTCTCTGCACGAACAAGATGTGAGGTTCTGCCAGTCAGTTTTGGAAGCAATGCAAGCGTTAGAACCAGAACGCCCATTCCACCGATCCAATGTGTAGTGGCTCGCCAAAACATGACGCCCCGAGGAAAACCATCAAAGTTTGTTGTTACTGAAGCACCGGTAGTTGTTAAACCTGACACAGTTTCAAAGAAAGCATCTTCAAAACGTGTGAATACACCAGAAAGAAGAAATGGAAACGAACCACATATACCAAGAAGAATCCACCCGAGGGCAGTGATGATATAGCCTTCCTTTAAACGAAGGTGGGAATCAGATCCGGTTTTTGGAAGAAAACACATTATTGCTCCGACTGGAGCAATTATCATGATGCTAAAAGCGAGTGCCCTGGAATCGCCATCACGAAAAATAAAAGAGATAAATAAAGCAGGAATCATTGCCACTGCTTCAATTAACAATAAAGCTCCGAGCATCCGGATAATCAATTTCCGATTCATTGATAGAGCACCTCGTTTAAATCGGATATTCCGGAAATGACAGAGATAATCACGACATGATCATTTTCTTCAATATGATCATTTCCAAAGGGAACGATGATTTTGCCTTGACGCACGATAACAGAAACCAGTGTACCTGTACGTGTTTTAAGTTTCTTCAGCGGGATGCCGATATAAGAATCTTCTTTGCGTGCTATAAATTCCAAAGCTTCTGCTTTACCACCAACCAACCTGTACAGCCTCTGGATTTTTGTTCCTTTACTATTCTCGCGTGCACGAACATAACGAAGGATTGTTGAACTGGTAATGAACTGAGGACTAATTACTGAATCTAAGCCGAGATCATTTAAAACTTCACGATATGCCATACGACTGTTTTTAGCAATAACTTTAGGCACACCGCTTCTGGAAGCATGAAGACCACTCATAAGGTTTTCTTCGTCCCGATTACTTAATGCAACAAAAGCATCCATTTGAGAAAGTCCTTGCTCTTCAAGGAGATCCTGATCAGTTCCATCTCCGACGATCACATCAATTTTCGGCAATAATTCACTAATAGCACGTGCTTTATCAGGTTTAATTTCAAAAAGGGTTACATGGATTCCCATCGGAACGATCAGTCTTGACAAATAATAAGATATACGGCCACCGCCGAGCAGCATAACACTACGTATTTTCTGCTTGTTTCTGCCGAGAAAACGAAAATATTCCGTAATGGTAAGCATATCACCTGAAACGAAAACTTTATCACCGGGGAGAATTTTAAAGTCACCACCGGGGATCATCACAGTATTGTTTCGTTCAACCATAGCATATAAAATGCGTGGGAGCTTTGGTACTTCTTCGGACAGGTTTTTCATTGCTATACCGATGAAACAATCTCCTTCCATAGCTCGAAATTCGACCATTTCAACTAAACCCTTTGCGAATGATTCAATGCTGCCGGCAAAAGGATAACGAAGAAGACGACTGATCTCCAGCGCAGTTGCACGCTCCGGATTAATGGCAACATCGATACCGAGTTCATTCTGTAAAAAAGTTTGGCTTTCATTAAATTCCGGATCTCTGATTCTAGCAATTGTATATTGAGTACCGAGACGTTTTGAGATAAGACAGGAAAGCATGTTGCTCTCGTCGTTCTCTGTTGTTGCAATGACGATGTTGGCTTTATCAACGCCGGCTTCAAGAAGTGTTTTGGCGTTTGCGCCATTTCCCTTAATGCACAAGGCATCAAGAGCGCTGGTACATCTTTCGACCACTTCTTCATTTTTATCGATGATGATGACATCATGTTCTTCAGCAATCAGGTGTTCGGCAATTGTAAAGCCGACCTTTCCTGCACCGATAACAATGATTCTCATGAACAATCCTCCGAAAAATTGAATCGTATAATTATATCACTATTTTGGCAAAAGGAAAAGCACAGCCACGGCTGTGCTTTCTGGCGGAGAGTTAGGGATTTGAACCCTAGGTGAGGTATCACCCCACACACGATTTCCAGTCGTGCGCCTTAGACCACTCAGCCAACTCTCCACGTCAGCAAATGCTCACAGAATAAAATTATATAGGCTTTTTGCGTTTTGTCAAGCATTCATTTTATTGCAATCAATTTTCTGATTTCCTCATCGGTCAACTTTCTCCACCTGCCGGTAGGAAGATCACCTAATAAAACAGGTCCAAATTGAACTCTTTTCAGATGGACAACCTGATGACCAATTGCATCAATCATTTTACGAACCTGACGATTTCGACCCTCATGAATTGTGATCAGCAGATCTGTAGAAAATGTTTCTTTACGGATTAGACGAACTTCAGCTGGGGAAGTCATCCTTCCATCAACAATCACTCCTTTCCGAAGACGAACGATCTCGTTATCCGAAACCTGATTGGAAATTTTGACAAGATAAGCTTTTTTGATTTCAAAGCTTGGATGAAGAACGCGATTCATCATTTCGCCGTCATTGGACAAAAGAAGGATCCCTTCACTATCATAATCCAAGCGGCCAACAGGGAAAAGCCTGACGGGGTAATCTCTGAATTTATCCATAACTGTCGCCCGACCTTCTGGATCGCTGACTGTCGTAATTTCACCGATGGGTTTGTTATAGGCGATATAATGCTTCTCATACTCAGGAAAGACATGAAGGCCATCTACACAGACTTCATCAACGGATTCATCAACCTGAACACCCATGGCAGTGACAACAATTCCATTTACTGTAACATGCCCATCCATGATCAGTTTTTCAGCATTTCTCCGGGAAGCTACTCCGCAAAGTGCAAGATATTTCTGCAGGCGCAATATTTTTCATCCTTTCCGACTCAGACAGGACAGTTTTCATTTAGCATAATATGCGTATAGTTGCAAAGGCCTTTTTTCATGTCGTCCATTATCTGACCGGAACCGATAAGCTTATATTTATATGTAGTAAGACCTTCAAGACCCATCGGCCCACGCGCATGAAGTTTCCCAGTGGCGATGCCGACCTCAGCTCCAAGACCGTAAACAAATCCATCAGCGAAACGTGTGGATACATTCCAGTAAACTCCTGCACTGTCTACCATTTTCATAAATATGGAAGCGTGTTGCTGGTCATTTGTGACGATACAGTCTGTATGATGAGATCCGTAACGGTTAATATGATCGATCGCTTCCTGAAGAGATGAAACCACTTTAACTGAAAGGATATAGTCCAGGTACTCGGTTGACCAATCAATATCAGAAGCCGGGTTGCAGGGAATAATTCTGCATGCAGAAGCATCTCCACGAATTTCAACGCTTCTTTTGCTAAGCTCAGTGTAAAGCGAAGGAAGAAATTGGGGGGCAATACGTTCATGAATAAGGAGCGTTTCCATAGCGTTGCATACGGAAACATTTTGAACTTTGCTGTCAATGGCCACTTTTAAAGCCATATCATGATTGGAGAATTCATCTATATAGACATGACAGATTCCATCTGAATGACCCAAAACAGGAATGCGGCTATGATCCATAATATATCGTACGAAACTATTGCTACCGCGTGGAATGATCAGGTCGATCAATGTGTCTTCTTTTAACATATTCGCGACATCATCGCGGGTTTCAAGGAGCTGTGCGGTATTGGCTGGGAGCCCGGAATCAGAAAGTGCCTGGCGGACAAGAGCAATAAGAATCTGATTAGTACCGAGTGCTTCACGACCGCCTTTGAGTAACACAGAATTACCGCTCTTTATACAAAGGGAGGCAATTTGAATGAGTGCATCCGGACGACTTTCAAAAATAACACCAATTACACCGATAGGGCATGTGACTTTATATAGATTTAATCCTTTTGTAATTTCTGTAGAAACCAGTGTATGATTAAGCGGGTCTTCCATTGAAGCAAGTGCTTTCAATCCGAGAACCACCTGATGTAGTTTCTCTTCTCCAAAGGTAAGCCGATGAAGAAGAGGTAGAGAAAGTTGTTCTTCTATTGCCATGGCATAATCTTTTTGGTTTTCTGTAAAAATTGAATCTTTTTCATGTACAAGCAGTTCTGCAAGACGAAGGAGTGCTGCATTTCTGGATTCAATATTTGAAACTGAAATCTGATAAAATGACTGTCTTGAATTTGCGGCAATCTCATGTAAGTCTTTCAAATTGATCCCTCCCATATCATTATAACAGACAAGCTAAAGATTGAAAAGAAAAATGACATGTGATATAATTCTCAGGGAAGGAGTTGTAAGGATGCCGCATCAGCAAGGAATCAAAGTTATTGCTCAGAATCGAAAAGCATACCATGATTATTTTGTGGATGAGAAATATGAATGCGGCATTGCACTTTACGGAACTGAAGTCAAAAGCATCAGACTCGGTAAGGTAAATTTAAAAGAAAGCTGGGCGCATATTCGAAAGTCAGAGGTTTGGGTTGAAGGAATGCATGTCAGTCCTTATGAACAGGGAAACATTTTTAACCGAGATCCTCTACGTGCTCGAAAACTGCTGCTTCATAGAAGTGAGATCAGAAAGCTGGACGGACTTGTGATGCGGCAGGGATACACGTTGATTCCTCTGGAAATGTATTTCCGTGATGGACGTGTAAAAGTACAACTCGGCCTATGTAAAGGTAAGCAATTGCATGATAAACGAGACAGTCTTGCTAAACGGGATTCGGATCGGGAGATCCGTCGCGCCTTGCGTGAAAAACAAAAATAACGTGTATATTGTCAGATTGACTGTAAGGGGATGATCCGGTTTCGACGGGAATGACAGGGGCAGGATAAGCGAGCCGCAGACCCTGTACTGCGTATCAACGGGGAAAAACAATAACTGACAATACCAATTACGCTTTCGCGGCTTAATGCCGCGCGTCGGCCCTGACCACCTGCAGATCAGGTTACCGGCGTCAAAAATGCAGGGAACGAGTTCCGCTTAAGCTTTGCAGCGAAATCCGTAATTATGAAGCTACATTGTCGGCAGTCTTTCCGTGGACGACCGAGCAGTGGAAATTAAATCATGGAATGCGCTCGGAGAAAATTCTGCTGAAGTATTTTCGGACAGGGGTTCAACTCCCCTCATCTCCACTTTTTGAGCTTAAACAAACCCCTGAGGGTTTGTTTAAGCTCTTTTCATCTCCACCAGAAGCCATCCATACGAACTTTTGAAGAATCTTCTCAGCTCCACTTTATGGTGCTATAACAAACTCCTGAGAGTTTTTATATGTTCTCCACAGTTATACCATTCGCCGGCAGCAGATATCGTTGACTGGCTTTCATAATAAAAAACCCTGACTTTTTAAAAGACAAGGTTTTCAGTGCGGTCGACGGGACTTGAACCCGTACCCATTGCTGGACACGCCCCTCAAACGTGCGCGTATGCCTATTCCGCCACGACCGCATGGAAGCATACGGATTATAAAACGACGAAGTTACTTTGTCAAGTTAGAAAACTTGCAGAATCTGAATTCATTGAGTATTATTAGATATTAATTAGATTTTGTGATGGGGTGGCATCAGGTAGGAGGGAATGTATTGCGACGTTTTTACAGGATCTGTATAACGATTATCCTGCTTCCGATTCTTTGCTATGCCTTTATCATTCTGGCAACAGCCGAGGACTTTTCTGTTAAGCGAATCGGAAACCTGATCCCATTCAATGATAATGTATTTGAAATCAATGCTCCGGAAAAGGGAATGTTAAAAATCAGCGTCCATGATGATGTTTCAGTATATAGAACCATTGAGCAGGAAGTCTGCAAAGGGAAAACAATCATTCATTGGGATGGGTGTGCTTACAATCACGAAAAATTATCGGCAAAAAATTACATTATTACAGCTATACTTGTTAATGATTCCGGAAAAGAGTACAGCATCAGTTTCAATACGCCGGTCGAATATACAGGACAATGCCTACAGTATCTTCTTCCTTCCGATGACCATGTTTCCAAGGCAAATTCTGATGAATGGTTTGTTGAATTCAGGACTGTTCAGAAAGGGACTGTCATTTTTATATTCAAAGATTCAATATCGGAAGACAATGAGCATTCTTTCAGTATCAACACGACCGGAGGAAGAATAAACAGAATTTCATTTAGTGAACTTACAGGGAAGACCCCGCTGGCTGAAGGCCTCTATCATGTCATTTCATATGAAAAAACCAAGCCAGAGGAAACATATGATTTTTATTTGACGGTTCAGGAAGAAGCTCTCGAGAAAAAAGAGATATTTCTGACTGGTGAGATTCTGCCTGAAGAGGGAATGACAGAAGAAGAAATTTGGCAGATTATGCAGCAATCTTCCGTTGTTGTTGACATTGATCCTTTCAAGCATCAAAAGGTTTATTCGGAGAGAAGCAATGAGAGCAAGATTCTTGGAACCCTTCATGGACAAACGCAGGCACTTAAGGTGATGCAGTTCGAAGAAGAATGGGCGTTTATCGGAGCCTGGAATCATGAAGAAGCTGAGTATATTGAAGGATGGATTCCCAGTTCTGTTTTAAAAGTTGCAGAACCGAATCCGGACTATGGTCTTCTAATCGATAAACAGGAACAGAAAATGGACGTATATTATCGAGGAAAACGGATTGATACATTGGACGTTTCTACAGGGCGCCCTGATGAAAAGCACTCCGAACAAGAAACTGCTGCAGGAAGCTTTTTGACAGGCCTTCACAGGGTTGATTTTTCAATGAACGGGAAAAAATATGAATATGTGATTCAGTATGATGGGGGAAATCTCCTTCATCAGATCCCATATGAATGGGGAAAAAATAAAAAAGATTTTTCTTTAGGAAGAAGTTTTTTGGGAGCAAAAGCGTCTCACGCCTGTATCAGGATTCAGTCTGAACCCGGAGAGAACGGCATCAATGCATACTGGATCTGGACCCATGTACCGTATCATACGAGAGTGATTATTCTGGATGATCCCTTGGAAAGGAGACCTGTGAACGAACGTCCGATGGTTATAGATAATCTAACTGAGTCAGAAGAGAAAATCAGCCTTTTGTTTAAGGAAGAACAAATAGGCAAAGAGGAAAACGAACTTATTTATACGGAGAAAATCAACAGTCATCTTTTTGGGTTTGTCACCTGCAGCGAAAAAGAATATATCAGAGATCCTTCCGTTATTTTTGAGAGGATAAAAGAATTAAAGAAAGAGAATTGTGAAAAAATCATTCTGAAATGTTTGTGGAATGACCATAATACAGAAAAACATACGGCTGTTCAGGAAGCTATGGCCAGAAAAGGAGTAAAAGCTGGGGCAGATCTTGTGATTGGATACGGAAACAAGTCTTTTCTCGGATGCGAATGGAAAGGAAACGCTTTGATTCTTTATGGATTGGGCGATCAAAATGCAAAAAGAAAGGGAAGAGAACAAAACAACATTGCTTTAATAGCTGAGATCCTTTTTGATCCTGATCATTTTGAAAGGAAGCCGATTGTTATTTTGAAACCAGATTCTGTCAGAACTGGAACGGAATTACAGCAGATAATTGATCGATTTATCAGCGATTCAATCGGTGCAGGAATTAATCAGCTCTGTTTCAGTCTGGAAGATCAGTCAAAACAATAAAATACACACTCAAGTCTACCGTTATACAGTCGCCTTTTTCGATCGGCTTTTTTTCCATAGCTGCGTTCAAATGCAGGATCAGATGAGATGGCGCAAAGGCGCCAGCCGTGATGCCTGTCTTTTAATTCATGCAAATCACGATAAAGCTGGCGGCAACTGTTTTGATCACTCAAACGCTCTCCATAGGGTGGATTGCATAGAAAGACACCGTTATCATTCTCGAGATAAAGTTTCTGAAGCGGTATACAAGCAAGCGGTATACTGTATTCATTAATGCCGGCCTGAGCAATATGACGATGGGCAAGTTTAAGAGCATGGGGATCAATATCGGAACCACTGATTGCAGTTACTTGCTCCGGCATAACTTCCGACAGAGTTTTTTTCTTTATATCAAGCAATTTCTCTTTGTCAGAAAAACGCAGGTCTTCCATTGCAAAATGTCTGTAGAGTCCAGGAGAACGATTGGAAGCAAAGAACGCAGCCTCAATCAGTATTGTTCCTGTACCGCAACAGGGATCATGTAATGGGGTCCCTGGATGCCATTGCGAAAGCTCTACGAGAGCTGCGGCAAGCGTTTCGCGAAGTGGGGCTTCGCCATTCCATGTTCGATAACCTCTTCTGGATAAAGCATCACCTGAAGTGTTGAGCATAATGCGTGTTTGGTTATTTCTTATAATAATATGAATTGGAAGAGAAGGACCTGATTCGGAGAAAACAAGTTGTTTTGTTGTCTTTTTTAATTTCTCAATGATTGCCTTTTTTGAAATAGCTTGACAGTCTCTTGTGCTCATGAGCGTGCTTCTTGTACATTTGCATGTAACATTAATTGCTTCTTTTTCAGAAAAACAAAAACTCCAGTCAATTCTGAAAACAGCCTGATATAGATCTTCAAAGGAAGTACAGATAGAGTCAGAAAGAATAATATAAAGTCTATCGCTGAAATGCATACAAAGATTATATTTATATAAGTCAAGGTAGCTGGCATTGAACAGAACTCCGCCGTTTTCAGTTACGATTCCTGATGCGCCAAGACGTTTAAGATCAGCTGATACAAGCCCCTCCATTCCAAATGCTGCGCTGGCGTAACATTGATACAAATGCTTCATAAATATTATCCTCCAATAATCAGTTTAACGGATTAATATGAGTATGTAAAGAAAAGAAACATATTAATATAACTACATGCAATGGGATGAAAATATCTTATTGCTTTTATCATCAATGTAGCGTATAATTTTTTTATTTGAGAGGAGGATATAAGATTTAGAATGAAATTACTGATCGCCATTGTTCAGGATGAGGATTCTTCAAAGCTCGTATCGAAAATGATGCAGCAAGGTTTTGGAGTAACAAAACTTGCAACTACAGGTGGTTTCCTTAAGGCAGGAAACACAACTTTGTTACTTGGAATTGAGGATTCCCGTGTCCAGGAGGCAATACATGTAGTTGAATCTGTGTGCAAAAGTCGCAGGCAGATCTCTACCGCTACAACAACAGTTAGTGGGCTTTCGCATGGAGAATACCCAACTTATCCAATCGAAGTAACTGTAGGCGGAGCTACTGTTTTTGTTCTGACAGTTGATCAGTTTATAAAGGTTTAAGTGTGCAGATGTCGAATCTAACCTTTCAGGATTTTTTGCCGCAAGGAGAAGAAATAACTATGCTGCAAACTTTGGTCTGCAGCAACAAGATGCCTCACGCACTTCTTATTACCGGTGAAAAGGGCACAGGAAAAAGGACACTATCACAGATCCTTGCAGCATCTTTACTTTGCATTAACAAAGGAAAACGGCCGTGTGGTATTTGCAGAAATTGTACACGAGCGTACACAAATGAACATCCTGATATGATCCTTATTGAGAAAGGAACTCCTTTAGTAGCATCCGAAGCCAAAAAGAGCAAAACGACAATTCCGATTGATGATATACGGGAAATGATCAGATTGAGCAGTGCACATCCATTTGAGGGAGGAAACAGGATTATTCAAATAATAAATGCAGAAGATATGACAACACAGGCGCAGAATTGTCTGCTAAAAATCCTTGAAGAACCACCGGAAAACACATATTTTATTCTAACTTCCAGTCATCCTGAGCTATTACTCCAGACAATAAAAAGCAGGTGTCGTTTCTTCAAAATGAAACCATGGGATGAAGAACAGATTATTCGCATTCTTGTTGAGAACGGGATAAATAAGAAAAAAGCTTATCTTGCTGCACGTGCCTGTAACGGATCTATAGGATATGCAAAACAGCTTGCTGATGATGAAAACTATTGGAAAATGAGGGAAGAAATAATCACAGATTTTTTCATAAACGAGAAGAGAAGCAATATTCTTTCTGTTTCTTCACACTGGAAGGAGAACAAAACAGAAATAGAACAATTATTTAGCATTCTTGAAGAATGTATACATATTATGTTAACCTTCCGTATTACAAAAAAAGAGGATGATAGATTAAATGATTTTTCAAATGAGTGGAAGTATTTTGCAGCAAATGCAGATCCTGAACGTTTTGTAATTTTACTAGACCGTATCAGTGAGTGCAGGAAACAATGTGGATTTAACGTTAACATTCAGGCGATTGTTGAGCAACTATTTCTAAGCTTAATGGGAGAGAGTCAAAAATGAGCAAGATCATAGGTATTCAGTTTCAGAAGGACGGAAAGGTGTATTATTTTGACGCCAACGGCATAGATGCAGAAGCAGGTAGTTTTGTGATTGTTGATACTGTTCATGGAATTGATTTGGGCGAAGTGGTTTTATCATCCAGAGAGATTGCTGTAATTACTGAGACTGAATCAATGAAGAAGGTGATTCGTAAAGCGACAGAACAGGATATTCAAAATGGAAGAGAAAATCGAATAAAAGAGAAGGAAGCATTTACGATTTGTCAGAAGAAGATCTCAGAACATAAACTTGAAATGAAACTCGTATCTGTGGAGTACTCATTTGACGGGAGCAAAATTCTTTTCTATTTTACTGCAAATGGAAGAGTCGATTTCCGTTCTCTTGTAAAAGATCTTGCATCTGTTTTTAAGATGAGAATTGAATTAAGACAGATCGGGGTGAGAGACGAAGCTAAGATGCTCGGAGGGTTAGGGCCCTGCGGAAGACCAATATGCTGTGGATCATTCCTTTCACAGTTTCAGCCAGTTTCAATTAAAATGGCTAAGGAGCAAAATCTGTCCCTGAATCCAACGAAAATCAGTGGGGTTTGCGGTCGTTTGATGTGCTGCCTAAAATATGAGCAGGATCACTATGAGCAAACCAGGAAAAGGATGCCAAAGGTCGGGAAGACTGTCAGTACTCCTGATGGAATTGGTCTGGTAACCGAATTAAACATTGTGAAAGAGACCGTATTTGTGAGGCTAACTAATGGAGATTCAAGTGAAATAAAGGAGTACCCATTGGAGAGCATATCGAAAGCACAAGAGAATAGTCCTATGACAGAAACAAACAATGATTCAGAAAGTGCAGAAAATCTTAAAAAGAGGAAACAGGTGCCCCAACAAGAAATAAGGGAAAACGATGAGGTAAGTAATGAAAAAGAAGAAAAACGAAATCCAAACAAAAATCGAACTCGTAATAAGAATCAACAACTTGGTCAACCGGTAAAACGTGAAAATCCTAATCGAAGCAGTAGTTCTGAGGCTTTAAAAAAACAAACGGAAGAGAAACGTACGCAATCAAAAGAAAAAAAGGAACAAAGCCATGCAACTGTTGAAACAAATAAGAAGGAAGGCGGCGTTTCATCTCCGTGGGCAGCTGCAGTCCAAAATGCAATGCTTGCTATTGACAAAGATTAAGGAAAACTTGCTTTTGAACTTATTCAATGATATAGTATTTATAATTCAGCATGTATTATTAATTATACGTGCAAAATAATTGGAGGTATGGATTATGGCTTACAAAATTTCCGATGAATGCATCAGCTGCGGTGCTTGCGCCGCCCAATGTCCTGTTTCCGCGATCAGCGAAGGTGACGGCAAGTATGAGATCAATCCTGAAACTTGTATTGAATGTGGCGCATGTGCTGAAACTTGCCCTGTCAGCGCGCCAGCGCAGGAATGATTGTTTGATACTTGAATGAATGAAAAGCCATCTCAAAATGAGATGGCTTTTTATAAATTTATAAGCCTGCAGAAATAACTGCAGGCATGTACACCATTAGGGACTCGAACCCTAGACACCCTGATTAAGAGTCAGGTGCTCTACCAACTGAGCTAATGGTGCTCAACGAAGTGTTATTATACTCATATTCATAAAAATGTCAAGAAAAGATTTTTATAATTCGGAATGTTTTTGTCAGTCATGACTGATTTTTTTGAAAGAATATGATATAATCAAATAAGTAAACAGTATGGAGGATTCATAGATTGAGTCTGAGATTTGGTAAACAGTTGGAACAACAGGAAGCTTTTCAGATGAATGCTTTACAACTTGCATATCTGGGCGACTCAGTCTGGGAAATGATTATTCGTTATGATTTGGTATTACAAAAACTTAATGTTCATCATTTACACGAGCAAAGTATAAAACAAGTGAATGCATGTGCCCAGGCAATAATACTAGAAAAGATTTATGCCTCATTAACTGATAAAGAAGCCGAGATTGTCAGAAGAGGAAGAAATGCCCATCCTAAACATACTGTTCCTAAGAATCAACTACCGTATCATTACGCTGCATCAACAGGCCTTGAGGCTCTATTCGGATATCTTTATCTGACAGGCCAGGATGATCGAATCAATATGATAATGAATATTATTAGAAATCAGGAGCAGACAGAAAATGGCTGAACAAAAAAAAATGAAAGTTATGCTGATTCGTCACACAATTTGTCCTGAAGAAACAATTGCTTTAGCGGCAAAACTTTGTTATTCAAAAGCAACGATAGAAGATCTGAACGAAAAGATATCACAAAAAGATCAATCTATATTTATTGAAAAATTAATGAATATGGGTCACGAGTCTGTATTGGAGCATACAATTTTCACCTTTGGGGTCGAAGGTGTGAGCAGAGTCTTACTTGCACAATTGACACGTCACCGAATTGCAAGCTTTTCGGTACAGAGTCAACGCTATGTTTCCTATGAAAATGGGTTTGGATATATCATACCTGAAAGTATAGAAGCGCTTGGTAATAATGCAATCGAAAAATACAAAAATCAGATGGAAACCATAGAAGAATGGTACAAGGAATGGCAGCAATTGCTTGGGAATCGAGGAGAGAAATCAAACGAAGATGCCAGATTTGTTCTGCCAAATGCTTGTGAGACACGGATCATTTTTACAATGAACACTCGTGAATTATTGCATTTTTTCTCATTGAGGATGTGCAATCGTGCACAGTGGGAAATACGTGAAATGGCTGAACAGATGTTTGAACTTTGCTTAAAAACGGCCCCTTCGCTTTTTCGGAATGCTGGACCTTCTTGTATCAGAGGCGTTTGTAAGGAAGGGAATAAAAGCTGTGGAAAAGCATCACAGGTACGTGAAGCTCATAAAGCTTTGCTGAAAACCATTATGGAGGAAGAAAGAGATGGCTAAAGACCGTACAGATCCTAACGGTAAAAAAGTGAATTTTAAACATAAAAATGCATCTGGTATAATTAAAACTGAAGAAAGAAAATTTGAAAAATATGAATTTAAAAATGCATCGTTTAATACAGGTAAGGAAAACAGAAACTACAATGGTGTTATTCAAGATAAATATATATTGACCGGAAGAAATCCGATCCGTGAAGCACTAAAGAATCATCGTGATCTTGAAAAGCTACTTGTTCAGAAAGGCGAATTAAGCGGATCCGCTAAAGAAATAGTTCAAAAAGCAAAGGAACAAAAAGTCCATATTCAGGTGGTTGAAAAAAGCAGGCTTGATGATATTTCACCTCATCACCAGGGACTGATTGCATTTGCATCAGCTTATCAGTATTCATCCGTCGAGGAAATACTTCAGACAGCGAAGGAAAGAGGAGAAGAGCCTTTTATTATCCTTTTGGATGGTATAACTGATCCACATAATTTAGGCGCAATTATACGTACAGCAGAGTGCGCAGGTGTTCATGGGATCATAGTGCCGCAGCATCACAGTGTTGGTCTGTCGCCTGCAGCGGTAAAAGCTTCAGCGGGTGCAGTTGAATATTTGAAAGTAGCAAGAGTAACGAATATAGGCAGGACTATTGATTTATTAAAGCAGAAAAATGTCTGGGTATACGCTGTGACTATGAATGGCATGGATTATCTAAAAACGGAATTTAGCGGCGGCGTTGCACTTGTTATTGGTTCTGAAGAAGATGGAATCAGTCGGCTGGTTAGGGAAAAATGTGATTATGCTGTATCTCTGCCGATGGCTGGGAAGATCGAGAGTCTGAATGCTTCTGTTGCTGCTGGAGTTATTATTTATCAAGTCTTTAGCCGCAGAAAATGAATCGTTTTATATGTTAAATGAATTACGGAGATGATTACATAGTGTATAGCAATAACAATGACAATAAGAGCATAGATAGTAATGTAATCGGATCGTATGAAAGTACAGAAAACTATTTTCCGGGTTGTTATGCAGAAATGACTGATGAACAGATTGTAATATTATGTCATAACGGTGACTTAATTGCTGAAGAATTTCTCTTGAATAAATACAAAAATTTCGTCAGATCAAAAGCGAGAAGCTATTTTTTAATTGGTGCTGATCATGAAGATATAGTGCAAGAAGGAATGATTGGGTTATATAAAGCTATCAGAGATTTTAAACAAGAAAAACTGAGCTCTTTTAGAGCTTTTGCTGAATTATGCATTACGCGACAAATCATTACTGCCATCAAAACAGCAACAAGGCAAAAACATATTCCTCTAAATAGTTATGTTTCCTTAAACAAACCCTTATATGATGAAGAAAGTGACCGAACTTTACTGGATATTCTGATGGAAGGTTCAACAAGCAATCCGGAAGAAATGATAATAAATCAGGAAAACCTCGGAAATATTCATCAAAAGATTAACGAAGTACTTTCCGGACTTGAACAGGAAGTATTAGCAGCTTATCTTGATGGAAAAAGTTATCAGGAGATTGCGGAAGCATTAGGAAGACATGTAAAAAGTATTGACAATGCCCTTCAAAGAGTCAAACGAAAACTCGAAAAGTATCTTGAGGAGACAGCCGGTTACAATAAATCAAATTAGTTTGATGATTTAAAAAATAAATTAAAAAAATAATCACATTTTCGAATACCATCAGGCCATTCAATATATGGTATATTAATAGGCAGACTGAGTAAAACGCCATTTGTACCGATGATATTCAACTGATCATTCATAGAAAAATCAGTGTTCTTGACAAGAATAGAATGATTTAACAATGCATCCAACAATTGATTTAATTGATCAGGTTCATTTTTTTGCCCCGATGAGGACAGCTCAATGTATTTTATTGACATTAGATCGATTTCTGAAAAAGAATCAATCGAAATGGTTGATGAATCGCTGCTCCCGGCGGAAAATGAACGAATCAGATGCTGATCTTCAGAAAAAAGGGGCTTTTTACCGTTCAGAAGAACAAAACAGATAACCATTATTGCAACAGAAGAAAGAACTATTGGAATAAGGCGAAGATTGTTATTATGAACATATGGCTTGTTTTTCTGTATGGCTGAAAAAAGGATTTTAGATTTTAGAGTATCATCTGCCTTAAGGCTGTCAAGAGCCCTATCGGTAATCTCTGGTAAGTTTTCAAGCTTTATCAACGATTTTCATCTCCTTTTAGTTCTTCTTCCAGTTTGTTTCTAGCGCGACTCAGCCTTGATGAAACTGTGCCTTCAGCAATTCCGAGCATATCTGAGATCTCACTTACACTGAAACCTTGGTAGTAAAAAAGGAGTACTACTTCCTTGAATTCAGGACGTAGACGGCTCACAGCTTCCGCAAGGGCATATCTATCGGCAATTGTACCGATTTCATCAGGAGCCGGAAACAGTTCGAAAGATGGATGGCCAAGAACGACTTTTTTAAACCATGAGCCACGCCAGATATCACGGCATCTGTTTAATGCAACCTTGAATAGCCAAGCTTTTTCCCGCCCTTGCTCCAATTCTGGATGATTTGTAATTAGTTTTACAAATACATCCTGCGTTACATCTTCTGCCTGCTGCCGATTTCCTAAATAATAGTATGAGACACGGAGAACATCTGTTGCATAAAGTCTATACAGATCATCAAACGACAGCGGCATTGAATTAAGCGATTCGTCATTTTCTTTCAATCAATACACACCTTTCCATTTATATTACGATATTGAACCACATTTTCTTCCCCCAATAATTGAGATTTGCCTTTTTATGTTTTGATTGAAGAAGTTACAGAAATCGTTTTTTCAAATATATTATATTGTATATTTATATTCTAACACATCCTTTCGAAAAAGAATAATACTATAATAATGCACCAGAAGCAAGAAATGTCAGACCATTACAGAAAATATTGATTTTTCAACGAATTATACTTGACGAATGCAACCCGAAAAAGGTAAAATAAATTATATTAAA
>Ga0265298_10000165_pt1 | contig 100880 bp, 127 predicted proteins | sample AusTroGonzalo_MG_3_FD_193486 | JGI IMG/M metagenome (GOLD analysis project Ga0265298, IMG submission 193486) | Bovine rumen microbial communities from tropical cattle in Woodstock, Queensland, Australia - Gonzalo_01 | ecosystem: Host-associated > Mammals > Digestive system > Stomach > Rumen ...
GTGGGAAGCCGGCAAAGTTTTTTTTTTTTTTTTTTTTTATTCGCTATATAAACTAGGCCTATAATAGAGGAGGTGATTGAGAATGTGCAATCACGAACTTATTTTTATGGCCGAAAGATATGAGGGCACAATTGAGCAACTTCTCAATGAGGAGCTTGATTATACGCCTTTTTATGATATAACTGATCTTAAAAATCAGTGTGATCTAATCATGGAACCTTATGGGTTTATTCATGATTGTGGATTCCATATTTATGTGGTTAAACACAATCAGGCTCGTAAGGGTCATGGTTGGGAAACTGCCGAGCGCGATTTTTGCGATGAGATCAGGAGGTGTGAACGAGCATGGGAAATTGCTCGCGATTTCTCATATCGCGGGACAGGAGACTAAACAAGTCTCCTAGATTTTCGCATTTTTTTCAACGCTAATAATGAAAGATATAATAAAAAGGAGGATCTAATAAAACTATGACAGTTTGGGAAATGGTAATTATTATTCTTGTTACCGCGCTTGCCGTAACTATTACGGCTTGTACAGTGATTCAGAAGATTTTCTTTGAATGTCGGAAGACCACGCAAGCAAAAAATAAGGCGGCTGCAGAAACAGGAAAAATCATTTCAGAGGCAGTTACAAAATTGATTGATTCTCTGAAAGAAATGACAACAAAAAAGAAGGAGGATAATTCAGTAAGATACGCAGACTTACTGAAAGAAGAAATGAAAAAGGACTAAAGATAATGGAGTTCGCGGAAACGCGGCTCCTTTTATTTTTAAGGAGGGTTTACATGGATACTGAAAACGAATCCTATTATATTCCGAAAAGCGATACATTATTTGGATGTTGCACATTGCAAGTTAAAATTGAAAATGAAGAAGATTATGAAAAATGGAAAAAATATAATGGTGGGCGTAACAGATGGGATTTTCAAACCAGTTTTCCAGCAGTAATGCAGGCAGAGTATGATTTTCACACCTCATTAGATGTGGACATCATTTCCAGAAAAATTATTCAGCTTTTGCAAATGGGATTTAATGTACGAGCCGCTAATTGGAGACTCGCGGAATATAAATCACAATTAGAAAAGGAGAAAGATATTTAATGGGAAGACATCCTGTAGATGATTTAAGTAGACGGTCAAAGCAATTACGTTTACGACTTACTCCTGCTGAATATTTTTGGATTAAAACAATAGCTAAAGAAAAAGGAATAAATATGCGACAAGCTTTATGGTATCCATTTCAGAAAGAATTACAACAAAAAACACCAGATGAAATTGGAGAATTAAACGTTAAAGTTGTTCAATTGATGAAAGAAAAATGACCGCAAGTGGAACAACTCCTTTAATGAACGGATGCGGATCTAATGAAAATTAAAGGAGGAAAAATATATGAATTGGAGTTTGGTCTGGTGGTTTTTTGGAGTATGTGCCACATTGACCGCATTGAAATTTGTGATCGTATTGTTTCGATCTATTTTCAATAAGGAGACAATGCAAAATGCAATCGAAACCGCTGGAAATAAAATTTCAGAAACAAGTGAAAAAATGACAGAAAAAATTAAAGAGAAAGCAGCCGAACGAAGAGTAAGAAAAGAAGAGGAAAAGAAAAATGGCTCACAGGTGATTAAGGGCTATATTCAATGATTATTACGGAGCAAAGTTCGAAAGAACAAAGCTCCGAATCTTTATTTTTTAAAAGGAGTGAAACACGATGAAACAAGTAACAAAGTATGAATGTAGTAAATGCCACAAATTATTTGACTCAGAAGAAGAATGCAAAGAATGTGAGGCATATCACGTTATGCCAGAAAAAATGCAAACTGTGTGCTTTATGGACATTATTAATTCCGGAATAAACAATGTTTATTCTATAAATCGTGAAACAAATCTTGATCAAAAGTATCCATTGTTAGTAACCATTCAAATGAAAGATGGAAAAACAGTAGACTATCGTATTGCTAATCCACAGAAAAAAGCGACAAAAGAAGATAAAGCACTTGAAGATACGCTTTCAAAATTTGATGAGACCATAAATAAAATATTTAAAAAGAGGTGATATTTATGGCTTTGTTAACAACCGATGTTCAATGGCATGATTTGAGAATTGATCCAGATGATCTTCCTGGAGAAGGTGAACCAATTATTGTAACTGTGCAAACATTTATGAATCGACAGACATGGCTCGATGTATTTACAAAAGAAGAATCTTCTGGAGAAATGATGTTTTATACAAAAGTGATGGGTGAGTATGGAAAAATAGAAGATCAAGCACTTTGGTATCCGGTAATTGCATGGGCATATCCGCCTGCGCCATATGAATTCTTTTAAGGAGGTATATTTATGAATCTTGGAATTGGTTTATTTGTTTGCGGTATACTGGTTGCTATTTTTGTTGTATTAATGCGTATTTTAGATGTTCTTAATGAAGTTGGTGACGATTCTGAAATTATTAGGCGATGTGTATGGTCCTTAGTAGGTCACAACACAATTGATATTCAGAGTGCACATCCGACTGTTATTGCGACTGATGAATTTGGAACAGAATATTCTGCACAATTCGCAGAACGTTTAGATGCAATGAAAAAAGATGAGCAAGAAAAAAATGAACAACTTTTAGATCATATTCGAGAACTTAAAGTTCGCGTTGCTGATCTTGAATCTAAAGTCAATGAAATGTATGTTGAGGAGTAAAGAATGGCTATTAAAGAATCGCATAAGCTTATTTGGGATACTCTGATGTCATTTTTCGCAAATCCATATGGTGTTGCTGGTCTTATGGGGAACTTATTTGCAGAAAGTTCATTAGACCCAAAGTGTCTAACTGGTGGAGGACTAAAAACTAAAGACCAAAAAGAAACATATTTAAAAAACGTAAAAAGCGGAAAAATAACACCTGAAGATTTTACAAAAGATGGCATTGCAATCGGAATAGTACAATGGCGATATTGGAGCAGAAAAGAAGCTTTATTTTTGTACTGTAGAGATAATGGATTCGATATTGATAATCTACTTGGTCAACTAAACTTTCTATATAAGGAAATTGCTACATATAAAACTGTTTATAACACAATATTAACGGCTAAGTCAATTAAAGAAGCTTCAGATATTGTTATGGAACGATACGAAAAACCTGGTAATATCACAGATAAAGCTAAAGAAAAAAGAGCAGCTTTTGGACAGGAGTGCTATGACATGTTTGCTCTGAATGATATTTCAACGCCTAAGCGTTATGTCACAACAACTGCAGACAAAGTAAATTTCAGAAATGGTAATGGAAAGAATTACGCAATTATATTTAAGTCTGGAAAAGCTGGAGAATATGCATATGAATGGGTAGCAACAGCAGATAATGGATGGCATGCAGTTGTTGCACATGTAGGAAATTCTCAGCGTGTTTTATGGGTATCTCCGGATTTTTCAAAAGTACTTACAGGATAAGGAGGAATTTTTACGAGTCATACAACTATGAAACAAAAGACATATTGTGGTTTAAATTATAAACAACTTAGCGATGTTATGACAACTATGTCTGGTATAGAGGAACTAAATGATTTAAACGACTATCAAAGATTAGCATTTGATATTTCGATACAATGTGTAACTGAGGTAATGAATCGAATGCGAGATGATAAACCAATAGAATTTGAGGTCGTTTAAATGAAAGAACAGAAAAAACAAGATCTTGGATTTATGAGATCTGAAGATTTAAATTTGACAATCGGACAATTGAATAGCGCGATATCTAATCTTATTCTGAATAAGACAGTTGATGAATCATCCAAGATTTTATGGGCAGCGGATGTCGAACGCGGTAGTAATTATGAAAAAACATATAATGTTCCACCTGGTAGTGTTATTTTTTGTCTGGAATGGGTTGAAAATGGCGAATCTGTTCGGGGAACGTTAAAACTTGAACCTCCGTTTATAGCAAAAAATTTAAATTGAAAGGATGAATATTTTTATGCTTATTAATATGCCGGTAGATGCAATTAGCGAGGCTTGCTTAACTTGTCCTGAATTGGAAATTGATATTGTTACAAAGGAATTTTATGAATTAGCATCTCCAGAAGAAGGAACAACGGAAGTTAAAAAAATAACTTATGAGAATGTATTGCGTTGTAAACATTGCCATCGTTGTGAAATTATATTTAAGCATGGTAGTAAACAAAAAACTTCTACTAAATCCAAAACCAAACCTAAAACAACAAAGAAAACCACAACCAGAAAAACGGTGGCGAAGAAATGAAAAATGTTAAAGTAGTTATCGGAGCTAATTTCGGAGATGAAGGTAAAGGCTTAATGACTGATTATTTTTGCAGTCAAGCTCCTCCGAATGAAAAAGTTCTGAATGTACGGTTTAACGGTGGTGCTCAGGCAGGGCACACGGTTGTTGCTCCAGATGGTAGAAGACATATTTTCAGTCACTTTGGAGCAGGTTCATTTTTGTCAAATGTGGCAACCTATTTAGGCCCCGAGTATATTATTAATCCAATTTTATTTCGTAGAGAGTATGAAAGGCTTGAGAAACTCGGGGTTATTCCTATGATATATTGCCACCCGAGGTGCTTGATTACTTTTCCGCAGGATATGATGGTAAATCAGTTCATTGAAAAAAGACGTGGAACAGATCGCCATGGATCCTGCGGGATTGGTATATTTGAAACATTACTTAGAAGTCGAAAAGACAGTGATATTTCAGCAAGCACTTTAACTGTTCTTGGAATGAAACATTGCCAGATTGATATTGACTATTATAGTAACGAAAGAGTTGAAAAGATATTTGGAGTTACTCTTGAACAAGACGAAAAAGCGTTGCTAATCAATCAGAATATTCGAGCACATTTTAATCAGGACATTAAGTTCTTTATGGATCATGTTAGTTTTGTGGACGAAAAGATATTTAGGCATTTCAATCACGTAGTTTTCGAAGGTGCTCAAGGGTTATTACTTGATCAGAACAATTCTGCATATTTTCCTCATTTGACACCGAGTAATACTGGTATACAGAATGTCGTGCCATATTTAGATCGATCTATGGATGTGGAAGTTTGTTATGTAACTCGTCCATATTTAACCAGACATGGTGCTGGCAAACTTCCTAACGAATGCCCTAGAGAGATGACTGGAGCGAAACCCGATCTTACCAATCATATTAATGAATGGCAGGGTGAACTTCGGTATGGAAAATTAAATGTTGCGGATCTTATGAAACGTTGTGAAGACGATATTGAGCCTATTTATTATTTTTCAAAAATTTCATATGCTGTTACGCATATGGATGAAGCTTTAAAGTCCGACTTGATGCCATATTCTGATGACCTTTATTTGTCATACGGTCCATGCAGAACAAATGTTAAAAAGTTATTTGGAGAAGACGATGACATCAACAGAAGCGATTAACATCATTTTTAATGCAAGAACTGCCAAAGACATATTTCCTCCGGGAGAAGATACTATTCGTTCAACTTTTCATAAGTACGCAAAGGTTATTCACCCAGACGTATGCGATGATCCTAAAGGGCAAGATGCATTTTTACTGTTAAAAGATTATTATGAATATGCTCTAACTCATCCCAACATTGAAGACTTGTCCAGTCCATATTCTGGGCAAAAAGTTATGCTCCGTAGAGCGCTGGATATTTCCTCATTCGAACTTGGTGGTAGGTATACTTCTGACAAAGACGTTACTTATATTCTGGATTCAGGAAAAGAAAAATTTTTTGACAATTACTTAAATTCAGTTAAACAAATGCATAATCAACTAGAGCATGTTGTAGATGTAAACATGAAGAAGTTGTATTTGCCATTGATTCCTCAAGTTGAACATACTTTTAAAACTTCCCCATCTGGATATTTTGGAAGTCGCTTTGGAATCGTTATATTTCGGAATTCGAATGAGTATCCTTTTGACTTATTTTTAAAAGCCTATAAAGACGAACTTACCGGTCGCGATATTGCTTGGATGATTTCCAGAATGACGGACTTATGCTGTTTTCTTAGATGGTGCGGATGCCCTATGGTTTTAAATGGTTTTACAGAAAATAATTTATTCATCAATCCTGATAACCATTCTATCCATATTTATGGTGGCTGGTGGTATGCAACTCCGCTTGACGAGCCAATGATTGGTACCAGCAAAGACGTATATTCTGTAATGACTAACAAAACAAAAACTGATAAACGTTCAGCACAACTTACTGATATTGAATGCGTAAAAGCAATTGCTCGCCATATTACAGAAGCTAATCCAGATATTCCAAAACCGATGCTGGATTGGATACGTCGGGGAAGCAATGATAATCCGATTGAGGAAAAAATGAGATGGGATGATGCTTTAGAACGTGCGTATGGCCCTAGATCATTTACCAAGTTTAATTATGATTCGTCAAAAATATTTTATAAGCGAGGTATGTAGTATGAGAGGCCCGTTTTATGTAAGGGATAAGGATTTTCAAGACCGGGAAGTATACAAACTTGCTCATATTTGTGAAGACTGTGCCTTTTGTGATGAGCGCTCTGGATTTTGCTGTTTAAGTACCTGTACATATTTCGAATTCATGAACGAGCAAGAAACTGAGGAAAATTTTAATAAAGAAAACTGTGAAGTTACGGATGATTAAGGAGGATATTTAAATGGGTAGCGGAACTTTTACAACTCAGGATTGGACACGGTATGCGCGTAGTAATGTTTATGGTAAAAGTACGAATGAAATATATACTTCCAAAGGATTAAAAACAGAATTTGATCCTAAAAATGTTTTACGTGAATCTCGAGATTCTGATGAGCATCCGAATAGTACCCCGATTATTATTGGATTAGATGTTACTGGATCAATGAACAATATTCTGTATGAGGTTGCACAGCAACTCGGATCTCTTGTTACTGAGATTCTGGAAAGGAAGCCCGTCAGTGATCCCCAGATTATGTTTAATGCTATTGGGGATAGTTATTGTGACGAGGTGCCTTTCCAGTGTACTCAGTTCGAATCCGATATTCGAATCGCAGAACAACTTACACAGTTATATTTTGAACGCGGAGGCGGAGGAAACGATTTAGAGTCCTATCCCCTCGTCTGGTATTTTGCTGCTAATCATACATCTTGCGATAATTTTGAAAAGCGTGGTAAAAAGGGATTCTTATTCACAATGGGTGATGACGCATATCCTAAGACTCTTACATCTCGTGAACTTTCCAATATTTTTGGTGATAAGATCGAAGGCGCTTCAGAACTTACAATGAATGAGGTTTTAACTCAAACATCACGTGAATGGGAGATATTTCATTTGTGTTTGAAACAAGGTTCAAATATGTCTAGTAGCTGGTATGCCGATGGTGGTACAGAAGAAACCAATCGGGTACTTGATGAATGGACAAATTTAATTGGCGAACGCGCAATTCCAGTTTCTGATTATACGAAAATTCCGCAGATCATTGTTTCTATATTAGAACGAATGGCTGGTAAATCCGTAGAGGATATTGTGGATTCCTGGGATGGCAGCACAGCAGTTGCTGTAAAGGAAGCCATTTCTGGTCTAGCAGAGACTAAAGAGAGGTCTGATCTGATTGAGTTTTAATTTTCAAGTATCATCTCCCTGGCAAGCAATTGTTGGGATATGCATGCTTATTTTATTGGTAATTTACTTATTCAAAAATATTAATCGAAACTTGTGAAGGAGATATCTGAATGAATCCATTTCCTCAAAAAACAATACGACGAAATAAACATGCTGAACCAATGAGTTCCGGAAAATATCGTAAACTCGACAATTTCAAAACTGCAATTGGTATGGGAGCAAATTGGATCGATCAGGATACAGGTATTATGTATCATATTCAGGAATACTATGAGGCACTTCATAATCCTCAAATTCCAGCTGATCAGAAACCTACAAAAATACATATGACAAATTATAAAACTGGAGAAGATCTTGGATGGGCTGACGAATATTATGTCGCTATGAAAATGAAGGACCCAGAACCAGATCCTAAATATTAAGGAGTTAATCATGGTAAAAAATCATGCTTATTATTGTGACTTATGTAAAAAGGAAGTTTCCAGAAAAGAAGCAGAAGATTCCAGCATTGCTATGCGCAAAGCAATGAAGAACGACGACCCAAACATATTTGACATTTGGTTTGGGGACTATTGTAAAAACTGCGCAAACAAATATATTTCAGGAGAGATTAAAAGCCTATGATTGTTGATCTTCCAGTTAAATGTGTATCCAAAAAACTATGCTCCAATTGTGAGTTTATTGACTTAACTTCGGATACTTTAAAAATGACAGATGGCTATGAATCTGTTGGTACGATTACAGAAATCAGATGCAGAAACTATGAACTTTGCTCAAGGATGCTTCGATATTTAAACTTGGCTGCGGATGATTCTCATGATGATTTTAAATTTACAGGAAGAGATGGAGATTAAATATGAATGAAACTGAAAAGAAAAGCTATTCTATTTTTCTGAAACCGAAAGATAAACTGAATAATACCCTACCCTATGGTATTGCAAATTTACGAGTGAGTGCTTATGGAGAAAGTTTAACTGATGCATGTGAAAAAGCGGAAGTATATTTTTCAGGAGCACTTGGTGTGTCTCTTGTGACTGAAAGCGCGTACGAAGAGACCCTGTATGAAAATGATGGTGGTATTGGAAACGATATTGAAATTGAAGTTGAACCGTGATATTTCCAAATCGCAACGGAAACAAGGCCTATTATAGAGACGGAGAGCGTTTGATTGATTAAAGCCGAACAGAGATTCGGAATCAATATTCAAGGAGCGCAAACGCCTCCTCTTTTTGTCTCTTATATTTTTTAAAAGGAGTTGGTGCTACACATGGCTGTTGGCAAAGCGCAACAAAGTCTCATGTATCTTGGTGGAAGATTCGGCGAATTTTATGAAGCGAATAAGCCGCATATTTACACCGGGATCGGAATCGGCGGAACTGTACTAACCGGTATTTTAGCAGCACAAAGTGGTGCACGATCAGCGAGAAAAATTGATCGAAGAGAAAAAGAATTAGGCAGACGCCTAACGTTTTTGGAAAAGAGCAAGCTGTGTTGGACAGACGCGATCGCTCCTGTTGCGGTTTGTGCAATCAGCGGATATTCCACATTCAAGGTTGATCGAACTTTATCTGCAGAACTTGCAAAGAGAACGACCATGCTTATTGCAAGTGAGAAAGCGTATGAAAAGTTATCCCAGAAAACTAAAGAAGTTTTAGGAGAAAAGAAAGCTAAACAAATTCAGGACGAGGTTGTAAAGGATAAAGTTCAGACGGCAGTTCAGAACGGTGTTATATCCATTGATGATTTTAACAATGCACCAAGAGTTGGTAATGGGCAATTAAGTATGTTTGTAGATGAATATACGATGTTGCCATTCTGGAGCAATATTGATTATATTTCTCTCCAGGTTGCTGAGTTGCAGAATATGATGAATGATCTTGCTCCGAGAAATCCTGATAATGATTATAGTAATAAAGAGGTCGGTGTGCATTTTACAGAATGGTTGCATCGAATCGGATATACTAATCCGGATGTTCAGGCACGAATTGTTAAAACTCCTGAAAGGAAGCACCTCGGTTGGAATAAAGGGTTCGCCGGGAAACACGGAGTAGACGATGACGTGATTGATTTTTATAGAACACCGATTGAATGGAGTCCTGGTGTTTCTGTAACAGCCATTGGATTTAATACAGAACCGACAGATATGAGAATGGGTCGGTTAATCAAAACATCCGGATTAGGATGAAAGGACTATGGCTCGGCTGAGAAACTCTTGGCCGAGCTTCATTTTTACGGATGGATTTAATTCGCAAATTTTGCAACGCTATAAGTGGAGCAGTAAAAGTTGCTCATAATGAAAAATGGTAAATAAATTAGGAGGGATATTTTATGAGTGAAACAGCAAAGAAGGAAAACCCGGAAATGAATGAAACGGAAAAGGAAAAGAAGACCGCAGCAAAAAAGCCGAAGGAAAAAACGGAAGAGAAAAAGCCAAACGTATTCAAAAGAGGATGGCGCTGGTGCAAATCTCACAAAAAGGAGATCGGTGCATGCGCAATTAGCTTTGGAGCAGGAGTTGGAACAGCCGTTGGCGGTGGCTATCTGCTGCAAAAACGTGATGAACGTAGAGCAAGAAATGCTTACATTCCGCCGGAACAGGTAAATGATGATAATTCCCTGGACCCTAATGTTTATTAAGGAAGGAGAAGGAAGAGCACAACGCTCTTCCCATTTTTTCTTTTCATGTTTGAAAAGTTTACAAAGTGGTTCGCCAACAAAGCTGCCGATGGTGCAGTAGCTGGTGTTAAAACGTCAATTAACGAAAAAGTGGACCAATACGGGGATATTATTCGGATAGGTCTGGTGATTGGCATAACCGCTCTCGGTGTACATCATATTACCAAACAGAACAGTTTAGGTCCACCTGGTAATTATCCAATGAGACTTCCCCAGTCTGGTCATCAACCAATTGTTATTAACAATTATTATCCAGGATATTTGAATCAAGGTTATTCGACAAGTTCAACACGTGCTAGAAATGAAAGGAGATATTCTTATGAGCGAAGCTACTACATCCCTCAGCAAACGCGAACGCCGTATAAAAAGCGCTAAAAATATCGGAAGTATTCTGATGTATATTGGTAGCGCTGCAATCACAATTCCTGCGGTTCAACGCGTAAAGCAAACTCAAAATGGTTTTATGGCCACCTGTGCTGCTGGTACAGGGGCTATGCTTTCTCTTGGTCTTGGTAAGATCGCATCTAATATTTTAGACAAGACGATCGACAAAACTGCTGGATTTTTTGATGACGTTAAACCCAAAAAGCCTGTCGAAAATGATAGCGAGGACGCTTCAGCTGAGGAAAATGAATAAACAGGAGGCCACATAAAATGGCTGAACATCCTATTTTTATGAATGGCAAGAAATTTAATGTTCTTGTCAACAAACCTAATCAGCAACAAACTCAACAACCATCGAAAGATCCGGTTGTAAATTCTGCTCCCAAAGTGTCTGATGGGAAACCGACTGTAGCACAGCGGTTATCCAAATATGCATTTGGTGAGGAAGTAGCTGAACCTGGAAAATATGTTTGGCAGAGTTATTTGGAACCGACTGGAAAGCGTGTGGCTAATGATATTGTGGAATATTTTCTACAATTGATTAAACACACTTTCCAGCGGTGGATCTGGAACGGAAAGATATTAGATGACGGGAACTGGAAAGACCGTGCATCTTATAGTCGTATATCTTCTGGATCTGGTAATGGTCCGATTCAGGCATCTGTGATGATGTCTCCAGTTAAAGAATTGACATTTAACACGGAAATGGATGCCAGGAAAGTTCTGGGAGAACTGAAGGATACGATCGAGCGTGATGGGATGGTTACAGTTCGCCAATATTATGAGGCGAGCAGCGTCCCACAGTTATGCGAAGGTGGGACTTCAAGTTCCAGTGGATGGAAAAATCTTTCTAAAGCAGAAATCAAATCTCAACCCGATGGTAGCGGATATGTTATTAGTTTGCCTAGACCTGTTAGCTTATCACAGTAAAAAAAAAGGAGAATATTTATTTATGAAGGTTAAAAAGTTTATTGTTCACGGCGAATTTTACGACAAGAACCTCAAAAAAGAAGACGAAAATCAACCGATTAAATGGGCAAAATCTAATTATGATCTGACAGTTAAAGCAGATGATATGAAAAAGGCAATCGATATTGCAATTCAATATATGCCTGCTGGTTCTGAAATAGTATATATTGAGAACCATAGTCGTACATCATGTCGTCCTTGCCCAGATTCATATGATGACGACTGATCAAACCCTCCTCCCTCTTATATCTCTGAACTTTAAATAATTTAAGTCGCGTTGTGGAAGTTCACTCATCCTATACATTCGAGGCTTTCAAACAACGCGCATTATTTCTGTGTATCCATAAAACTATGCTTATTGAAGGAGCATTTCTTATGAATGTCATTGAATGGGACAAATGGATGATTGAGCACCATATTAAGTTGAAAGGAACTGACCATGACAATAGATCAAATGAGAAGTGCGTTAATACAAGCATATCCTGGCCCAAATTGGAAGATAAGAGTCCAGGAAATGCCAACCAGACAAATTGTCGCGGTGTATAAAAATCTTGAACGAACAGGAAACCTTAAAGAACATAAATGGAAAAAAACTACTTTTAAGGAACCTTTGAAGCCTAATACAGAAAAATATGAGCAACTTACAATCTGGGATTTTTTATGAGGTAAATGATGATTTTTGACGATGGTCTTTATTTCAAAATTAACGAAAAAGTTGTAATTCATCCGATATATTTTGTGGATCATGGATATTCAATTCCTATGACACCTGTATATGGAAGAATTATTTCTTTTGAGGTTGATTTGACAAAAAATCCTTCAACGAAATATATAGTTGAAGTTTTAGATCCATCAGGAAACCCGTTTATTGGAGTTGATGGAAAAACGATTATCGAAATTTTAAATAAGTATTATTTGCTCAAATGCAGAGATGATGAAAAAGGAGAAAAAAACATGCCGCCTAAAATGGAAAATAAAAAGTATTTAACATTTTCAGATCTTATTCAGCCGACTATTTACAAGTACGGCCTTGGTAATTCTAAAAACGATTTTGATGAAGCTGTAGCAGAAGGCGTAGATGACGAACTTGATCGAATTTTTGGTGATATTCGAATCATTTACAATAATCCTGCTACTGTTGTTTTCTGGGGAGATGGCACGAAGACTGTTGTGAAACTTGCCAAAGGTGAAAAGTTTAATAAATATACAGCCTTCTGTGCAGCGTTGGGTAAGAAAATGTACGGAACCAACAGTAGTCTGAATAAAATTGTCAATTCCGGTTATGATCAGGAAGCTAAAAAGAAAAAGACAGATAAGAAGAAAGGATCTAAGAAGAAGTGAGCAAGAAAAATATGCCTCAAGGTGAAATGCTGCCAATTCGTTCAGTAAAACATTATTATAATGAATTTATTGTCGAGGAGCTTAAAGACGTTTCTAAAGTTGAGGAAATTGATCTTATTCGTATTAAGACAAAACTGTTGAAGGCATTTCAGCAGGAACTGTATGGCCAGATTGTTTTTAAGCTTGGCGAGAAAGCTGCGGACATGGCTCCTGATGAACTGGCGAGTCTGGACGGGATTCAGAATATTCTGCAGCAGACTTTCCGGAAGTGGAGGCGACTCTGTATTCTCTGTAGTGAGAAGGGGCTCGGCAACTATTTCCGGTTAGAAGATCTGCAGGATGCTCTGAAGGATGGTCCTAACACGAACATTACTGTTCCGGATCCTGAGGAAGATGTTACTGATAAATTAGACGAAATTCTGCCACCTGGTGAAGATCCTGTATATTTGAATGAAGAAGCAGCAATCGAGGAACCTGCTAATGAAACTGCTGAACAAGCTGAAGAGGATATTTCGGATGAATGATTCTGAATTAGAAAAGAAACTTCCAAAACAATGTGATATTTGTAAAGACGAGATTAAATTGTATAAGCCATATTATACAGTGATGGTTCGTCCGCATTTTACACAATTAAAAGAATCTGGCATCAAAGTATTTTGTCCTGATTGTTTTCATGCTTATGAAAACTTTTTAATTGAGCACGAAGTTCAGGAAAATCACAAACGAAATTATCAAGAGATGAAAGGGGTTTGATTATTTATGAATGGTAAGGTTGACATGAACGTTGTTGGTAAGGGTATTGAAACGGTTAGTAATCTGAGCAAATTAGCTGTAAATCTGTCTAACGGAAAGCAGCAGCCGCAGGAGAAAAAGGTTTACAAAGATGGCGATAATACCAATCAGCCGCATAATCAGACGGTTGAAGTGAAAGTCGGATCTGAGCAGAATCAGAAACCGGTTATTGTGCACGAGAAAAAGGAGACACATGTGCATAAGCCATATCCTGACAGTCGTAATCTGACTGAAGAGGAATGCAAAGTCGAGACGTTGCGTATTCAGGCCGCTCATGAGGAAGCTATGGCGGAAATTGAATATCGACGTTGGCTTGAAGATGAAAATAGAAAGGAGCGCAGAGAGCGTGAAGAGCAGCTTCGTAAAGAACGTGAACGCAAAGCTGAGGAAAATAAGAAGTCAAATAAGAAACTCGCCATTTTTGCAGGTGCTTTCTGCGCGGGTCTGCTGGGTCTTACTGCTTATGGTATCTATACCGATTCTCGGCGTCCTTCAACTCGCAGACTGGCTTTTCTCCCAGCGCAAAATGTAACCACTCCCATTTCTACGGAGGGTTCAGTTGAATGATTATTGTAACCGGATATGATACATGCCGACCTGCATATGTTGACGAAAAATGTATTGTGGATATCACAGAACATACTGAAACTGTGCAGGATCGGGTGTATCCATATTCTAAAATTCATATAAAAGACGACAAAGAGAAACATGACTATATTCTCGAGGTCGTTGAAAGTAAAAAGAAAATTGAACGACTTATTTCTGAAGCTAAAAAGAAACCTCCTAAAGAGAAACTTGGCCCTGAGCCGCCAGTTGATATTTGATTAACCTTCCCACACCAGGGTTAATACTGTCCTCTGAAGTCTTACCGCGAATTTAAGACCGTCAGTGAAAGCTCGTTCCGTCATCCTTCCGAAAATGAGAAAGACAGTATTTGTTTTATTTATTCGCAAAGAAAACACCTCATATAGTAGAACGAAAACAAGGAGGTTTATTTTTATGAGCCAAATTCCAAAGACCCATTGGTATAATTCTTACCAATACGTAGGGCGTGATCTGAAATTATTATGGACACGTAATGGCGGCAAGATTTGTACCATAGCAGGCACTACGGGTTTATTTTTAACCAGCGCTCATGCCTGCAGAAAGACTTATAAAATTCACGACAAACTTAAAGGAAACGGAAACTATATTTCTGAAGTCAAAGAAAAGTATAAGAACGAAAAATGGTATAAACGTGTTGCTAAGACTGCCGGAGCTTATATTTATTGCTCTGCCAAGACAACAAAGGATTACCTCCCGGATATTGTCGGAGGAGCTCTTAGCGCATATTGTGTGACAAAGGGCTGGGGAATTGAGCATACGAACTATAAAAATGCGACTGCAATGGCTGGTATTATTGCCGGTTCATTTATGAACTATCGACAGAATGTTATTGCCGAGCATGGTGTCGAAGCGGACAGAAGATATTTAACAACTAAACATACTGATAAAAAAGCATTAGGTTTGCTTAATGCCGATCAATCCAATGACGGTGAAAACAAAGAATCTGCATCAGAAAATAACGGTCTCGTAGTTCAGCTTAATCAAAACGCACTTAGAATCTTATATTCCAAAGAGACGACGCCTCAGGTTTGGAGTCCGAGTCACACAATTCGTATGCAACAACTTGATACAATCACTTCAAAACTTAATACTCTCCTTATTTGTGGCGGTCATTACACAATTAATGACGTGAGACGTGAGTTTTATGGAGTTAAAGGCGATATTAAGGTCGGAGCTATGTTTGGTCGTGTCTGGGATCCCGGTAATCCTGCTCATCCTGAACGTGGTGCTAAAGTAAATCTGCATTATGAAGATGATGAAGATTTCAAATATGGTTTAAAAGATTCTTGTTGGATTATTATTGATATTGATGATGAACCGTTGATTGAATCCCTTGGTGAAGGCAACACGATTAATGATATTCCTGGAGTTGAGGTATAAGTATGAAAGTTTTAAATCATGGTTCAACCTATAAAGAAGATAAAGATCCTCCAAAGTATGAAAAATTTAAATGTGAGAAGTGTGGCTGCCGATTTTCCTGTGAAGAGGACGAATATTATACAGACTATGGTACTTGCTGGCCGACATGGACCTGTGGCTCTGAGACTATAACGACGTCAGCTACTATTGTTAATAGTGGTTATTCGTCTACGGCGACAGATATTTTGGTCTGTTCTTGCCCGGAGTGCCATAAAATTGTTAAAAAGACAAAAACCAGAACGGTATATAATCCATCAATCACACTTACCGGAACCGGAGATAAAGTCGCATTTCCTAAATATGACGTAACATGTTCATCTGAGGACTTAGCAAGTTTTAACACGGAGGATATTCATGTCTAGTTGGCTTGTTCTATTAATTGGTTTTGCATTCGGAGGTTTTTTAGGTCTCATTTGTGGCATTTTTATAGCTGACGAATATTGGAAGCGTAAAAATTGTCCCTTCTGTGAAAAGAAGCATCCATTCATTCGGTAAAACTTCATATTTAAACAAGACGAAAGGAGCATTTTTAATCAATGGATAATCAAAATCAGCAAAAAAAGCCTTTTAACAAGTCTCTTTGGGTCGGTATTGGCATCGGCTTCGCCGCTGGCGGTCTTATTTGTGGAACAACCAGTTATTGTGTATCCAAAAAAGTACAACGTAAGAGATATTCTGAGCGTGTTAACAAGGAAAGACGTCGTGCTTATATGGATGGCAATCAGGTTGGCTATGATAAAGGATATTCTGAAGCCATTTCTGATGCCAAGAACAAAGGCGATAAGGTTATTGAAGCGGCATATAATCGTGGAGTTGAAGACACCTTAGCTGAAACTCAAAAATGGATGGACGAAAATCTTATTCAGGTGGATTCGAATGATCCGGAAGCAATTCAGAAGGCAATTGAAGCTCAAAAAATCGCCTCTGAGAAGGCTTCAAAAGAAGAAAATGATGAAAAAGTACCAGAAGAGACTTCTCAGGCCATTAGAAACGATGATATTTACGCTGAATCTGGTAGCATTCCTGTTAAAAAAGAGGATAAAATTAGCGATCGGATTATTTCTGATGCTGAAGTTGAGGACATTTTTAGGAATGTTCAATCGCCAATGGAATTTTCCGGTCGAAAGTATTTGATTCAAACAAGTGATGGGCAGACTTTAGAGTATCCTATTGAGATTTTCTGTGGCAAAGACGGATTTTTAGGTACAACTCAGGCTCGCGAGAATCTTAGGGAGTATGAAAAGAATCCTCAAAAGATCAAATTGGTATGGGCAGCACTTGGCTGGGGAGATTATTATCCAGAATATGATGATGGTATTCCTCCAGCTGAAATTGTTAATAATTATGATCTTAACATTGAGGATGAAACAAATCCTAAAGGTGTCACTTATGAAGATGTGAAGCAAATGATGGAAGACGCTGAAGACGAAGAAGAACCAATTGAACAAAAAATAGAAAGGGAAAGGTATTTAGACGAAGTGGATAGGTACAGGGCACATCCGGAGGAGGGTCCGCGTATCATTTCCAGACAGGAATTTGAAGAAGAGTCTCGTTTAGAACAAATTCGCATTGATTATTATGATGTTGACAATGTATTTTTACAGCCTGACAGCAATGACAAAGAACTTGAAGATCCTATAAAAGATCTTGGTGTCACGGATGGTAAAGAACTGTTTGAGAAACGTACGCTAGACGAAGATGAAGATCCGGAAGTAGTTTATATTAAGAACTTTGGACAAAACTTTGTTGCTGAAGTCACACGGTACCATAAATCCTCTAAAGGACTAATTGATGGGAGTGCATATATAAATGGCGACACAAGTGTTGTTAGAGGAACTGTCGGGGTGTAAAACATATCTGGGCTGGTTAATTGAGAAGCTGGATTATTTAGGTTCTGATGAGGATGACTCGGAAGTAAAATCAAAGATAAAATGGATGGGTTCTGAAATTAATTGGCTAAGTCCTGAGGCAAATCCAGAGCTGAAATGGATGTCTACCGAGATATCCAGAGAACTTTGCAGGTTGATGTTCGAGATAGATTTCACCTGGTTGGAATCTGTGAAGGAGGACGAAATCAGGGCAAAGGATGCTCTGGAGATTCGGGAGAAATATGCACAGGAAGTTGGAAAATTAGCTGGAAAATCCTCTCGTGATATCGATAGAATTTGGAAAAGTGTGCACGGAAAAGTCTCTGTTTTGGAGATTATTTTCAGCTTATGTGTGCACTTGGATGAGATGTTTAATGAGGAAGAACCATGGAAAATGGTAGGATTTTTCTATAGAATTCTAATTAGAAATCTGGCTTTAGATGAGTTCGACGATGAAGATTTTGACCACCGTGAGAGCGAAATTCGAGATATTTGGAAAGGTCGAATTAAGCAATTTTTGAGACGAGAGTACTTCGAAAGCGGCTGTTGCGGTGGTCTATTTCCACTCAATAATTGGGACAAAGATAGTGGAAAAAATCAGAAAGAAGTCGGCTTATGGTATCAAATGAATGCCTGGGTAAATGAGCATGTAGATGATGATGGGATGTTCAAAATTGAGTGAAAAATTGGTGAAAATTTGCTTCATTTTTGACTTCACTTTTATGTTTGACTTCACTTTTGTTTTTGAAAAAACGTAAATTTCGGAATTGTTGGCTACACAAAAACGAAAAAATAAGTGTGTACACAAAAATTTCCGTAGTAAATACTACGTTTTTTCTTCACTTTTGAGGGGTGTTTTTACAAAAATGAAGTCAAAGAATCCTTATTTTTCAAGGCTTCCAGGGTTTTGACTTCACTTTTACGAAAATTTTTCCAAAACTTTTTATGGGGGAACTTTTGTAAATATATAAATAGTTTTCAAAAATTTGTGAAAAAATGAAGTCAAGCAAAAATGATAGGAAAGGAGGTTAAAATGAACACGTGGATTTTTACAAAATTGAGGAACGTCCAACACGAAAAAATGATCATTTTGAGGTCTATCCAGAGTTTATTATCAAGCGTTCAAAAGATCTAATGATTCGAGGCGGAGATTTTTACGTTGTATTTGATAAAGAAACTGGACTTTGGACAAGTGACAAGATAATTATTCAGGAAGCAATTGATTCTGATATTGAGAAGACAGTAAATGAATTACGGTCACAAGCAAGAGCTAATGGTGAACCATATAGATACACTCCAAAATATATGGGAACATTTAGCAGTAATCAATGGACTAAATTTGAACAGTATGTAAAGTCACTTCCTGATAATGCAAAAGTACTTGATCAAAAAGTTACATTCAAAAATCCAGAATCTGATCCGAGTAAAATTCAGCCGTATAAGAAAACAGATTATGTTTCGAAAGTTCTTCCATATTCGTTATCGGAAGAACCATGCGAAGCGTGGGATCATTTACTTGATGTTTTGTATGAACCGGAAGAACGAGAAAAGATCGAATGGGCTATTGGCGCTATATTGTCCGGAGAAGCAAGCAAGATTCAGAAGTTCTTAGTATTTTATGGACCACAAGGAAGTGGTAAGAGTACAATATTAAATTTGGTTATGAAATTGCTTGATGGATATTATGCGACATTTAAAGCTGAGAATCTTGTTTCGAGCGGAGATCAGTTTGGTTGTAAATTTCTTTCGACGAATCCACTTGTTGCCATCGATGAAGATACAAATTTAAGTCGAATTGAGACAAATGCTACAATTAATAAAATTGCTAGTCATGAAGAGCTTGAAGTGAATGAAAAATATAAAGCTCAGTATGTGATCAAGCCGATGTGCATGATGATGCTTGGTACAAATAAGCCGGTTAGGATTACAGACGCTAAGAGCGGAATTATTCGAAGGCTTATTGATATTGAGCCAAGCGGAAGAAAAATTAAACCGATACGAAAATACGAAGAACTGATCGCGACGATATCCAGTCAGCTTGGTTCTGTAGCTCATCATTGTATGCAAGTTTATAATGATCCAAAACGAGGAATGCATTATTATGATGACTATGTTCCAGAACGGATGATGTATCGAACTGATGCATTTTTCAATTTTATGGAAGAGAACATCGAGGAGTTTAATGATCCTGAAGGTATAAGCGCTGGTCGTTTGTGGGATAAATGGAAAGATTATTGTGAAACAAGCGGAATAGAATTTAAGCGTAAACGATATGAAATTGTTGATGAAGCTAAGAATTATTTTAAAGAGTTTAACAAAAATCCCACAGGAAAACACGGCGATCAGAGAAGAAGCGTTTTTAAAGGATTAATACTTGAAAAGTTTACTCCAAATGAGAATCGAAAGAAGTCTAATGAGTCTACTTCTGAACTTTCTGAAAAGTTAGATGATATTTTTACACAAGATAGTAAAGAAGTTCTGAAGAGTGATAAGAAAGGATATTCTTATAAGTGGATTCATTTAGATAAAACTGAATCAATATTTGACAAGGAATTTGCAGAATGTCCAGCTCAATATGAAACGGGTGATCGAGATCATCCATTGAAATATAAGTGGGCAAATTGTAAGACTAAATTGAAGGATCTTGAAACATCTAATACACATTGGGTTAAAGGTCCTGGCAATTTGATATTTATGGATTTTGACAAGCATGGTCCTGATGGAGAAAAAAGTCTGGAGCTAAATTTGAAAGCCGCTGCAGAAATTGCTTTGCCAAAAACATATGTTGAATTGTCAAATAGTGGCGGAGGCATTCATTCATATTTCTATTATCATGGTAATGTTAAGGATCTTAGTAATATGTTTGGTCCAGAGATAGAGATCAAATCATTTCCGGATGATACAAATCTTTCGATTCGACGTAGAGTATCTTTTTGTAATGATCTTCCAATAGCTCATATTTCAAGCGGACTGCCTTTTAAAGAGGAAAAGAAAACTATGGTTAATTGGGATGGAATTAAAGATGAACAGCATTTACGAAACACGATTAACAAAGCAATTAACAAAGAAATTCGTCCGTTTGATCAAGAGCCAAAGACCGTAACATTGATAAAATATATAGATGGTGTTTTGAAGGATGCACAAACGAAAGGCATTAAGTATGATATTTCAGATCTTGAGAATTTGTTATATTCGTTTGCGGCAAGTAGCCATAATCATTCTTCAGAATGCATTAACATGTTTTACAGTTGGGATCTTATTTGGCCGAAGGAACGTAAAGATCCATCTAATGTAGAAAAGTATATTTCTGACTACAAGGAAGATGCCCCGATCATTATTTTAGACTGCGAAGTTACGAACAATCTTATATTAATCGTATACAAAGAGCTTGAGCCTGATGGAAAGGCAGCTATTTTGAAGAATTCTAATGATAGGCAGAAGAAGTGTGTACGGTTATATAATCCGAAGCCAAGTGAGGTTGAAAAGTTATTTGATATGCGCATAGTAGGTCATAATGTTGTTAATTATGATAATAAGATTTTGTATGCGTTATATCTTGGTTATAGTCCTCACCAAATTTGTGAATTGAGTAGTCGCATTATTAATAATGATCAAAGTGTAAAGATGTATGAGTCTAAGAATATTTCTTACACAGATACTTTAGACGTTTCTAGTGAAAAGAAAGGTTTAAAGAAGATTGAGATCGAGATGCATATTCCGCATAAAGAGATGGAAATTGAATGGGGTGCTGATATTCCAGAGAGTGATTGGGAACGACTTGCGCAATATTGTGAGAATGATGTTCTGGCAACAGAAGCATATTTCTTGAGTAAGAAGTGGCAAGTGGATTTTAAAGCTCGAAAGATTTTAGCAGCATTAACCGGAATGACTGTGAATGATTCTACGAACAATTTGGTTGCACAGTTGATATTTGGCGATGTTCGTGAACCTTGGCATGAATTTAACTATCCTGATTTAAAGAAAGAATTTCCCAAGTATCGGTTCGAGAATCATAAAAGTTATTATGGTGACGAGCTTATTGGTGAAGGTGGTCGTGTTTATGCAGAACCTGGTGGATATTATGATGTCATAACATTTGATGTAGCCAGTATGCATCCGACTAGTATTATTGTTGAGAACGGTTTTGGTCCATATACGCAGGGTTATAAGGATTTGTATGAGGCGAGAATTGCAATCAAGCACAAAGATTATGAGAAAGCACGTAAGTTATTTAATGGAAGGCTTGCTCCATATCTTGAGAACGATGAGGATGCTGATGACCTGGCATATGCTCTGAAGATTGCATTAAATTCGACTTATGGTATGACTGCAGCATCGTTCCAAAATCGTTTTAAGGATCCCAGAAATGTGGATAACTGGGTTGCGAAGCGCGGAGCATTATTTATGGAGAAACTTCGACTTGAAGTGCAGAAGCGTGGAGGCCATGTAATTCATATTAAGACAGATTCAATCAAATTAGTAAAGCCTAGCAAGGAACTTCAGGATTTTGTTATTCAGTTTGGTAAAGATCATGGTTATACTTTTGAGATTGAGAGTCGGTATGAACGTATTTGTCTTGTAAATCACGCAGTTTATATTGCATTACGGGCAAAAGATGATGAGGATTGGTTAAAAGAATGTAAAAAGGCAAAGAAAGCAGCAGAAGAGCATGAAACGCCATATTTTGAGCCAACAAGATGGACCGCTACAGGTGCTCAGTTTGCGCATCCGTTTGTATTTAAGCATTTATTTAGCCATGAGCCGATGGAGTTCTGGGATTTTTGTGAAACAAAGACTGTTAAAACGAGTTTATATTTAGATTTGAATGAGCAACTTAAAAATGTTGAGCAAGAGGAGAAAGAGAAGAAGAAAATAGAAACGAGAATCAGAAAGTTAAATAAGGATTTATTAAAAGAGGATATTTCTGATTTAGACAAGGAAAAGATCAAAGCAGAGCTTCAGGATCTCCCGAAAGATATTTCTGTACTTGATGAGATCATTGCCGAAGGTCATCACTATTTATTTGTTGGTAAGGCTGGCGAATTTATGCCGGTGAAGCCTGGGTGCGGCGGAGGTTTATTAGTACGGAAAGAGTCTGATGGAGGATTTGGTTTTGCAACAGGAGCTAAGGGATATCGGTGGTTGGAAAGTGAAACTCTTCAGAAATTTGATAATTGGAGAGATTATATTGACATTCGATATTTCAGAGGACTTGTTGATGAAGCAGTTGAGACAGTTAGTAAGTATGTTGACTTTGAAATGTTTGTTAAAGGTGACGAAGGGGTCATATTACCGGAAGAACATATTTTAGATGATAACATAGACCCATGGATGCTTCCGTGTAAGACAGAGAAGTACGCATATTGTTCTGATTGTCCTGATTTTACAAATGACGAACACGGTTATTCCTGTAAACAGGGATATAAGATTACAAACACTATTTTAGGTGAAAGCAAGGAGATTTTAGTATGAATTACGTAGATACCATTAAGTATGTCAATGAGAATAGCAAATTTGAGCTTTTAGTTAATGGGAATTTAAATGTTGAGCAGGCCGGTATGATTTATAAGAATTTTACAGGTAAGCCGACAAAAGTAAATCCTGCTGGTGGTAAGCGGACGTTTAGTCTTGTTTTAACAAAAGATTATGCAGAACGTCTGAATGATGCTGGTTGGAATATTAAGGTGAAAGAAGTTCGGGATCAGCTTGCTGAAGGTGAATTCACCAGAACTGTAAGTTGGGCCGATTATATTGATAATTTTCAGAACGAGTTTGATCATGCTCTTATTTACACGGAGATCGTTGTAAATGAGAATAGTGAGTATCCGCCTCGTATTTATAAGATTAGTGAATTTAATGGCGAAAAGACGATGGCACTCGTTCCTCCGGAACAATGGCACAGACTTGATGAGAGTGAACTGATGAATGTAGATATTGTTATTCATCCGTATACTCATGGGCGTAGTGTAATGAATCCGGATGCTAAGAAAGGATATTTGAAGTCCATGTATGCGGTTGCTGTTCCGGTGAATGATTTTGGTGGAAAGTACGCTGGTTATGCGATTGCAGGAGAATGATATTTAGTCGGATGTGAATGCCGATGAGTAAAATTGAGTTATTTAGTTATCAAAGGGATGCTGTAAACCGATTGCGAAGCGGAAGTATATTATGCGCTGATGTTGGAATTGGTAAGAGCATTACAGCCCTCGCATATTTCGTTGAACGGGAGTGCGGGGGCTCCCTTACTCCTGAGAAAAATCTTCGTCCTGGTTGCATGAAAAAAGTTGATCTTTATATTATTACGACTGCGAAGAAGAGAGATGAACGGGAGTGGCATAAAGAGGCTGCTCGATTTGCTATTTTTGAAGATGGTAAAGGTATCGGAATTAAGATGGTCGTTGATAGTTGGAATAATATTTCTAAGTATTCCGATGTTAAGAATGCCTTCTTTATTTTTGATGAGCAGCGAGTTGTTGGAAGTGGTAAGTGGGTTAAAGCATTTTTGAAGATTGCTAAGTTTAATCATTGGATTTTATTAACGGCAACGCCGGGTGATACTTGGATTGAGTATTGCCCGGTTTTTATTGCTAATGGATTTTTCTCTTCGAGAAGCGATTTTACAAATCATCATGCGATTTGGAAGCGATGGAGCAAATATCCTGTAATTCAGGGATATTACAATGAAGGACCATTGCTTAAGTATCGTAATCAGGTTCTTGTTCATATGGTTAAGAAAAAGGAGACTCACCAGCATCACGAGACCATATATTTACCGTATGACATGGAGAAAAGTCGTGCGGTTATTAAGAACCGATGGAATCCATATACTAATGAACCAATTGATGACGCTGGCGAACTTTGTCGTGTTTTACGAAAAATAACGAATGAGGATCCAAGTCGCTTTGAAAAAGTTTGTCAGTTGCTTGACGCAAATCCTAAGATCATAATTTTTTATAATTTTGATTATGAACTTGAGACACTTAGAAAGCTCCCAACAAAAATAGCAGAGTGGAATGGTCATAAACATGAGAAACTTCCGAATGGCGCGAGTTGGGCATATTTAGTTCAGTATAGTGCCGGCGCGGAAGGATGGAATTGTATTACTACTGATACAATTATTTTCTATTCACAAAGTTATAGTTATAAACTGATGACCCAGGCTGCAGGAAGAATTGATAGGATTAATACTCCATTTTCAGATCTCTATTATTTTCACCTTAGCAGCAGATCAAAAATTGACACAGCGATTACAAGAGCTTTGAACAGAAAGAGGAATTTTAATGAAAAGGATTTTGCAGGCTTTTAAGCGCTTATTTTCTAAGAGTGACAAAGTTGATCGAAAGAAGGTTTATATCTGCGATCCTTCAAAAGCAGTTGGATGTTCAAAGGATGGTTGTTGGAAAATTTACAAAGGGCCTTGTAAATGCACTTGTAATAAGAAGTATGCGATGCGTGATGAAGATGGAAAGGTTATTTTAGCTACTGATGATGATTTGTGTAATTTTGAGTGGCTAGAAACTAGCATTTTCAATGCTTTTGAAAAATCGCAAAAAAAACAAGGCCTATAATAGAGGAGAAGGACAAGATGTGAAAATTTTGTCTCGCAAAGGATGTTTTTTTTGTGCCGGTGTGACATCGCATACACGGCCTAGTCATACTTTTTTTCTCCTCTTTAATAATGTCCATAATTTTTATGGAATAAGAAGATTAAAAGGGGCCTTGAGATGAAAAATGAGAATCAATTTCAGGCAGAGCTTATTAGGGAAATCCGTAGTGAACTCCCGGCCTGCATAGTTATTAAAAACGATGGTTCTAATATTCCTCAGGGTTTCCCTGATCTTCTTATTTTGTATAAAAAGCGTTGGGGTGCACTCGAATGCAAACGAGATTCTGCATATTTGAACGATCCAAGTAAGCTTGAACCGAATCAACGATATTATGTGAATCTCTTGAACGCTATGTCATTCGCGAGGTTCATCAGTCCTGAGAATAAGGAAGAGGTACTGAATGAACTTTATTCATCACTCGGATTTAATCGGCCAGCACGCATTTCTAGGCGCAAGCAAGTACCATTGGATTAATTACGATGAAGAAAAATTGGTACAAGCATATTTGAGCAGCCTTGCTGTTCAGCGTGGAACGGAACTGCATGATTTTGCTTGCCAGTGTATTAAACTAAAAATAGATCTACCTCCAGTTAACAAAACACTTAATATGTATGTTAATGATGCATTGCATTTTCGTCTTACTCCCGAACAACCTTTATATTACTCACGCAATTGTTTTGGAACTGCTGATGCTATTTCCTACGATGAGCGAAAGAGATTTCTGCGGATTCATGATTTAAAGACAGGAGTCTCCCCTACTCATATGGAGCAGCTCCAAATCTACGCTGCCTTATTTTGCCTGGAATACCACATGAAACCTGATCAATTCGATTGCGAGTTACGGATTTATCAGAACGATGCAATTCAGATTTGTATACCCGATGGTAACGATATTGCTAGAATCATGGATACGATCATTCGCTTTGACGATAAGATCGAAAAAATGAAGATGGAGGAATAGCCCATGAAACGCCAGGTAAAACCCAACCAGAAGGAACAAAAGGTACTGCAAACCGATATTCCAACTGAGGAATCAGAAGTCGTTGGCGAGAAAAAGCAACGTAAGAAAGAGTTATATCATTATGGAACGCCTAGACATTCTGGAAGATATCCTTGGGGTTCTGGTGAGAATCCTTATCAAGGCGACATGGATTTTAAGGCGCATGTCGCGAGTCTGAAACAAAGAGGATGGAGTCAAAAGGAAATTGCCAAGAGCATGAAGATGAATACTTCTCAACTTCGTGCGAAGATTGATATTGCCAGTGAGAATATTTCTAGGGGCCGCGATTCTATGATTTTTAAACTTCGCGACAAAGGTTATTCGAAGATGGCAATTTCAAGGCAACTTCAAATTCCAGAGAGTACTGTTCGAAATGTTTTAAAAAATGTTGATAAGATCAAGACAAATTCTACTAGGAATGTTGCCGAGGATTTAAAGAAAGCTGTTGGCGAACAGAAATATGTGGATGTTGGGCATGGATGCGAAGTTCAAATGGGTAATATTTCTAAAGATAAACTTCGCCATGCAGTTGCTTTAATGCTTGAAGAAGGATATGAAATTCAGTATCATGAGCAACCTCAGATGGGTACTGGCAAATCTACAATGATGAAGATATTAGTACCAAGGGGAACGCCTTGGGCTGAGGTTGAGAAGGCTAGAAAAAATGCTGAGATTGATTATCCTGGTTTTCATTATGAGCATGGCGACTATGATAATCCTCATAAACTTGAAACCCCTGTTGCGGTTAATGAGAAACGTGTTAAGATTATTTATCCTAAAGATGGCGGTGATAAGAAGGATGGTCTTATTGAGATCAGACCTGGCTGCGAGGATTTAAATCTTGGGCGCAATTCATATGCTCAGGTTCGTATAGCCGTAGGCGAAGGTAATGGAACTCATTTTGCTAAAGGGGTTGCTGTTTATGGTGATCCAAAAGATTTTCCTAAAGGTGTAGATATTCTGGTTAACACGAGTAAGCCAAACGATTATCCAATGATGGGTTCAAAAGATAAAACGGTATTAAAACCGATGAAAAAAGATCCCATTACTAATAATCCATTTGGTGCTAGTATTAATCAGGATGATGAAGGAGAATCAAAGCATCCCCTTCGTTATTTCCAAGCACATTACACAGGTAAGGATGGTCAGACGCATTTATCCGCATTGAATATTGTTAATGAGCAAGGCACTTGGGATGATTGGAATAGAAATTTGTCAAGTCAATTTTTGGCGAAGCAAACAGTTCCTCTTGCTAAGCGTCAGTTATCTTTAGATGCTCGTATGCGTAATGATGAATTCGAAGAGCTTAAGACAATAAATAATCCAGTAGTTCGTAAGAATTTATTAGAAAGCTTTGCGGATAATTGTGATTCCGCTGCTGTACATTTAAAGGCGGCTGCTTTACCTAGGCAGGCAATGCAGTTGCTTATTCCATTTACTAATATTAAAGAGGATGAGATTTATGCACCAAATTTTCATGATGGAGAAAAGGTTTGCCTAATTCGATTTCCTCATACAGGACGTTTTGAAATTCCTGAATTGACTGTTAACAATCGTTTTCCTGATGGTCAACGGGTTATTGGTGGTAATGATCCAACTGTAAAGCGTGATGCTGTTGGTATAAATCCTAAGGTTGCGCAGCAGTTATCTGGCGCGGATTTTGATGGCGATACTGTTTTGGTTATTCCAAACGATAAAGGTTATGTGAGAACTCATGGGCCTTTAGAGCAGCTTGATGGATTTGCTGAAGAGATGCATGAACGTTATAAACGTCCTGCTGATTCTCCATATCAACAGATGACTCCGCATGAGAAGGGCATGCAGATGGGTTTGGTATCAAATCTTATTACTGACATGACTTTAAAAGGTGCTACAAAACCTGAGTTGGCTAGAGCAGTTAAACATTCCATGGTTATTATTGATGCCGAGAAGCATGATTTGGATTGGCGACAATCGGCTGAAGATAATAATATTCGGCAATTATATATTAAGTATCAAGGGCGATCTCAAGGAGGAGCATCGACACTTATTTCTAAAGCCTCAAGTGAGAAAGATATTCCATATCGTAAACCCGGCGAGACCCGAGTCGATCCAGAAACAGGAAAGACCCGGGTTTTTTATACGGATCCAAAAACCGGAGCTAAATTATGGACTACCCCTAAGCCTGGGGAAAAAGGATATAAAGAAGTTGCTAAACGTGTTTTAAAAGAAGTTAAGGACCCCATTACTGGGAAGACTCTTATTGACGAAAAGACTAAACAAAAAATAAAGGAACCTGTGCTTGACGAGAACGGAAAGATTATTTATAAAAAGGTTCCAAAAATGATAAAGAGTCAGTGGATGTATGAAGAATCTGACGCTATGAATTTATCTTCTGGTACCCAAATGGAAAATATTTATGGAGAATATGCGAACGAGATGAAATCTTTAGCAAATAAAGCTCGTCTTGAAGCTTCTCATATTCGTCCACAAAAGCAAGATATTACAGCCAAGCAAGTTTATTTTAAGGAAATTAAAGAACTTGATGCTGCTTTAGCTTTGGCTAAAGAAAATGCTCCTCGTGAACGTAAGGCGCAAATGCTTGCTAATAAGTTATTCCAAATGAAGAAAGAAGATAATCCCGAGCTTTCTTATGATAAAGATAAAATTAAGAAAGTTAAAGGGCAGTGTCTTGAAGAAGCACGATATCGTGTTGGAGCCAAAAAGACTCTTATTGATCCTACTGATCGTCAATGGGAAGCTATTCAGGCTGGCGCTATTTCTTCTAACAAGCTTGAAGAGATCATTAAGAATTGTGATACAGATAAGCTTAAGAAACGTGCAACTCCTCGTTCTCCTAAAGGTATTCCGCCTGCTAAGATTGCTACAGCCAAGCTTAGGTTGAATCGTGGTTATTCACCTGACGAAGTTGCTATGAGTCTTGGTGTTTCTATCTCTACTCTTTATCGTGCACTTGACCTTGATGGTGACGGAAAGAAAGATAGCTAATCAGTTAGTTGCAAAGTCTTATGAATTAGTTTCATAGGGCTTTTGCTTTTGGTACATCAAAGGTTGATGCAAATGCATGACAAGGAGGTGATGATCTCACATGGTGAAAGAGACAGATATTCTATTAACAACTAAAGACAATCCTTACAATCCTTTCACAGAGTATGATGAATGGAAATACTTTGATGAGAAGATGAAACACTACAACACAGAAGCTTACATTGCTCGTGAAGTTGGTATGCTTGATCCTGATATTAGTGATGAAGCATTAGCTCATGAACGAGTTGAAGCTTTCAAAGAGATCATCAGAATAAATGATGAACTGGGGCTGGACATTTATACAATGATATCCCGGGAGGGGGAAAAGTTAGACCCCACCCCGTCTGTTTATCTCGGTCAAGATGAAGTGGAAGAGATATCAGACACTCCGGGGGAGGGTCCCGCAGAATCCCCCACCCCCTGACATCGCCGCCCTCTTTAAAAAATCTCCGGGGGGACATTTTGTCAGAACTTTTTAAACCCTTTAGGACTTTAGAGGCACTTTCCATAGGTATCCTGGGACACATCACTCCTTTCGTCTCTGTCGTAGATTAGTGGTTGGGATCTACGATTTAGCGTCACCCAGTTTCTGGCGGCTGGTTCTTCATGTGCTGAAATTCCTCCAAAGATTGATACACATAAAAGTCCCAGGATACTTATTGAAAGTGCCTCTAAAGTCTTATTAAACTAATTTAATTCAATGGTTATCTCAGCCAAAGGAGGGATAGTCTTATGAAAACTAAGACTAAAGTTGCTGAAGAGCCACTGCATCGTCAAACTCCCGCAATAACTCCAGAGGGTCGAGAGGACCAAATGATCGCTTATGCAGTGGATCTTGCTGAACAACAGCTCAGAAATGGAACTGCATCGAGTCAAGTGATTACACATTACTTGAAATTAGGTTCCATGCGCGAGCGGAAAGAAAAAGAGAAGCTTGAAGAAGAGATTAAACTTTTAAAAGCTAAGACCGAAGCTCTTAAAGCAGATAAAGAAAGAGATATCCTTTACGCTCAAGCTATCGAAGCTATGCGTAGGTATACCCCGCATTCTTCAGACGAGTATTAAATCAAAATAAGTAGGAAGAAACTCATATGGCACATGTTATGAATTATCAAGAAATTCTCACTGCTGCTGAGAAAAGGAAAACCATTTATGAGGAGCTTCGACTTAAGGAAAGAATAAGACCGCTTAGATTTGATGGTGTTGATTTTGTCGGAGTTAAAGATAATTGCTTTCTTATGCTGATGGAATGCGACGAAGAAGTATGTATGGATTACAATTTGTATTATCGTTGTTGGAATAAAATGCCAAGTGATGAAGAGAGATCTAATGCGTTTTGGAAAGAGGATCCATACATGATTCCTCAGGAAAAAGAATGATGTTAAGATGCTATACAGATTTAATTCAATTATCAACATTCAAAGAGCGATATGAGTATTTACGCCTTGGAGGAATAGTTGGTCAAGATACTTTTGGATTTGATCGTTATTTAAATCAGAAGTTTTATCATTCATACGAATGGAAACAGATTCGGAATAAAGTGATTATGCGAGATGAAGGTCGTGATCTTGGAGTAGAAGGTTATGAACTTCATGGTAACATATTTATTCATCATATGAATCCGATTAAACCAGAAGATCTTTCAAATGTTCCGGATGAAATACTAAATCCAGAATTTTTAATTTGTGTAAGTAAGCGAACGCATGATGCAATACATTTTGGAGACGCAAGTTTATTACCAAAGTTGCCTACTGAGAGAACGCCGAATGACACGTGTCCATGGAAGTTAAACTGATTTAAAAATCATTTAAACCACTTTCATAAGATGCAAGTGTTGTTCTGCGTTCTCTAGCATTGAGAACAAGGCTTTGCGTCTTTGCCTAAAATTTGAAAGAAAGGAGGGATTTGTTCATGGCCCTCGTTAATAACAATAGCATTCTAATGAGTGTTAAACAAATGCTGAATATTGAACCTGAAGAGATGGGGTTCGATGTTCAGATTGGGACATATATTAATGCTCAATTTATGACTTTGCATCAACTTGGTATTGGTCCAGATGAAGGATTCTCAGTATGGGATGCTGATACAGTATGGACAGATTTCTCCACAGATAAAACGCTGCTCGAGGTTGTGAAGCAGTATGTATGCTTAAAAGTTCGAATGATGTTTGATCCACCGGCATCGTCAATTGTTTCAGATGCTATTAATAATCAAATTCACGAACTTGAATGGCGTTTAAACATTCAGGCTGAAAAAGCTTGGGAAGAGTATCCACAAGATAAAAATGAAGAGGAAACGAATTCGTCAGAAGATGATCTAGTTTCCGAGGAAGCTGGTGAACCATGAAGTATTATGCCGTAACGGATGACCCGAGAGAGCTGTACCACTATGGCGTAAAAGGCATGAAGTGGGGCCAGCATATCTTTGGTGATAAACCTAAAAGCCCTGGATATCATAGAGCATCTAGAAAACTAAAGTCTTTAATGAGTAAAACTTCCAGCAGTTTAAAGAGTGTTGGAAAAGCGGCTCAGAAGTCTGTTGCTCAAATTTCGTATGATCTTAGAAAAAAGCAAGATGCGAGGTATCAGCAAAGAGTTCAAAAGAGTCAAGACAAATTTGATAAAAAAATGGTAAAGCTTGACTCTAAAATCGATAATTATTTTGCCAATAAACCGGTAAAAGATGCCAAACGAGCAGCCGCTATAAATAGTGCAAAGAATAATATCGCTGCAATTGGAAGTACAATTAAAAAAGCACCTGGCCAAATTGCTTATAATATTCGTAAACAGCAGGATTCGAGGTATGAAAAAGCTGTTCAGAAAGCGCAAGCTAGAAATAATTTATCAAAGGCTTTATCATCCTTAGATAAAGAGGATAAATATAGAAAGCAGATTGACCGTGAACGCAAGATGGAATCTTTGCGTGAACGTCAAGCGGATGTTCAGGCAGATAATGATCTTAAAGCATTATCTAAAGCGGTTCGAGCTGAAAAGCATATGCCGAAGTATATGCAGGAAGCTCGTACAGGAATGCTTAAATATGGAAAGTTATCTGAAGATCAGATTGGTCGTGTTCAGGAACGTCTTGCTCTTGAAGCCCAAACTAGAAGACTGGGTAGCACAGAAGCTCCTTCATGGCGGCAGCAGAAGAAAGCAGCGCGTCGTGAAGGTTATCTTCAGGGTATTACTAAAGGTATTTCTGCTGGTATGGAAGAAGTTGGCCGTGCCAGTGTTCAGTATGGTATCAAGAATCTTGCAAATCGTAAGAAGATGGATAATGCGTCTGAGCTTAAAGCAGAACGTGAAAAGACAGCTAATCGCATTAAGAATAAGAAGACTCGTTCTGAAATGCGTGGAGATTTTAAACAGGATGTCTATAACGAACAGCTTAAAGCTGGTGTTAAAGCATCCGAACGTGGTGTTCCATGGCAGACTTCGAGAAAAGCGGCGCAGCGTCTTCAGGAAGCTAAGAGGATTCAAAATGAAAATCAGGGTAAACTTGAAGATGCGAATGCTGAACGCAAATTCCTTATGGATGAAAAACATGACACTATTCGTACAGAACGTAAGAATAAACTTGAAGATGCTCGTGCCGAACAAAAGTTTCTTACTGATGAAACGCATAATAAAATTCGCAATGAACGTGAACGCCAAGAACGTCTTTCTGAAGATGAGGAAAAAGTTAAGCGTATTGGTGAGCAGATGTATAAATACGGTTTTGCTGTTCTTCCACAATATAATAAAGATGGTAAATTTACAGGATATATGAAATATAATGCGGATGGTTCTATTGGTAAGGATAAAGCTGCTGCAGGTTTGGGTGAAATTTATAAGCAAGATCATGATCGAGCCGAAGCTGAAAGGCAGCGTATAGAAGCTGAGGCAGCTAGAGAAAGAGCACGTGCCGAAGCTGAAGCTAAAGCAGAAAAACAGAGACAAGAGCATGATGAACAGGTTAAAAAAGATGAATTAAGAAGACAAAGAGAAGCACGTGAAGCTAGAAAAGAAACGGTTGAAGCTATAAGAATAATGGATAAAGCTCCTGATCGTTATAGAGCAATGGATAGAGCTTCTAATCGTTCTCATCCTAGCATGCTTAACCAATTTTTAAATCAGTTGGCAGTAGAACGTGAATATGTTAAACCTAAAAAACCAAAGAGGCGGCATAAAGGTTAATGCTGTATCTTAGCAATACAGCCACGCCAAAGTATTTTGCACAGTTTCGTGATCTGGTTGTACGCGGTGAAATTCCGGTATGTAAAGAAATTTCAATGGAAATGTACCGGATTCAAGAACTTATAGATAATCCTGGGGTTTATTATGATCCTCAGCCAGTTGAGTGTTTTATAGATTTTTGTGAAGCAGAGATGTGTTTAACAGATGGTTCCGATTTAACACTTCTCGATTCATTCAAACTTTGGGCTGAGGAAGTATTTGGATGGTATTATTTTGTTGAAAAAAGTGTTCCCGTCGTGAGTCCTGACGGTCATAGCGTTCATTATGAAACTCGCACGGTTAAGAAGCGCTTAATTACAAAACAGTTTCTAATTGTTGGTCGAGGCGCGGCTAAATCGATTTATGCCAGTTGCATTCAGTCGTTCTTTCTGAATATCTATCCAGAAACAACTGATCAGATTGTTACCGCACCAACGATTAGACAATCAGATGAAACTTTGGGCCCGATTCGTACAGCAATTGTTCGAGCTCGTGGCCCTTTGTTTAAATTCCTTACTGAGGGAAGTTTACAAAACACGACAGGATCAAAAGCAAACCGCGTGAAATTAGCTTCCACGAAATTGGGAATACAAAATTTTATTAATGGCTCTATTATCGAACCTCGTCCAATGACAATCGATAAACTTCAGGGCCTTCGTCCTAAGGTGGCTACGATTGACGAATGGCTGTCGGGAGATATTCGCGAAGACGTCATAGGAGCTATTGAACAGGGTGCTTCCAAACTTGATGATTACTTTATTTTAGCAACTTCGTCAGAAGGTACTGTTCGAAATGCTAGTGGTGATGATATCAAAATGGAATTACTCAGTATTCTTAAGGGCGAGTATTATAATCCTCATGTTAGCATCTTCTATTATAAGTTAGATGATGTTAAAGAAGTTGGAAATCCGAATATGTGGCTTAAAGCTAACCCGAATCTCGGCAAAACGGTTAGCTATGAGGCTTATCAGCTTGATGTAGAAAGAGCAGAGAAAGCCCCGTCCGCTAGGAATGATATACTGGCAAAACGATTTGGAATTCCGCTCGAGGGTTATACGTATTTCTTTACTTATAACGAAACCCTCCCCCACAATCATCGTGACTTTTGGCAAATGCCTTGTTCTATGGGCATTGATCTTTCACGTGGCGATGACTTTTGTGCTTTCACATTCTTATTCCCGATTGGTGATGGTAGTTTTGGTGTTAAGACGCGTTGCTATATTTCAGCAGCAACTTATGCCAATTTGCCACAGTCGACCAGAAATAAGTATGATGAATTCATATCCGAGCATAGTCTTCAGGTATTAGATGGAACAATACTTGATATGATGGATGTCTATGACGATCTCGATAGATTTATCGAGGAATCTAAATATGATGTTCGTTGTGTTGGTTATGACGTTTATAATGCTAAAGATTTTATTGCTCGGTGGGCAAACGAAAATGGTCCATTTGGCATAGTTAAAGTTATACAGGGTGCAAAGACTGAGAGCGTTCCTTTAGGAGAGATAAAGAAACTTGCTGAAGAACGTGCTCTTATATTTGATCAGCAAATGATTACCTACACAATGGGTAATTGTATAACTTTAGTTGATACAAATGGTAACCGAAAACTTTACAAGAAACGTAACGATCAAAAGATCGACTCTGTAGCAGCTATGATGGACGCATTAGTTGCTTACAAGATTAATCGAGAGGCGTTCGATTGATATGAGTGAGTATTATGGAGTAACAACGCCTACCGATGATTACCTGGCGCATTATGGCGTAAAAGGTATGAAATGGGGTGTACGAAGAGCTCTTGCTACAGGGAATGCTAAAGCATTAGCAAGACAGTATTCAAAGGCAAGAAGAAAGCTCGATAAGTTAAATAAGAAATCTGATATTAAACAGCAAAAGAAAGAAATGTCAAAAGCAATAAAACGTGCTGCAATAGGTGCAGGAGTTGTTGGTGCTGGATTAGGTATTAATATTGGTTCTAAAAAGTTGTTTAAGAAGGATGCTATTAAAAAACCAATTACCATTCACGAAAATGTTATAAACGAGAAAATTATTCCTGAAAAAATAATTAGAGAGACAATTATTCCAGAAAAAGTAATTAAAGAAAAATATACAATGTGGGATAATGTTCCAACACAAACATTTAACAAATCTACAGTAAGTGGTGTTAGCTCTAAGTTTAAAAGTGGAACAAAAAAAGCAAATGTCCGTAATGGAATTGGGAATGCTGCTAAAATTGCTAGTGTTGCTGCTCTTGGTTATACAGGATATAATATTGGAAAAGGTATTGCATCAGTATATAGACAGACATCAAAAGGCCATGTTAAAGCTGTAGTAAAACGTGATGATTGGCGCAATCATATGCTTGATACTTTTAAAGGAACCGAATATTCTAATTTTCCTAATATACAAAAGAAGAAAAAGAAGAGGTGATTATTATGTCTGAATATTATGGCATAAATAATCTCTCTGATTTTTTTGTGCATTATGGTATAAAAGGTATGAAGTGGGGTATTCGTAAGAAACAATCTTCTGGTCAAATTCTGTTTGTATCTGGAAGTTCTAGAACGCAAGATAAAAATTCGCCATATTATAGACGCAAATTACCAAAAAACGTTCGAAAAGTTTTGAAATCTTCAATAAAATCTGGAGATAAAATAGTTGTTGGCGATGCCCCTGGAATAGATCGTCAAACTCAGGATTATTTAAAGAAAAAGCATTATAAAAATGTAGAAGTTTATAGTCCTGGAACTAGCGTTCGTTATTTAGCAAATCCTAAATGGAAGGCAAATATGATTAATGATAAAGATCATGAGCCGATGAGCCCCGAATGGCTTGCAAAGAAAGATATAGTCATGACGAATAAGTCTACAAAAGGGCTTGCTGTTATTTTAGACGAAGGGTCTAAAGCTACTCGAAATAATGTACAGCGAATGATTAAGCAGAAAAAAAGTATGAAAATTTTTGAGCTTCATAATACTAATAAAGATCGCATAAAACCTTTAGTTAAGGGATTTGCTCACCCTGATGATCAAGAGATTATTTATTGGGGAATTAATGATCCAAAGAAAAAGATTGGAAAAGGTTGGGATGTGAATGGTCATAATTATGCTGTTCAGTATCGAGGCCTTGTCGATCGAAGAACTAGAAATAAGTTGTAAATAGTTTTAAGAAAGGAAATCAAAATGGAAGATATGAAATTATCAGCTCCATGGATTACTTTTGTTCATGAGCTTGAAGCGCTTTTTTCAGAAGATCTCGAAGTGAAAGTAAAGTATGACGAAACAAATAATACTGTAAAGCTTTACGTTGCAGATTCTGATAAGGCCATGGCTCTTGAAAAATTAATTCCTGCTAAAAAAGATTTTGGAAATGTTTCTATAGCTATTAGCGTTATTCCTCCGAATGTTGAGGAAATGACAAAAGAGGATTTATTTAATAAAGCTTTCCGTGGTAATCCTGCGGTATCTTTTACGGCTTCTTATGACAATCCTCTCGGCCATTTAACTTATATTGTTTTCGAAAAGAAGGTTGTTCAGTTTTTTAATGATCAGTTAGACGATATTAATGGTAATAAATCTATGCTTTTTCAGGAAATTGCATATGATGTGTTCGGATCTGATCATGCAGTATTTTATTGTACAGATGCTGATAGAAATTTATCTAAACCCCTTGGTGAATGGCCGTAATAAATTAGGATACAGGTGATCAAATGAATTATTATGCAGTTGAACGCTCCACGGATCACCTGGAGCATTATGGCGTAAAAGGTATGCGGTGGGGCGTACGAAGGGCTCTTGCTACAGGAAACGCTAGAGCATTAGCAAGGCATTATCGTAAGGCAGCGAAAAAATTAGCTAAGCTTCAGAATATTGGTAATCATGCTGGTCGTTCGAAAGCAAAAGCTATTGCATATGGAACTGCTGCTGCTGGAACCGGCGCATTAGCTATTGGCGGAACTGGATTAGCTTCTAAAGTTTTTAAATATGGCGCCGCAGGAGCTAAAACATTAAGAACAAAAAGATTAAAAGAAGATTTGCTTTCTAAAGGTTTAAAAGGCATAGAAACTGGTGCTGGAAAAGCTGCAGGAGCAATTGAAAATCTTGGTAAAGGTGAAACTAGATTTTTGTTAAATAGGCCAGTTATTGGTAAAAATGGCACTTTGGAAAAGAAAGCCATTTTGGACAAAAAAATTTCCAATAATACTTTGTTCCGTCTTGGTGCTTTGGGTGCAACTGCTGGTTTTGCTGCTAAATCTGCTCAGCATGCTTATCGTGCTAGAAATGCAGATGCATATAGAGAAAAAGCAGAGCGATTTAAAGAAGCTATGGATGATGTTTTTGCTGGAACTGATTATGAAGGTCATTATGAAAAAGCGCGTCGTAGAAGACGTAATTATGGTTGATGGAGGAGAATACAATGAATAACGAATATTATGGAGCTCCTACAACTCCGACTTCTGATTATCTTGCTCATTATGGCATTAAAGGTATGAAGTGGGGAGTTCGGAAAGCGGTTGCTAGTGGAAGTTCTAGGAGACTTGCTCGTCAGTATGCTAAGGCTTCTAAGAAATTAGCTAAATTAGAAAAACGGGCAGCTTCTGGTAAGAAATATGCGAAGCGTGCTGCTTTAATGGGTGCTGGCGCTGCTGGTATGGGAGCGGTTGCTGCTACTGGTACTGCTGGGATTTCTAACGCTATCGGCGCTGCTGGTACCGCATTTTCTCAGGGTGCTAAGGGTGCTGGTGGTTTAATGCAGCGTGTTGGTGGCGCTATGCAGCGTAGAGGTATTCGTGGTGGTGGTCGTATGACTGCTGCAGGTAAGGCTGTTTCTGGTCTTGGCAAGCATAATGCTAGTGGTGTTGCCGGACGTGTTGCAAATTGGGGCAAGCAGTCCCATGATGTTGCTACTGCTTCTAGGAATATTAGTGGTGAAGTAGCAAGGAGAATGGGCAATGCCGGTATTAAAGGTCAAAGTACAGTAAGAACTATAGGTAATAGAACTGCTGATACACTTGAAAAGTATGGCCATGGCCGTATTTCTAATAGTGGTCTTGTTCGTCTTGGTGCAGCGGCTGCCGGTGCTGGTTTAGCTGGTGGTGCTGCATATAATGCTTATCGTGCTGCTACGACAAAACGTGCTGGTAGGAAAGCTGCTGAATTCCGTAAAGAAATGAATAAAGCCTTCGCTGGTACGCAGTATGCGAACGGTGGAGCTCAGAAACGTAAGCGTCGTCGTGGATAATGCTTAATTAAAATCAAAATGAAAACATATGAGGTGATGCTATGGCCTCAATCATGCAAAGGCTCCAGCACGCCTGGAATGCCTTTCGAAATAACAGAGATCCTACTGAAGATATAGGAGCGGTTTATAATAAACCTGGCCGTTCTGTAATAGGTGGATACGCAAGTTCTATGCGACCGGATCGTTCTCGTTTAACTCGGGGCAAAGAAAGATCTATTGTTACTGCAATTTATAATCGCATTGCGGTGGATGTTTCTCAGGTGAAGATTCAGCATGTCAAACTTGATGAATCACAGAGATTCAAAGAAGTTATGAAGTCTGGTCTTAATGAATGCCTTACGTTAAGCGCAAATATCGATCAAACCGGAAGGCAACTGATTCAGGATGCTGTACTGAGCATGTTTGATGAAGGCTGTGTCGCTTTGGTTCCCGTCGATACGGATATCAATCCAAAATTAAGTGGCGGGTATGATGTATTGTCCATTCGTACAGGTAAAGTTACACAGTGGTATCCTGAAGCTGTTAGAATACTTTTGTATAACGAAGAAAAAGGAATAAAGGAGGAAGTTACTCTTCCGAAATCGATGGTTTCGATTATCGAGAATCCTTTTTATGCTGTAATGAATGAGCCAAGTTCCACTCTTCAAAGGCTTCTTAGAAAGCTTATTTTAAAGGATATGTTGGACGAGAAGAGCGGAGCTAATAAACTCGATTTGATTTTCCAGCTTCCCTATTCTATTAAAACTGAAATGCGGATGGCAGAAGCCGAAAAGAGAAAGAAGAAGATTGAAGAACAATTAGTGGATTCACAGTATGGCATCGCTTATATTGATGCTACCGAAAAGATTACACAGTTGAATCGTCCGGTTGAAAATAATCTTCTTGAACAAATCAGGGATTTAACAGATCAGTTATATGCACAGCTTGGTTTAACAGCGGAGATCATGAACGGTACTGCTGATGAAAAAGCCATGCTTAATTATAACAATCGAATTATTGAGCCTATTCTTTCGGCACTTTGCAATGAAATGAAGAGGAAATTCCTGACAAAGACAGGTAGAACGCAAGGACAGTCTATTATGTACTTCCAGGATCACTTTAAGCTTGCAACAATCGATAAGATTGCTGATCTTGGTGATAAGATGATCCGTAATGAAATTATGACCGCTAATGAAATGCGTTCTAAGCTTGGTTTACCGCCTGCTGATGATCCTGCTGCAGACAAACTTCGGAATCCTAATATGCCGCAATCAGAAGATAGTGGAGAACAGCCAGAAGAACCTGTAGATCCTGAAGAGCTCGAGGAAGCGAAAAAAGTCCTCCTTGATGCGGGTCTTACAGAAAAGGATCTAAGTGAGCTTACCGATGCCGAGGTCGTTGAGCTTGCTGAAAGGTATAAGACTGGCAATCTTGAGGATGAAGAGGAAGAAGCTCCACCTGGAGAACCAGAAGAACAGAAGACTGGATAAATCAAAATAGAAATTGGAGGACACATAACGATGTCAATGGATAGACCTTATGACATTTCCGGTTGGGCAACGATGTGTAACATCAAATGCACTGATGGCCGGGTGATTCGTCCTAATGCCTTCATTGACAATGACGGTGAAGAAGTCCCCATGGTTTATCAGCATTGCCATACTGACCCTGAAAATGTTCTTGGTCATGCTCTGCTGGAGAATCGTGATGAGGGCGTCTATTGCTATTGTTGGTTCAATAAAAATCCGAAGGCGCAGGCAACGAAGAATGCAATCGAAAATGGTGATCTTAAACAGTTTTCGATTTATGCAAATCAGCTTGTGCAGCATGGAAACGATGTTGTTCACGGTTCCATTAAAGAAGTCAGTATTGTCATGAGCGGTGCCAATAAAGGTGCTCGGATTGAGAATCTGAATTTTGCGCATAGCGATGGTTCTTATAACACCGATGATGAAGAGGCATTTATTTATACAAAACCACAGAAAATCTTATGCCATTCAGAGTTGGAGGAAGATGACACGGAGGATGACGACATGAAAAATGATACGCTCGATGTCCAGGCAGTATTGGACGGTATGGATGAAGAGCAGCTGGCTGTTGTTCAGGCTCTTTATGAACAGGGACAGATTGATGCCCTTAATGAAGTAGTCGGCGAAGATGATGAAGAAGAAATCGAGGACGAAGACTACGAAGATGAAGAAGATGTAGTTGACGAAGACGATTACGAAGATGAAGACGTCGATGATGAAGAAGGCATCTATGACGAAGAAGACTTCGAAGACGAAGAGGATGAAGAAGAATATGAAGATCCTGAAGACTTCGAAGACGAAGATGAAGAATACGATGAAGATTATGAAAGCGAAGGCAATTTAGCAGTCGCTCATTCTGATTTTGGAGGTTATGATCCCATGAAATACAATGTTTTTGATGGTAGTGCTGTTGAGGTTAATGATGCGCAGAACACGTTAAGCCATTCCGAGATTCAGGAGATTTTTGCGGATGCTGCTAAAGATCGTCTTGGCAGTCTGAAAGCTTCTGTGCTGGCTCATGCTCAGGATTATGGTATTGAACAGATCGATTGGCTGTTCCCGGATGCTCGTGAACTGAACAATCCCCCGTCTTTTATTCAGCGGGACATGGGGTGGGTAAGTAAAGTTATGCAGGGTACCCGCCACACTCCCTTTAGCCGTATTAAGACTACGTTTGCTGATATTACTGCTGATGAAGCTCGGGCGAAGGGTTACGTCAAAGGTAATCGGAAACTGGAAGAAGTCTTCACTTTGCTGAAGAGAACGACTGATCCGCAGACCATTTACAAAAAGCAGAAGCTGGATCGTGACGATGTCGTTGATATTACTGACTTCGACGTTGTTGCCTGGCTGAAGAGCGAAATGCGGATGATGCTGGATGAGGAAATTGCTCGTGCTATCCTGATTGGTGATGGTCGGGCTACTTCCAGTGATGATAAGATTTCCGAGTCTCATGTTCGTAGCATCTTCCGGGATGATGATCTGTATGTTGTTCGTAAGGAACTGAAGGAAGTTGCTGGCGAAGCCAAAGCGAAGACCTTCATTAAGACCGTTCGGAAAGCTTGGAAGGATTATAAGGGTTCTGGCAATGCGGTTGCTTTCGTGACTGAAGATTGGCTGAGCGAGCTGCTTCTGCTGGAAGATGGCATTGGACATTTCCTGTATCCCACCAAGGAGACGGCTGCTAATGTTCTGGGCGTTCGTGAGATTATTACTGTGCCGGTTATGGCTGATGCTTCTACGACTCGCCATGATACTACTGCCAATAAGGATTACAAGCCTGCTGCGATTATTGTTAATCTGAGCGACTATAATGTTGGCGCTGATAAGGGTGGCTCTGTCAATATGTTCGAAGACTTCGATATCGATTACAACCAGCAGAAATACCTGATTGAAACCCGTTGCAGCGGTGCTCTGGTGAAGCCCTACAGCGCGATCGTTATCGAGGAAGAAGTAAACCCTTAACACCCCCTGAGGAGGGGGATGAGGAACCGGTACCTCCGGTTGAACCTGAACCTGTAGTAGATCCGAAAGACAAGTTTCTTGAAGATTTACAGTCTGGTGGAACAGTGAGCTTAAGCGGCGATATTGCATTGACCGCTTCAATTCCTGTTACTCAGGGTACAGTTATTGAATTGGCTGGTCATACCATTGAAGGTACGCTCTCCTCTGCCCTATTCGCAGTGAATGGCGCAAAGCTTACGCTTAGCGGTAATGGCACAATTCAAAATAAGAAATGGATTGCCAATGTTACTAATGGCGGTCAATTAACAGTTAATGGTGGCACTTATATAAGTCAGAAAGAAGCATTTATTGCTAATAATGGTGGAACAATTATTTTTAATGATGGTCATATTATTTGTGATGAATGCGGGTTGAACATTGCTGGTAATGCAACGTTAGAGATGAATGGCGGTTTAGTTGAAACCAATGATAACATGGGCATTGGTACCAATGGTACGAATGGACGTGGCGGTAATACGATTACTATGAACGGTGGTAAAATTGACGCCAGTATTAAGTCTAGCGGTTATGAAGCGATTGGTGTTTATATTGCCAATAGCGATACATTTATCATGAACGATGGTGAAATTATTGCTAATGGTGGCACTGGTCTGTGTATGCGTGGTGGCGATGTTCAGATTCATGGCGGTAAGATTACTGCAACCAAGACCGATAAGCAGGGTGTTGAAGTACCCGATGGTAAGATTGCTGATAGGAATAGTGTCATGCTGGGTTGTGCGGCTATTATTTATGATGAAGCTGCAAATTATCCCGGTAAGGCCGGCATGAAGCTTACAGTTGATGGCGGTATTATTACTGGTGTTGATCATTCTATCCAGGTGCTTAGTAATGAGGAAATTCCGCAGGTTTTCGTGACTGGTGGAACATTAACTCCTGCTTATTCGGAAGGATAATCAAAATGGAAATTGAGGAGGTGATTTGATGGCCAGATTTTATGGAGAGATTGGTTTTCTTCGAACGGAAGAAGAAGATCATGATAATCGTCCAGGTATTTGGGTGGAAAAGATAACTAAACGTAAATATTATGGCGATGTTCTTTCTAACAGCCGTCGTTGGGAACAATCAGGAACTTTAAATGATAATCTGGTCATCAATAACCGAATCAGTATCGTTGCTGATAGTTTTGTCAAAGCAAATATTGGCGCGATGAAATTTGTAAGATGGCAAGGAATAAATTGGAAAATCACAAATGTTGAAGTCCAATATCCTCGACTTATCTTAACGATCGGGGGTGAGTATCATGAGCCAGAGCAGGCGAATACAGTTGCACTTGAAGCTGGAACAATTACTTGGCAGTAGGAATGTGTATTTTCAGCCTCCTACAGGAACTAAGATCAATTATCCATGTATTGTATATAGTCTTGCAACAGCAAATGATGTTCACGCCGATGACAAAATATATAGGCGGTTGTATAGATATACACTGAACTATATTACGAAGGATCCTGACGATCCTATGCGAGATAAGATTGACGATTTGCAATACTGCGCTTTCGATAGAGTTATTGTAAATGACAATCTTTATCATTATTACTATACGATCTACAATTGATGGAGGTATGTTACAATGGCAGACTCTAAGAAACTTGTATGGGATAAAGACGCTACTCGAGAGTTTGAATCTGGTGTAAGTCAGGTTGCTTTATTCCCGATGACTTCTGCTGGTACTTATGATAAAGGTATTGCCTGGAGTGGCGTTACCGGTATCGACGAAAATCCTAGTGGTGCGGATGCTACCGATCTGTATGCGGATGATATTAAATACGCTACTCTGCGTTCTGCCGAGAAGTTTGACTTTACGATTTCCGCGTTTGATTACCCGGATGAGTGGGGCGAGTGCGACGGAAGTGCTGAAGCGGCTCCTGGCGTTTATCTTGGACAGCAGGGTCGTAAGGCATTTGGTCTTGTTTATAAGACCAAAATTGGTGACGACACTCATCCTGGAATGGATAAGGGCTTTAAGATCCATGTTATTTATAACAGTACTGCTTCCCCGTCTAGTCGTAGCTATGCGACGATTAATGAGAATCCCGATGCTATTACTTTCAGTTGGAGTGCTACTTCTACGCCGACGAATGTGACTGGCTATAAGGCGGTTTCTACGATTGTTATTGATAGCACCAAAGTTCCGGAAGCAAAAATGACTTCACTTTTGGAGAAACTTTACGGTAGTGATAATACTGATGCCGCAATGCAGACTCCTGATCAGATTATTAATCTGCTGAAGGCTACTACTTCTGGTGGTAATTCGTAATTTTTGATTATTAATAAGGGCGGATGACAGCTTCAGGCATGACTTATCTATTAGGAGGAGGCTTTGCAAATATGCATCGAACCGACCTCGTCATGTACAGCGTACTGCAACGATGGAGCGTCTGATCAGCGCAACTACCAGAGGGGGTAGGGCTGGTAGAATGGACTTATTAAATCCGTATGGTCATTCCGGGCATTTATGCGTACCTTCAGCCATACGGTATTTTTGATTTTTTTTCATTTTATTCGAAATTAAAGGAGCAGGGTATTTATGTTAAAGAAGTTAATTAAATACGTCGATTATGACGGAAAAGAAAGAGCCGAGAATTTTTATTTCTATATGAGTAAAGCTGAATTAATGGAAATGGAACTTGGCACCGTTGGTGGTATGCAGAATCTTATTCAGCTGATTATTGATAAACAGGATATTCCGAAGATTATGGAGGCTTTTAAAACCATTATTCTTAAATCTTATGGTGAAAAATCTGCTGATGGTCGTCGGTTTATCAAGAGTAAAGAACTTTCTGAAGCTTTCTCTCAGACAGAAGCATATTCGAATTTGTATATGGAATTGATTACAGATGCTGATGCAGCAGCAGTATTTATTAATGGAATAGTTCCTGAAGATGTTGCTGCGGCTGCTGCTCAGGCTCGTAAAGAACGTGAAGCAGAAGTTAAGGAAGAAGTTAAAGAAGAAAAAGAACCTGTTAAGTTTGAGAAGAAAGACGAGAAACCTAAGAATGAAAATAATGCAGATGCCCCCGTGCATTTGCTGAATAATTAAATAAATGAGGTGAAAGAGTGCTTACAATTATAATTCCGGAGAAAGAGTTGTTTGATGAGTCTGATGGCTCTTTTTTAATGTTACCGGAAACTGAATTACATTTAGAGCATTCTCTCATCTCGCTCTCTAAATGGGAATCAAAATGGAAGAAACCTTTTCTTAGCGAAGAAGATCATACAAAAGAAGAAATCACCAGTTATATTTACTTTATGTCCATTGATCGAAATCCAGATATGAAAGTTATTGAACATATTGATTACGATCAGTATAAAGAAATACTTGAATATATTGGGGATTCACATACCGCTACTAAAATTTATGATAGAAGACCTCAGAGGGGTGGAAAGAAAGAAATTTATACCTCTGAGGTTCTTTATTATCTTATGATTTATTATGGAATTCCATGGGCTGCTGAAAAATGGCATCTTAATAGATTGCTTACATTAATCAGAGTTTGTGGAATTAAAGGTGGTACTACGAATCAGGCAATGGATATGAATGCAATATTTGCACAAAATCGGGCATTGAATGCTGCTAGGAGAACTCCTAGGTAATGGCTGATAAATCTCCGATACGATTTATTCATAAAGGTGATTTTACAAAACTTGAAGGTTTTCTTGCTAAGTCTATTGGATTTAAACCAATTATCAGGACTATTCTGAATAAATATGGCAGACTTGGAGTAGAAGCATTAAAAGAAGCCACTCCCAAGGACACCGGCAAAACATCTGAATCCTGGTATTATACAATTGATGAAGATCAAAATGGCAATTTGAAGATAACTTGGCGAAATTCGAATTTAGGAAATGGCTGGGCTCCAATTGCCATTCTTCTTCAATATGGTCATGCCACAGGAAATGGCGGATATGTTCAGGGCCGGGATTATATCAATCCGGCAATTGATAAAGTTTTTCATAGAATTGCCGATGAAGCATGGGAGGAGGTAAATCGAAATGGCGGTAGAAACCGTTGACACTCGAGTTGTAGAAGCGCGATTTGATTCAAAGCAATTCGAAAAAGGTGTAGATAAGACTGTTAAAAAACTTGATGAGCTTAAAAAGTCTTTGAATCTTAAGGATACAGGAAAATCAGTTGCGGATCTTGGCGATAAGATTTCTGAGTCTACTAGTAAAGCATCCGATTCTTTAGAAAAACTACAAAATCGGTTTACTTCTTTCGCAGGAATGCTTAAGCAGAAATTTCTTGGTGGAATTGCTGATGAAATTGTTGGCGTGTTTTTTAAGCTTAAGAATAGTTTTGAAAGCTTAGTTTCGAGTATGTCCACTGCGCAAATAAGCAGAGGTATGCAAAGATATACTGATATTCTAACTTCTGTTCGAACTTTAACCGCTGCTGGTGTTTCGGAAAATGCGGCGTATGAATCAATTGAACGGTTAGGTATGTATGCAGATCAAACTTCGTATTCGTTAGATGAACTTGTTTCAACGATGTCTAAGTTCAAAACAGCTGGTGCGTCGCTAGATACAGCTCGTCGAATGGTTGAAGGTTTATCTAACGCGGCTGCGTCAATGGGTGTTAATGCTCAGCAGGCTGCTAGGGCATATTTGAATTTGCAGCAGGCCTATTCCAAAGGAAAGATGACTCAGGCGGACTGGATTAGTTTTGAGTCACTTCCGATGGTTGGTGAGAAATTTAACCAAGCAATTTTGGATGCTGCGGAAAAAGTTGGTACTTTAAAGAAAAATGCAAAAGGTACTTATGAAGTTGTTTCTAAAGCAGTTAAAGCAGATGGTGGAGTAGGTGGAAGAGTTTCTGGTGCAGCAGCAAAAGGAATTACTGCTGAAAATATGGGAACTAAACTTGCTTCAGGCTGGTTTAATAAAAAGGTAATGGAAGAGGTTTTCGGTAATACTTATTATTTTGAGGACATTGGTATTGCTGAAGTTAATAAGATAAAGAAAAAAGAAGAGCAAATTAAAGCTGATTTAAGAAAAGAAATTGAAAAAGGTATTGTTGCAGAAAAAGATTTTGATAAAGAAGTTACCAAAAGGCTTCAGGATTATTTTGATGAAACTAATAAGGCATCATTAGAAGAAAAGAAAAAAGAGATTGCAGAACGTAAAAAGACTAAGCAATTAGAATATGACGCAGCTGTTAAAGATTTAAAAGGTGACGAACGTAAAAAGGCAATGGAAGAATATCGTAAGTCCATTGCTGAATTAGATAAAGAGCTTACAGATTTTGAAAATGCTCATCATTTAAGTGCTTTTGCTTATCAGGCGTTTAGAGCAGGTCAGGAAGCTAGAAGCTTTACAGATGTTCTGAATACTTTAAAGGACGCTATTTCAAGAGGCTGGGCAACATCATTTGAACTTATATTTGGTAAACTTGATGAAGCTTCTGCATTTTTTACTAAATTAACGGAAAGCCAATTTGCAGAAGGAATTTATGCTATTGGTGAATTTCGTAATGCAGTTCTTGAAAGTTGGAGAAATAATGGTGGCCGTGAGGATATGCTAAGTGTTCTTGAATATATGGATGATCTTGCAGGAAATATATTTAAGAAACTTGGTTTAATCACTGACGAAGAAGATTATTTTAATAAGCATTTTGATGAGCATAAATATATGGCTTTAAATCAGAGAGATCCGGAAGCTGCCGAACAATATAAACAATCTATTCAGGATGAGGCTGCTGATCATTCTCCATTTGAAGATATGGCAAAAGAGCTTGGTCAGAGATTATCTATTGTTGGGAGAAATATAAAAGATTTCTTTGAAGGTGTTAAAAAATGGTTCACTGAAGCTGATACTACAGGTGTTTCTAGGCTTCAGAGAATTACGAATATTATCAATAATTTTAGTAATGTTTTTACTGGTGCTGCAACTGCAGTTGGTATGGGTTTAGAATTTATTGGTAATATTTATTTAAGTCTTAAAACTACCTTTGATCATCTTTGGCAAGCTTTAGATCGGTTAACTCAGAAATTTTTTAGTTTATTTAATCCGAAGGCATCACAGGAAGGCTTGACAGTATTTAGAGCAATTGAAGATACTTTTAATAATATATTGAAAGTTGTTCAGCCTTTAGATGAACCTTTAGGAAAAATAATAGATATACTTACAGATATAATAAGTTTTGCCATTGATATTGGTGCGGGAACTGTAGTTGGTAATATTCAGTTTTTTGCTGATGCTTTTGGTTTATTATTAGAACTTTTAGGAATTGGATCTTCTCAGCAAGATCGCAAAGCTGGAGTTCTTGATGGTATCACTAAAGAAATTGAAAATTTTGGCGAGGTTTGTAAAAGTGCTATTAAATCTATTGGCGAGTTTTTCGATTCTATATTTAAGGATTTAAGGATTTTCTTAGGATTAGATAAAGAAAACAAACTTAAAGAAGGCGGAATATTCGCTAATATTCAAGATTTCTTTAAGACGAATGAATTTGTCGAAACTGTTAAGGGTTGGATTGATAATGCTATAAAGAATATTGGAGAATTTATTAGAAGTATACCAAGTAGACTTGGCAAGATATTTTCTGGAATAAAAGAAGGTATTTTAGATCTATTTTATGAAGGTTTTTATATTGATTCAAAAGGTGAAAAAACTTGGATTAAAAAGCCATTACTTCAGTGGCTCGAAACTGCCTATAATACGGTAGCAAATTTTATAACTATAGATATTCCGAATTTTATAAAGAGTCTCCCCTCTTTGATTGGTAAATTTTTAGAAGGAATTTTCTATACGACAGACGGCGCTACTTCTTATTATAAAGATGGTAAGTTGCAGCCTTTGTATAATAAAGTTCCGAATGCACTTAAACAATGGTTAGATCAAGCTATAAAGGATGTCACGGAGTTTATTTCTTCTATTCCTGGGGAAATAGCTAAAATTCCTTCAATTATTGGAGAATTCTTTTCTGGGTTATTTTATGAAAAGAAAACGGCTAAGAAAAATGTTAAGGGATTTTATGAATATCAGGATACAAGAACGCCGTTAAAGAGATGGCTTGACCAGGCGGTTCTTGATGTTAGAAATTTTATAAAATCTATTCCCGGAAAACTTAAGAAAATTCCAAATATAATTAGTGAGTTTTTTAAAAACTTACTTTATACAGGCTTTTATAAAGATTCAAAAGGAAATAAAACGTGGGTTAAAAAGCCATTTGTGCAATGGGTGGATGATAACTTAATTAAACCACTTTCCGAATTCGTTAAGAATCTTCCTACTTATATTGGGCAAGGAATTGGAAATGTGTTTAATTTTGTTAAGACTGTTGTTGGTGCTATATTTGGAAAAGAAAATGGTGAACCTGTAACTTCTACAGATATTGAAAATGAACTTCAGGAACCATTTTCTGGTATAAATTTAAATGGCGTTTTAGAGACAATTAAAGATATTGGAAAAAATATTTTAAATGGCATTATTAGCGCGTTTACTGGGAATCTTGATTGGGAAAATAATAAAGATTGGATTCAAACAAAAGTTGCTAATGCTATTGACGGAATTCGTAAAAAAGCAGAAGAAGTTTGGCCAAAAGTTCGTGATTGGTTTGTTAGTTTACCTGAAAGTATAGCAAATTTCTTTAAAGGTGAAGATGGGACTAAAAATGAATCAACGCCAATTGGATCTGCGATTAGCGCATTTATCAAATCTGTTGGTGAATGGTTAAGTTCAATTCCAGATACTTTATTAACCGTATGGGAAAATATAGAAAAGCAAAGCGGTACTATATGGGACTCTATTATTGGATGGATAACTGGAAATCCTAAAGACACGTCTAAATTAAAATCAGAGTATCAATCTTATTATGATGACTTAATTCGCGGAGGAGCTTTTTCTGATGCGGAAGATTATAAGAAATTTGCTTTATATCAACAGTGGCGTGATGATAATCCAATTGCTGCTAATATAGAAGATTTCTTTAAGCATCTTGTAGATTATTTTGGCGAAAAAATAACAGCCATTCCAGGTCAGATAGAAGATGCATGGAATTCACTAGTTACAGTAGCAACTATTGTTTGGGATGTTATCACTGGTCAATACGATCCAGACGATCCTAAAGATTATGGCAATCCTATTTTTAATAAAATTGAAGAATTTGTTGGCGAATTTGCAATTCAGATTGCCACTAAATTTAAAGAGCTTCCTTCAAAGTTAAAAGGTGCTTGGGATACGGCTGTAGATATTGGCAAGATGATTAAAAATGTTATATTTGGTAATACAGGAAAGCCATTATTTGATCAAGTTACATACAATAATATTTTGTTTGGTAAAAATTTCGCGAGTGAAAATTGGTCTCAAGAAACTCGTGAAAGAATGGCTGAATTATATAAAAATAGTACTACCGATTATACAAATGGTAATTCTAATAATCCTTTATACAAATCTATCGAATCGTTCTTTGATGGAATTGTTAAATGGGTAGTTTCAGAAGCGAATGCATTGCCTAATAAAATTAGAATTGCTTGGGGTTCCGTAGTCGATATTTCAAAAACCATTGGCGAAGTTATATTTGGAACTGGTAAACCAGTATTTGATAAAAATATGTATAATAAAATGCTGGGTGCCGATGGTCATGGAACTGCTGCGGCTGAAGCATATAAGAATTCTGTTAAAGACTTTGGTAATCCAATTATAAATTCCATTTCTTTATTTTTTGAGAAAATTAGAGATTGGGTTCGTGAATCTATTAATAAATTGCCGAGTCTTATAGCAGAAAGTTGGACAGTTACTAAAACAATAGGTTTGGTTATTTGGGATATAATTACTGGGCAATATGAATCTAAAAAAGAAAATCAAGATGATACATTATATAATAGTATTGGGACATTTATTGAATCATTTGCTAAAAAAGTTGGAATTAAACTAAAAGAAATTCCTGATAAGATTAAATCTGCTATTGGAACGATTGGTGATATAGCAACAATAATTAAAAATGTTATATTTCACAATACAGGAAAGCCATTATTTGATGAAGCTACTTATAATAGTATATTATTTGGAACGAACAATGCGAGCGAAAAATGGTCTCAAGAAATTCGTGAAAGAATGGCCGAACTGTATAAAAATAGCACAACCGATTATACAGAAGGTGAATCTAATAATCCTTTATACAAAGCTATAGAGTCATTTTTCAATGGAATTGTCAATTGGATTAGAGATCAAATTACGTCATTACCTGATAAAATTAGGAACCTTTGGTCAACGGCTAAAGATATTGGGTCTATTATCAGAGATACTTTATTTGGTTCGGCGCATGTTATTGACGAAAAAGAAATTGAAAGGCTAATGGCTATAGATCCTTCTGGTTACGCCGCAAAGATGTATAAAGATACGGCAATGGAATATAATAATCCTTTATATACATCTTTAGCTAACTTTTTTGTAAGGGTTCGCGATTGGATACGTGGATTTATTACTGATTTACCAGACAATATAGCTAAAGGTTGGAATGCTGCTAAAGAATTTATGAAAGAAATTGGCCCAATTATTTTATCAGGTTTACAAAGCGCTTTAGATTGGGTTGGAGATAGATTTAACGATATAACAAATTTTATGAATGATGCGCATAATGATAATATATCTGTATTTACAGCGATAAAAGAAAAATTAAAATATACTGATGATACTGGAAAAGAAATTGAAAATCCAATATGGACAGCTATTCAGAAGATAGGCGAATCAATAAAGAGGATCATTGTAGAAGTTATACCAAGTTTTATTACAAGCGCAATTGATGAAATTAAAATAAGTTTCCCATCATTAATTTCAAATTTATTTAATATTGGTGGAAATGATAAAAATGATGCTGAAAAAATATTAATTGATTCCGTGATTCCAAAATTTGATCAGAATTATTATGATTCTTTAATTAATGCTGGTGCATTTGGAGATGCTGAAGAATATAAAAAGAAATTTGAAGAAAGAAAAGACGAACTGATTAAAACGAATTCGAATTTAGTTGTAGATTATTATGAAGCAATGGCTGACCAGTATGGTGTCAGTGTAGACGAAATAAAATCTATAATGTCAGATTCGAATGGATCGATTTCAGGTTTTGGTTTTATAGTTGGGGCATTTGCAGACAGCATTTCTGAAGAAGATATTAAAAAAGCTGAAGAACTTAAAGAAAATGATAAAAAAATACAAGAACTTACTGCTGAATTAATTAAGAATAAAGAAATAGCAATAGCATACGCTGGAGATAAGGATCATAAAAGAGAATATGATGATGCTGTTGCAGAGCAACGTAGATTACAAAAATTAATTGACGAATTACAAATAACAGAAGAAAAAAGTAGTGATATACAAAAGCAAGATACAAAATTAGATAATAAAGTAGATAAATCATCAAAAAGTGGTCTTCCAGGAGTTGACACGATAGTAAATGGATTTGGGAATTTATTTTCTACGATAGGTAATGTATTTGGTAGTGAAACTGGTAAAACGGTTGCATTACTAGTTGCGGCATCTGTTGTATTATATGCGTTACGTGATATGCTTAGCCTTTCAGATGAAATTGAGGCGCTTGGAACTACAGCATTAAAAATAGCATTTGGTGGAATAGTCGCAATTGTTGGCTATATGGTATATTTAGCAACGCAAACGGATCAAACAAAGTTTAATCGTGTTAAAGAAATGTTTACTCATATTGAAAAGTTTTTAGAAAATTTAGCTGGCGTTTTAATTTTATTGAAAGCAATGGATTTAGGATCTGACATAGCGGAAACTATAACTGAATTTAAAAAAGCTGGTAATGGAGCTACTGGCGGGGTTGGAATTATTGGAAAAGCTTTTGATGTATTAAGTGGCCCATTGAATATATTATTTGGGTCAAGCGCAGTTGGAGTTGGAATCGAAAGTATTACCGGAAAATTGACAGATAGTGCAATTAAAATTGGCCAGTCATTTGATGTATTGGTTGATGTCATGGCCCCGTCAATAGATAATTTAGCTGGATTAAATACAAATATTGATTCCGCTATAGAAGTTCTTGGAAAAGTTGGAACATTAATTGCTTCTTTTACTGGTATGGTTTCGGAAGAGCAAGACAACGTTTTTTGGGAGCAAGTAAATGATTCTTTAATACGTTGGGGAGAAGAAACAAGCGAGGAAACTGGAACTAATCGACATACATTGTTACATAATTTAGATAATAAAATGTCTTTAATTTATATGATGTCTGTTGTTTTCAGAGAACTTGGAAATGCATTAAATGCCATTTCAAATGCGGGGAGCATTGAAGAAATAAAAGAAAAATTAAAAACAATGTCGGAAGTTATTATTAGTGATGAATTTTATAACGTATATCTAAATTTATTAAAAGGTATATATAGATTATGTCAAATAGAAGATGATGTTTCTATTCAAACTGGATCTAGATTGGCGGATATTAGCCAAATTGGTATTGTAACAAGATTTATGGCGGATTCATTATCTGTTTTTTCTGATTCTATAACAGGGATTGATGACGAATCTATAACGGCTATGAATCACTTTTTTGAATTATTAGATAAATTAGCAGAAATCATTGGAACTAATAAATTTACTGGTACGCAAGGTTCGGAATGGAAGCAATTCTTCTTTGGTGACACAAGTCTTGGAGCATTTGGAAAAACATTAAATACTTTTGCAGTTTATATGGTTCCTGTTTTTAGATCAATAAAGAATGTAAAAGATGTGTTATTTGGTGAAGATATTATGGATGTTGAATCTTCCGATTTTAAAAATCGATACGGAATGATTGAACAAACGATTACTGAAATTGTAAGTTTTTCAAGACAACTATTATCATTAGCCAATTGGATGTCGTTTACAGCTTTTGATAGATCTAAAATAGAATCGGTAGGATCTGTACTTCCAAAATTAGGAACTCAAATAAATGAATTTTTGCAAAATGTTAAAATTACTGAAAGTGGAGATATTATAAATTTAGAGTATGCGACTACGATCGGTACATTTTTAGAAACATTAAAAGATTCTATTTTAGGAGCATTGACATATTTTGAATCGGCTCCAGAAAAGTTTGATTATTTAGCAGATGCACTTATTGGAAAAGATGGAAAAAGTGGTTTTATTGGTAGAATAAATTCAATAGGATCTGTAATAACAAAAGATAGTGATATTTATGATACAGTTGATATTTTATGGAAATTATCAGAGGTTATAAATTCATTTTCTGGTTCGGATTCTTCTGGAAAATTTATATATCAAACAGCTTTAGAAAATATTATGTCATTAGCTTCTAATGGGGATTTTGATATAGTAGCTCCTATTATTTCTGCTTTAGATAAGTTGAAAGAATATCCTTGGTCTGATATTTTAACAGATGACTTTTATAGTTTTGCAAAGAATTTTAGTATGAATTTAGGTATTGCAGATCCAGCAACTGGTCGTGATACACAACCGATATTTGCTATTATTGATGCGTTTGATTGTTTAAAAGAATATTCTTGGTCTTCTATTTTATCCGATGACTTTTACACTTTTGCTGAGCAATTTAGAAATGCCCTTGGTATTTTATCATTTGATGATAATAATTCCATGACTGCATTGTCCGAATCACTTAATGAACTTGCATCGTTTAAGTGGGAAGATGTTAATACTGATTTTACGGCGCCAATGATTACACCTGTATTAAATTTAGAAGATCAGAATTTTAAAGATCAGATTGCAAAAATGCATCAGATGCTTGGCTTTACAATGGATGAAACTGGTATGCTTGTTAATCCCGAATTAACGTTTAATAATAATTTGGATCTTCCTAAACTTGATGATATTTCTAATAAACTTGATTATCTTAATACGATTGCTCTTTATATTAGTCAGCTTAAAGAAACTGCTGATCAGTTTAATACTTCTTTATCGAATATGCAATTTATTATTAATGGCGAAGAATTTACAAAAGTTATTGGACCGACAATGGATCGGTGGCTTGGAACAGAAGGGTTCTATGCTGCGCGTTTGATAACTTAAAGAAAAGGAGGAGATACCAGTATGGCTTCACAAATTTCTCAAGCTGCTTTATATCATTCAGTAATATTTAATGACGGTAAAGTTACAAGGAACACGTGGACAGACTGGTATCTCATTCCTTCTTCTCGCCCAGTTATTGTTCAGCCTACTCCAATTTATAAATATGTGGAGATTCCTGGAAGAAATGGATCGTTAGATCTTACGGATTATTTGGTTGGAGAACCAACTTATTCTGATCGCAAAGGTTCTTTAGAATTTATCGTTGTTAATAATGTTGGTAATTATTTAGATTATGGTAAAAAGAACAATCCAAAAAAGCCAAATGATAAGTCAACATTTCCTCATAAGGCTGCAGAATCTTTGGGCAATTGGGTTGCAAGAAAAGATGTTATAGCAGATTTTTTAAATGGACGTAAAATGAAAGTCACTTTAGAAGACGATCCTGAATATTATTATTATGGTCGAGTATTTTTTAAAGAATGGCGAGCCGATGCACAGTTTTCAAGAGTAGTAATTGAATATCAATTAGAACCATATAAACGTTATAGAGATGGTAAGGAGGCCGGTTTATAATGTTTGACATTTATATTAAAGATTATAACGATGCAAACGGAAAACTGGTTTCCACAGAAACGCTTGTTCAAACCATTCCTGCTGAAAAGCCTGGAGATTTAAAACTTATTTCTCCTATTGTTAAAGCAGAAATGGGTAGCGCAGAATCGTTTAATTTTGATATAGAAGGCGGAACTAAATTTTATGATTCCTTCCATCAAATGAAAACGTTTATGCGTGTTGTTTATGATGGTGAAACTATATTTTATGGGCGCGTTCTTTCGATTGAAAACGGCTTTTATGGAACACGTAAACTTCGCTTAGAAGGTCCTTTGGCATTTCTTAATGATACTTCTATTGAGGGCATAAAAGAGGAGTCTAGAACTAAAATAAGTGTGTATTCGTATCTTTCAAGACTTATCAATAATCATAATTCTATGGTTGCGGATTCTAAACGTACTATTTCTTTAGGTGAAGTACCTGGAGATTATTCTTCTAATATTTCTTTTGATCAGAGAATTGATAATGCTGAGCGTAAATTTGGAGAAGATAATTGGACAGATACAAAAGCTGCCGTAGAAGATCTTCGAAGCCATTATGGTGGATATTTAAGAGTACATTGTAATGGCCATAAAGGTGCGAATAATACTTATGTTGATGATGGTCATTATCTGGATTGGATGAACCATTATTTTAACAAGAGTGAAAATACACAAACAATAGAAGTTGGAAAAAATGTTATTGATATTAGTACATCTACGGAAATTGATAATATTTTTACCGTAGTTATTCCGATTGGAAATTCGAAGACAACATCTTATGAAAGTGCTGATGGAACTAAAAAATCCACTGGTCCTAAGCATTTTTATATAGATGGTAGAGAAATGACAGTACCGAGTATTTGTAAAGAAAATGGTGGTCGTTATAGTGCATGGGAATTAAATTCTGGTTATCATACGCATGACGATTATGCCAATGCCATAAAGAAATATGGTCGGATTGTTAAAACTGTTGTTTTCGATGATGCAGAAACCGCACAGGAACTTTACAACAAATGCCAAGAATGGATTAAGAATAATTATCAAGGCGAAGTTACTAAATTTACAATAAAAGCCGTTGACATGCACCAAATTGGTGATAAAAAAGTATCAAAAATATCTGTTGGAGATAGAGTTCGAATTATTTACCCTGTTATTAAAGAAAACGGTAAAATTGAAAAAAAAGAACTAGTTCGAACTTGTCTCAGTATAAGTTATGATCTTTATAACCCAGAAAATAATCAGTATACATTTGGTATTCCTGCGAACATCCTTACAAAATCATATGGTGTTACTAAGCAAGGAAAGAAAGCTCAAACAGCTTCTTCTAGTCCGAAAGTAGAATCAAGTGGAGGCGGGTCTACAAAAACTGTAGAATGGCTTGATAAAGTAACAGATTGGCTTGCTCATCATAAAATATGCTATAAACATAAAGCTGATGGTAGAACTATAGATTCTGATGTTTATAATCCAAGTGCATCTTCAGATCGTTTTCCATGGCAATCTAATTACGTGAGTTACGAAAAAGGTCCATATACTGGAACAAATTACCATCGTAATTATTTTTATGATGTAGAATATTCTATTGGTGTTGGTCAGTTCACCTTATGGAAATTTACACCAAATGGAGAAGGAAAAGATTTTGATCAGCATGAATTAGATCAAATTCTTTTTCAGATTGATCAAAGCATGGCTGGTTATCCTGATGCTACTAAAAAACAAGCTAAACAATATGCTGAAAAAGAGTATCGCAGAAGTAGAGAATATCATTCTTGGAATCGAGAGCTAATTACTTTACATGGTATTTTAACACACGAATTAATTGTAAATTGCAATATTATTCAGTATGTTCAAGAGGAATATGGTTATGATTTGTCAAATATGAGTGGCGTTACAATGCCTAATTTAACATATACTGATGAAAATGGCGTTCAAACAACTGTCGTTGCTGGTGAAGGTGGAAAACTTGTAACTAAAGAAATGTTTAAGCCAGACTATAAAGGCGATCTTCCTGCAGGTTTTCATATTGTTAATACAAAAAACGGTCGTAGTGTTGCTTCAGTTCTTGACGAAGATGGTAATTGGCGTTATTGGGAAGTTGATAAAGAAGGTAACGTTGTAGAAACATCTATTCGAGAACTTAAATGGTATACAGACGAAAGTAAAGATTTTCGTGGCTCAATGATAAAAGAAGGATATGCTGGCGAAGATGGCGAAATTCATATTTACAAATTTGGTCAAGAAATTGAAAAATGGGCTAATGGTGAAATAGTAGTCGCTAGCGTTGATGGTGATGTTGTTCAGATTGGTAGTAGAAGAACCAAATGGGCTACTAATGTTGCACAAAATTTTAATGGAACATTTCTGAATTCCATAGAATTTATTGTAGAAGATTCTGAAGATCCTAGAGCAAAAAAGGCGATTCGAGTTGGCTCGGTTGGTCAAGCAAGTTATATTGCCAAATATGATGAAACTTTGCATTGTTATGTTTGGGATAAAGATGCAACAATGGCTGACGTTGCTGCTGGAACGCACGTGCTTTTAACTGGCGATGGTTTTTGGGATACGAACAATTTAGCTTTACAAGGTGGAGTGCAAACTGTACAAAATCCAGATGGAACTAGGGTAACATATATTAATTCTGATAGAACAGTTATTGGCGATGTTGACACAGATTTTACAGTTCTTGAAGCTTTAAAAGCTGCTGGTGTGATAATAGAAACATCTGGTGGGCATTATAAAAGAAATGCACTTGTTGCAGAATCTATTTATACAGTAGATATTAATGGTGTCAAAGCACGTTTACAAACAATTGAATCTGATTACATTACTACTCAAAATTTATCTTCGCATATAGCGCATCTGGATATAGTAACAGTTCAAAGTTTAAAGTCAACTGGTGATGTGTCTGGTAAAAATATACGCTGCAATAATGGCGATATTTATTTGCATCGTGAAACGGCAACTGGAATGGAAATATTAAATGTGGCAATGAGTTCCGCCGTATGGTCTGCTAAAATTACATTGTCAGATAATATTTATACATTAAAACTTTATGATATGACCGGTTCTGAAATCACCAAAACATCGCAGTATACTCCACAAACTTTTAGCCGAGCCATTTCAGCGTTTAGCGGTAGCTGGAGTGGCAAAACGTTAACCGTTACAGCAACACCGCAAAATCAAACATGGGTCAAAAGTTTTCAACTTAAAAATACTGCTTGGTCTGGAGCTCAATATACGATATATTTTGACACATATACTCCTCCAACAACTGGTGGTATCGTTGTCGATACTGGAGAAGCGGAATGTAAATTATATCATACAATATTAGTGTCAAGCTTGATTTCTGCAATTACAGCGGATACTTTAAATGATATTCCTGGGAGTAATACAAGATCGACAGTAACCATTAAGGCTGTAAATTCAGAAAATACTCAATTAAAAGCTGCTGATTTTACGATTAGTGATCCAACGACATATTACTATACCACGTCTGGTTCAGATAATAGGAAGCATTGTGTAAATTTAATGCTTGGTAATACGTTAGTTGGCAGAAAAGATATTGAAGCTTTTTACACTACCGCATACAGTTCTGGTGAAGGTACAGGTAAATCTGAAGGTTGGAATGCTGCAAGAAATGTTGTTGTAAATAATTTTCCAACAACAACGAATACTAGTCGCACTGGTATTTCAATTATATATCCTTCAGCAACTCCAATGGCTACTGGTGAAGGTAATGATTTATCCCGTGCTTATACGATGATGAATTACGATAATGATAATGTCGATTTAAGAACACCAGTAGGCACATCGTCAATTACTGTTGCTCGTTTCCCACATAATAAATATACAAGTGCATGGAATGCTGCTCGTAAAATAGTTACTGATAATTTACCGCAAACTGCAAATACATCAAATACTTCGATTGCAATCAAATATCCATCTGCGACTGTTGGAGGCACAACACCTTCTCAAGTATCATATTATTTATCCGAATATGATAAGAACACAATGGATATTAAAACAAGTGTCAATGGAACAGCTGTAACCGTGGCTAGAAAAGCTCATAATCAATGGACTGCTGGAGAAACATCAGGTAAGGAAACTGGTTGGGCAAAAGCTTATGGTAAAACTTCAGTTCCAAGAGCTACTGCGACTTCAAATTCTTATACTGTTAAAAATCCAGCTCAAGATTATGATACCCAATCAGTATGGAATTATAAAATGGTCAACACGTCTGGAAGCGATAATATAGATAAAGTTGATCTTCAAATTAATACTACTGGTTCCACTTGGGTTACAGTTGCTAGATTTACGCATGGAAGATATTCTGGTGGATGGACCGTAGCAACTAGTAAAGTAAATTTACCTACAACGGAAAATACATCAAATACTTCGATTGCGATTAAATATCCATCTGCAACAGTTGGTACTTCTGAGCCATTACAACGTTCATATTATTTATCCGAATATGATAAGAACACAATAGATATTAAAACAAGTGTTAATGGAACAGCTGTAACCGTGGCTAGAAAAGCTCATAATCAATGGACTGCAGGTTATGAAGATGGCTCTAGTAATGCATTATCAAAATTAACGACATCTATAGGAAATGTCGTAACCACTGGTTCTAATGGAAGATTATGGGCTAGTTCATATAGAGACGTTACTGTTAAAAATAATGGTTCAGTTATATCATCGCTTACCCAAAGAGTTTATACGCCATGGCTTGTTTATACAGATAGTACTCCAAATCAAGGCTCATTTACTTCTGGACTTAATATTGCTTTAACATGGGCTGGTACGGAGCTTGGCGTTTGGGGTGTTCCTGCAGATCGTTGGCAAGCTGGTAGAGAATATGGTTACGAAGAGTGTTACAACGAATACGCAGATATAATCGAAGGCGGTGGTGGTGGAAGTGGTGAATCAACGTCACATTCCATAAGTGTTGATACAAAATTATATACTGCTGGAGCCGCATATTCATCTGGAGGTAAATCTGGAGGAACAATTTCTAAAGGAAGTATTACTTTAGGTTATTATATGGAAGTAGTTGTAAAATGTGGAAATACTCGCCAAAGTATTTATTTCCAAGTAGTTGCATAATTTTATAATTAAATAAAAAGGAGCAAATCAAAATGAAAATTAGTCAGAGTGAAGCAATTAAAGCTTATAAGACAGTTTTAAATCTTAATAAGCAAAAGTTTTCATCCGGAAAAATTGCAAAGAATATTTACGATCTTTATACCGAACTTCAGCCTATTTTCCAGTTCCAGATTCAGGAAGAAAACAAGATATTTTCTGAATATCCAGATTTCGATCCTCAGCTTGGTGGAATTAAGTTGACCAACGATCCTGAACAGCGTGAAAAAGCTAAACGGGATTCAGATCAGATTGATGACAAGCTGAAAGAATTAGCTGAACTGGAAAATGAAATTAAGTTTGAGCCTTTCGAGTTATCTTTTGATCAGCTCGAAGCAGATTCTATCAAGATTTCCGGAGAAGATATTGGGAATCTTTCTAAGTTTATCAAATTTATTTAAGTAATCTAAAGTTTATATTTTTGAAAGGAGATTTACTGAAATGCCTGAGGAGAATGAATTTTATAAGAGACTTATTTTGGCGGACGGAACGGTTCTGAACAACTGCGAATGCGGTTACTATGAAAAGACACTCTGGTGCTATATCAATAAGGATATTCCTCTCCTCAGTGTATTTCAGTACTTCTCCGATATCGATAAGTACAACATGATTATATTTGAATTCGGAACAGACTCTGTTGCAAAGCGGATTACTTATACCGGCTTTGACGAATTCAAAACACTTGATATTACTGAAGATAACTATGCTGTTAGATTAACAGGTCCTAAAATCGATAAGGAAGAGGAGAATATTTTTGGAAGTTCCGAAGGCGGTGAGTAAAACGCATGCAACAGATATTTACAACTAAAGTTCAAACGAATTTGGATGGCGTTTTGCAGACTACCCAGATGATTGATGGTATTATGATGACGGGTGATAATGCCGCTAACCAGATTTTAGTTGAACTGTATGACGGGATAGATAGAATAGATATTGCACAAGATACTAAAATTGTTGGGTATTTCATTAGATCTGATGGCTTTACTCTCGAAGTCGATGGTAATGTTATTCAGGAGGATGGCGATGAATATCATTCTATTCAGGTAGTTATTCCGGAAGCTGCATATCAGGTTTCCGGTAATCTGTCGATTGCTATTCGTATATTTAGAGATCCTGAATCAAAAACTGTTGTTACAAGGCAGTATGCTGTTGTTACCACAGTAAGAAAATATCAGAAAATTGAAACCACAAGAAAGTATCTTAATATTATTATTGACAGGCGGTATTACAATAGTGAAACCGGAGAATGGGTTATTTTAGAAGATGGTGAAGAAGTTCCTGATGGAGCAGTTGTTGAAGAAACACAATCATCTGAATGGGTTAAACTTGAAGATGGAGAAGAAGCTCCCGCTGGTGCAGAAATTGAAGAAACTGTCAATTATGTAACTGTTATTTTAGAAGATGGAATCGAGCCTCCAGTTGGTGTTGAAGTTGAAACTGTCGAGATTAAGAACTGGGTAACTTTAGGTGATAATGAAGAGCCGCCTCCTGGTGCAGAAGTTCAGTCGACATCTACGAATGTAGTTACATGGGGAACAAAAATCGTTGTTGCAACTCTTAATTGTTATGTTAAGATAACCGAGACAAATTCGATTATTGATGTTTATCATCATATTCCGGATGTTCAGGAATTACTTGAATACATTGAGTTGCTTGATCAGAAGCAATTAATTGTAGATGAGAATGAAGCAGCTCGTGTAGCAGCAGAGAGAAGTAGAGTAAGTGCTGAAGGACAGCGTGTTTTAAATGAAAGCGAACGTGTTCAAAATGAATTAGATCGTATTTCAGCAGAAGAAGGTCGATCTGGAGCAGAGGAACAGCGTGTTTCAAATGAAGACGAGCGTTATCAAGCTGAAGAACAACGTGTTCAAAATGAACAAGAACGTGTTCAAAATGAAAGCGATCGTGTAGATGCTGAATTAAATCGAGAAGCCAAAATTAATGGGATGACGGTAGAAGCTCAGGATCTTCCTCCATTTTCTACCCCTACCGCAACCATTTCTGAGGTTAATGGACATAAGCACATTATATTTGGTTTAAGACCCGGTGATCCGTTTGTGATCAGAAGAACGTTTAATTCTGTTGAGGAAATGAATTCGTATTCTGGCACAGATGTTGAAACTGGGCAATTTGTTATCATTGCATCTAATGTTAATGATCCGCATAATGCGGAAATGTATGTCAAAACGACCAATGGTTATAGTTTTGTTACTGATTTATCAGGTGCTCAGGGTATTCAGGGTCCCACCGGTTTAACTGGCAATGGTATTTCTTCTGCTGTTTTAAATGCGGATTATACCTTAACCCTGAATTTTACAGATGGAACTTCTTATACTAGTTCTTCTATTCGTGGTGCTAAAGGTGATACTGGAGTTAGCATTGCATCGGTTGTTTTGAATCCCGATTACACAATAACTATTAATTTCTCAGATAATACTTCATATACAACATCAGAATCTGTTCGTGGACCTCAGGGAGCTACAGGAGAAACTGGTAAGGGCATAGATTATGTTGAGCAGAATACTGAGAACTATCGTTTGATCATACATTTCACTGATGGTACAACGTATACGACTGAACCAATGAAGGGTGAAACTGGTGATGCTGGAACATTCTTTGATTACAATTCAGAGAATAATACATTGGAAATTTCATTCTATTAACAATCAAAATGGAAACAGGAGGTTGATTTCCTATGACTAAAATTAACTGGAAGGTTCGTTTTAAGAACAAAGTTTGGTTAACCTCGTTTATTAGTTTACTTGTTGGTTTTATATTTAATGTTTTAAAGCTGTTTGATATTGTTCCTTCAGTTACTCAGAATCTTGTTATGGATATTGTTGGACAGTTTTTAACATTCCTTGGTCTGTTTGGTGTTGTAGTTGACCCGACGACAGCTGGATTTGGAGATAGCAATCGTGCTCTGAATTATGAAGAGCCGTGGAACGACGAAACAGATAAGGATGAGTAATGCATGTCAGAGATTACAAAGGCCGTTGGACAATTCGTAGCAAGCCACGTAAGTCTTTCGGTGCTAATATTCCTGGCAATCTTGTCTGGTTTATTTAAAATTTCAAAAATCGAAATTGATCCGCTTGGAAAGTTCATTGGTTGGATTGGTGGTAAATTGACGAAGGATGTCAGAAATGACGTTGCAAATTTAAAGATTGATACAACTAATGAATTCCGAAAAATAAAGCAAGATAGATCTGATAAAGTTAAAGAATTGATGGAAGATTATAATTCTAAAATTACAGATCTTCGTACGGACTTAGATGCTTTTGAAGTGCGGACAAATAATAGTATTTGCGAGATAAAGAATGGTACAAATACGAATTGCGAAATCATGAAAAAAGAACTTGCTGCGATTAAGAAGTCAAATGATATGCAGACGATTCGACAAATTAGAGCACATGTTTTGGATTTTGCAAACTCGTGTTTGAACAAACGTAAGCATACCAAAAAAGAATTTGACAATATTATTCGAGAAAATGCCCAATATGAGGCATTAGTTAAGAAGCATAGAGTTAAAAATGCGGTCTATAAGGAAGATTTCGCATTTATCATGAAAGTATATGACAAGTGCCGGGAAAACAATTCTTTCTTAAAGGATCCGGAAGCGGTGGATGCGGATGTGGATTTATGCGAATCCGAATCCTGAAAAGAAACAGGTACCCGATTGTGTTATTCGGGCAATATGTATTGCATTAAATAAGTCATGGCTTGAGGTTTCAAACGAACTCCATGAGGTAGCTAATAAAGATTATAGCGTGTCCTCAGACGACAATGTTTGGGGACACTATCTTTTTATGCTTGGTTTTGAGCCGTTTATTTTGCCACATATTTGCCCAAGATGCACAACGATTAACGAATTTACAAAAATATATCCAGACGGAACGTATATTATTGGGACCGGATATCATGCCGTTGCTGTGATTAATGGAAATTACTATGACAGCTGGGATTCTGGAAATGAAATTTGTACGTTTTTCTGGAGAATAAGGCAATAAACGAAAGGGGCTGTTTTTTATGCCTGCGTATAATTATTATCCAAATTATTATAATGTTCCAAGCTGGCAACCGATAAATTCTTATCCTCAGCAGTCTTTCGCGTTGCCAGTTAATAATCAGCAATTTATGATTCAAGTTGATGGCGAAATTGGCGCGAAGGCATGGCAGCCCCAATCTGCATTACCTCCAAATACAGTTATTCCGTTATGGGATTTTGATGGTATTCATGTTTATTTCAAGTCGACTGATGGCTATGGCAGAATGAATCCTATCAGAAAAGCTAAAGTTATATTCGAAGATGAAGCTCAGAATTTACCTTCGAATGTAAGTGGTTCTGAAGAACATCAGAATGTATCTGGAGCGCAATCAATCGAGTTTCCGGATATGTCAAAGTATGTAACAAAAGAAGATTTAGAATCTTTAAAAGCAGATCTTAGATCTATGTTTACTGCTCAGGCTATGAGTAATCAGAATCATACTTCTGGAAATCAAAATGGAAACAGTTCTTCAAATGGAAGGGGCAATCGGTAATGGGTTGGTATGACAGAATCACTGGTTCTCCTCCGATGCAGCAGATGCAGCAGATGCCGCAGGTAAATCAGCAGAATAGAATGCAAAATATGTTGCAAGCGTTGATTAATCCGATGGCTTTTGTTAAGCAGCGCTTTCCAGATATTCCAGATGATATTTTAAATGATCCGAATCGAGTTGGACCATATATTCAGCAGAAGCTTGGACTTAGTAATCAGCAAGTTCAGCAGATAGCTCAACAGAGTAATCCATTTCAGCAAGGAGGCGGCAGGATATGGTAACAGGTAAGCAATATGCAGCAGAGGCTCTTAAAGTCCTTGATATCAAGCCTGCTGCGGGTTATATTTGGGGGACAATGAATAAACTTTGGACTGCGGCTGATCAAGCAGCACTTGAGAAAAAGTATAATAGTAATCCATCCAAATATTCAGATCTTGAACTTGGTGCTAAAGTTGGTTCTAAATGGATTGGGCATCTAGTTTGGGATTGCAGTGGGTTAACAAAATATTGTGGTGTAAAACTTGGTTTAAGTTTCCATCATGGTAGTAATAGTAGTTGGAATTATGATTGTCAGTATAAAGGCAAGTTCGATAAGGGAATGAAGCTTCCTGTTGGTGCTTGGGTATATACTGGCACTGCTAAATCTCATGGACATATTGGAATTGTTGTTGATGATACTTGGGTTGTTGAAGCTCAGGGAACTAAATCCGGGGTGGTTAAGAGCAAACTTTCTCTTAAGAAGTGGACTTATTGGGGTCTTGCTAAAGGAATGAGTTTTGACTTTATTCCTGGCGTTGGAAAAATTGATAATAAGCCAGTTGAGACAGTTGTTCAGGTTCCTAAGACAACGACCTCATCCACATCGACAAAGAAACCAGTATATCCGACAATTCGTAGAGGAGATCGCGGAGAAGTTGTAACACAATGCCAGCGTCTTTTAGCGAAAGATGGTTCCAATTTAGAGATCGATGGAATATTTGGACCAGGGACTCAGAGTGCAGTGAAAGCTTTTCAGAGAAGACATGGATTGACAGTTGACGGTATTGTTGGTCCGCAAACCTGGAAAGCATTAACAAATCTTGTTTAATAGCTAGCCTCGTCTTACAGGCATTTGAAGTGAGACCGCCCGGTCGAAGTTTTGCTCCTTTCCTTCGATCGGGTTTTCTCTTTGATTAGGAGTTTATTAAGATCGAGGTGATTATATATGGCCAATTATATTCCTGGGGTTATAACATTTTCTAAAAGTGGAAATACTTATACAATAAGGGGTTTAACAGAGGAGCAAGCTTTAAAAATCCAGAACGCATTAACGGAGCATCAGGATATTAGTGGTAAACTTGATGTTTCTTTAAAGGGAGCAAATAATGGTTTGGCAGAATTAAATTCGGCTGGTAAAGTTCCGGATTCACAGTTACCGAGTTATATTAGTTCTGCAGAAAAGGGAGCAAATAGTGGTGTTGCGGAATTAGATGCAAGTGGCAAAGTACCTTCTTCGCAACTTCCGAGTTATGTTGATGATGTCGAAGAATATTCGGGGACAACTAATTTTCCGCAAACCGGAGAATCCGGAAAAATTTATGTCGACACTACGACAAATAAAAGTTATCGGTGGAGTGGTAGTACTTATACAGAAATATGTTCATATAGTAATGCCACACAGTCTGCGGATGGCTTAATGTCTTCACAAGATAAAACGAAATTGGATGGTGTGACTGCAGGTGCTGAGCCAAATCCTGGAACTGTCACACAGTCTACAGATGGGCTTATGAGTTCAGAAGATAAAACTAAGTTAGATGGTATAACAGCAGGAGCGCAACCGAATCCTGGAAATGCTACGCAATCTACAGATGGGCTTATGAGTTCTGCAGATAAAACTAAGTTGGATGGAATCAAAATAGTGTACTCTGAAAGTACGGCACCTTCCAGTCCTTCCGAAGGAATGATTTGGTTAAAAAAGAAGGTGTAATAGATGGCACATTTATCATGGTCTAATGTAAGTATAACTATTCCAACTCCAAATACCGGAATTTGGTCTAACATAGGATATTATAAAAATTTAAAAGTAACAGTTAGTGGAACGGTAAGGCAGACTGCTGGAACGGATTATAGCGATGAAGAAATTATTGTTAGAGTTGGAAAGGTTAATACAGATCCTGATAGCAGTCAGACTCGTCCATTTTATGCAGGTGGCAGTATAATAGCAACTGGAACTAATTCTGTTTCCTTTACATCAAAAACAATTACCGATTATAGTTATACTCCGGATACTTTTGGAGAACCTCTAAAAATTGCTTTATATGCTGAATTTTATGGGCCAGATGGATATGAGTATATTTCCGGAGTTCAAAAAACAATAACACCAACTATTACATGGTCTAATTCAACTTTATCACTTACTCAATCGGTAACATCAAAGCAAGTTACAGCTACAATGGGTGGTACAGCTTCTCATAATTTATTAGCAGATATAAAAGCATATAGATTATTTGAAGGAACCAGTGTTATAGGAACTTTTGATAGTAATAACACAGTAACATTTACTCCTACCGTAGGTTCTCATACTTATAAAGTAGTAGCCATTACGGGAGATAATGTTAACAAAGATGGTAAATCCGCAACTATTAATGTTGTTGAACCTGCTATTACCTGGTCTAATGCTTCATTAACGCTTTCTCAGGCCACAACATCAAGACAAGTTGTAGCTACTAAAGGTGGCACAGCAACGCATAATCTAGGTGCAACAGTTACTTATAGATTATTTGAAGGAACCGCTATTGTAGGGACTTTTAGTGGAAATACTTGTACATTTACGCCTTCAGCTGGTTCACATACATATAAGGTAGTAGCTGAAGCCGGAGGACTTACAAAAGATGGTAAATCAGCAACTATCACCGTTGTTGAACCAGCTATTACATGGTCTAATGCATCATTGACCCTTTCGCAAGCGACAACTTCAAGACAAATTACGGCCACTAAAGGTGGTACAGCAACTCATAGTAGAGGTATAACTGTTACTTATAAATTATATGAGGGAACTACAGCTATAGGAATATTTGGAAGTAATAATATTTTAACATTTACTCCTACAGCAGGTTCTCATACTTATAAAACAGTAGCAGAAGCTGGTGGGCTTACCAAAGACGGTACTTCAGCAACTATTTCTGTTATTGAACCGGATATTACATGGTCTAATGCGACATTAACGGTTACTCAAGCTACTACTTCAAGGCAAATTACAGTTACTAAAGGTGGTACCGCAACACATAGTAGAGGTGAAACCGTTACTTATAAATTATATGAGGGAACTTCTGAATTAGGGACTTTTAGTGGAAATGTTTTAACACTTACCCCTACCGCAGGCTCTCATACTTATAAAACGGTTGCTTTAGCAGGCGGGCTTACAAAAGATGGTGTTTCAGCATCTATTACCGTTGTTGAGCCAGCTATTAACTGGGCAGGCAATTCCTCACTCGTATTAAGTTCTCAAGAAAATATTGTGAATGCAGTTAACAATGGTTCTGCTACTCATACTAGAGGCGAATTAGTAACTTATTATTTATATGAAGGTTCTACTCAAGTGGCAACATTTACAAATAATATTGCCACTGTAGAAGATGTCACTGAAGGTTCTCATACTTATATGATAGTTGCTAAAGCTGGTGGTTTAAGTAAAGATGGGCCAACTGCTACAATTGTAATTTCCCTTCATCGAACTTTAAATGTTTATATAAATGGCCAATTTGTTGAATGCATTCCCTATCGTTATACTAATGGCCAATTTATTGAAATAAAACCTTATTACTATCAAAATGGAAATTGGATATCTTGTTCAGTTTCCTAAGAAAAATTAGGAGATTGACAAAGCATGAGCAAATTGATATTAGCGCCAATGACTTCGACTGATAAAGCAAAACTTGATCGAGTCAGTCGTTCTCTTTGGTATGGGTCAAGTGGAACTGGTGATTTTAATACATCAGAAAGTGAAGTACGAGATAAAACAGCGGTAATTACAGGGTTAACTTCATTGGTAGCTGGCGATATTTATGTGATTCATTTTCTTGATGCGCAATTATATTCTGGTGATGGTGATCAGAATCCTGTTGGGCTTACATTAAACATTAATAGTCTTGGTTCTTATCCATTTTTTACAGATCGGGATTCTTATAATATTGAGTCTGGTGCCTGGGATGAAGACGAAACAAGATTTGTGACTTTTACAGGAACATGTTTCCGTTTACATGGTGTTGCCAGATTAGAACTTGATGAAGTAAATAGTTTTACAGGTTCTAGAGTTCTTCCGACAACTGCGCAAACTCTTTCTGGAGCTATTTCCGAACATGAAACGGATATTGCAGGTAAAGCAGATAAGAGCGCGGCCATTTCAAATATAACGAGAGATGGCACAAATTTTACTGCCACAAGAGCTGATGGAACAACGTTCGAATTTGATCAGCAAGATAGTAACACAACTTATAGCCTTTCTGGATTAGGCGGCGCTAAAGCTTCCGAAGCAATTAAAACTATTACAAGAAGCGGAACTACATTTACTGCTACTCGTTGTGATGGTAATACATTTACATTTACTCAGCAGGATAATAATACAACTTATAGTCTTGCTGGATTAGGTGGCGCTAAAGCTTCTGAAGCTGTCAAAACAATAACAAGAAGTGGAACCACATTTACTGCTACTCGTTGCGATGGAAGCACTTTTACATTTACTCAGCAGGATAATAACACAACTTATAGCCTTGCTGGATTAGGCGGTGCTAAAGCTTCTGAGGCAATTAAAACCATTTCCAGAAGTGGCGTTACATTTACAGCGACTCGTTGTGATGGAACAACTTTCTCTTTTACTCAAAGAGATAACAACACAACTTATTCTTGTACAGATGCAAATCCGACTCTTGCGTGGGGTACAAAATCTACAATTGCTACTGCTTGCGGAACGGATATCCATGTAACAATGCCTGCCAATCCGAATACAAATACTTGGAAAGCAAATAGTTCTTCATCTGAAGGTTATGTTGCTTCTGGTTCTGGTCAGGCTTCTAAAGTATGGAAAACAGATTCTAGTGGTGCTCCTGCTTGGAGAGCTGACTCAAATACTACTTATTCTTGTAGTGATAAAAACGTAACTCTTGCGTGGGGTACAAAATCTACAATTGCTACTGCTTGCGGAACGGATATCCATGTAACAATGCCTGCCAATCCGAATACAAATACATGGCGACCGGTACAAAATAATCTTACAAGTACAAGTACATCAGATTGCTTAAGTGCATATCAAGGTAATGTACTTAATGGTAAGTTTGCAAATTATGTACCGATTTTATCAACAGGATCAACAACAATAAAAGCTACAAATGGAGTGGCTTTAGAAACGCATGCCAATGGAACAAGGGGTTATCAACTTTACTTACAAAATGATGGAAACCTTGTTTTGTATAATAAATCAGGAAGTGCTATCTGGCAAACAGCAACATCAAATAGATAGCAAAGGAGTAAATCAAAATGAAAGCAATTGTTAATAATGTCCCATATGAAAATATTCAGTGGGATAATGGGGTCATGTCATTTGAAACGGATATGACTTTTTCAGAAATCGAATCTGCTTTTATTCCTGGTGAAGAAGCAACAATTACTATATATGATGGCGAACAGGAAATTGCAAAGTACTTTAATAAAGGAATAAGTAGCATAACAGTATCTGGAAATGATCCTCGCACAGTTTCTGTTAATTTTGATATTACTCAAATTTCGGCTAATGCAGAAACAGAAATTCGTGCAACTATTGAAGACACGGATGGCGCTATCGAAGAACTTGCGGCTTTTGTTTCAGATTTTTCTGAAATTGATATTGAGGCTTTATTTGAGCAGCTTCAGTCGCATCAGGAAACAATTAGTACATGGTTTAGTACAGCAAGTGATCTTGTTGATTTTATGAACCGGCTTCGTGAAGATAATGGAATTCTCGATCAATTTGATATTCGCATCAAAGCGCTTGAGCATGAGGTTGGTATTGTTTCTATCGAAATGGAGGAAACAAACGATGGTTAACTTTTATGTAAAACGTATTCGTGCTGGAAAAATTACAATTGACGATGTCCCGACTAAATGGCGTGCTTTAGTTGAAAGAGAATTAGAGAAATAAATCAAAATGGAAATCAATTATAAGAGAGGTATAAATGTAGCGAATTATATTACATTGATTGGAGGGGTATGGTGCTATGGCGGACTATAGCTTTAAAACCATAACATTCAGTAAAGATGGAAATACATACCAGCTTCGGGGTATAACATCAGCAGAAGAAACTAAAATTCAGAGCGCATTAACGGCTTCTGATATTGGAAGTGAAAAAGGTGTAGCAAATGGTCTTGCCAGTCTTGATGCAAGTGGTAAAGTACCTTCTACTCAACTTCCCTCTTATGTTGATGATGTTCTGGAGTATTCAAGTCTTTCTAACTTTCCTGCCACTGGAGAATCGGGAAAGATTTATTTAGCTACTGATACAAATTATACGTATCGATGGAATTCCGGAACGAGCACATATGTGCTAATTGGTTCCGGAGCAAGTGAAGTTGCTATTTCCGAGCATGATGTTGATATTTTGACAACTGACTGGGCAAGTGCTAGTTCTGGTTATGCGTATACATGGAGTAATAGTTCTATAAATACACATACGTTCTTTGATGTTTATTATCGGAATGGTATAAGAAATGTTTCTTTAGTAGACTTTAGCGCTACTAAAGTTTCTGGTGGAATTCAGTTTACCATTTCTGAAATTCCTAGTGCGACTTTACCGCTTACCGTTCGTTTGTATGATGCAGATTTCGTAGATCCTGGTTTACCGGTTGTTAGTTCTACCGACAATGGTAAGGTTCTTATGGTTGTCAATGGAGCCTGGGCTGCCGAAACTATTGCGGATGCATCTGGGGTGAGTTTCTGATGGCTAAATATTTAACAAATACATTAGAACTTACTTCCATTGCCGATGCCATTCGTGTAAAAGGTGGCACTTCGAGTCCTCTTACTTATCCTGCTGGGTTTATAAGTGCAATTGAGGATATTTCTGTTGGCGGTGCAAGCGAAGATCTTAATGCTTTTATTGAAAATCACGGAACAATAACAAGTTTTACAAGAAGTGTAAGTACTATTGGTCAAGGTGCTTTTGCATATTGTGAAAATCTTTCTGCTATAGATTTTCCTAATTGTGTAACGATTGAAAGCAATGCGTTTGCAGATTGTTATGGCCTTGCAACAATAAGCTTTCCGAATTGTACAGAAATTGGAGTATCAGCATTTGATTTTTGCTCTGGACTTACATCTGTTTATTTTCCAGAATGTTTATATATTAAAGGTGGGGCGTTTTCTAATTGCAGTAATCTTACAACATTAAATTTTCCGAAATGTGTTGAAATAAGCGGTACGGCATTTACTCGTTGCCGTAATATTACTTCTGTAAGTTTTCCAAATTGTGAAAAAATATATTATGGAGCATTTGGTTATTGTTATAATCTTACAACTGCCAATTTTTCAAATTGTATAGAAATTAGTGGTCATGCATTTACTGGTTGCAGCAATCTTATAAGCATAGATTTCTCAAATTGTGAAAAAATAGGTTCTTATGCATTTTCTAATTGTTCTAAACTTTTATCCGTTAATTTCCCAAAATGTTCATATATGAGTGACCATGCATTTTATAATTGCTATAGTCTTACAACTGCCGATTTTGCAAGTTGTACAATAATTAGTGATATGGCATTTATGTATTGCTCTGATCTTTCTATTATTAGTTTTCCAGAATGTTCAATCATTGGAATATCTGCATTTACTGGATGTTATAATATTACAGTTGCAGATTTTCCAGAATGTTCAATAATAAAATCTTATGCATTTACTAGTTGCTCAAATATTACAATGGCAAGTTTTCCAAATTGTGCAAGCATTGAATCGTATGCTTTTCATTGGTGTTCATCTTTATCATCGTTATATCTTATGGGTTCATCTGTTCCATATCTTTTTAGTTGGACTGTATTTGCTGGAACGCCATTTAATTCTAATTTAGGAACCATTTATGTTCCTTCATCGCTTTATAATGATTATATAGTTGCTAGTGGTTGGTCTGCATTTTCGCTTCGAATTGTAAGTGTATAAAAGGATGGTGAGTTTCTGATGAGCAAATATTTAGTGAACACATCAGATTTAACTTCTATTGCTGATGCCATTCGTGTAAAAGGTGGTACTTCGAGTCCTCTTACTTATCCTGCTGGATTTATCAGTGCAATTGAGGATATTTCTGCGGGCGATGGAAATGGGGATCTTAACGTATTTATTGAAAATCGTAAAACAATAACAAGTTTTACAGGAAGCATAAGTACTATTGGTCAAGGCGCTTTTGCATATTGTAAAAGTCTTTCTACTATAGATTTTCCAAATTGTATAACAATTGGAAGTAATGCATTTTATTACTGCCTGGCTTTTAGTATTGCAAGCTTTCCAAATTGTGAAACAATATATTATGGAGCATTTCAGTCTTGTTATAGTCTTGCAATTGCGAATTTTCCAAATTGTACATCGATTGATAGTTATACATTTTTTTATTGCTCTAATCTTTCTATTATTAGTTTTCCAAAATGCTCAATTATTGGAGAAATGGGATTTGGACAGTGTAAGGGTCTTTTATCTGCAAGTTTTCCGAGTTGTACAGCAATTGGTTCGAGTGCATTTCTTAATTGTAGAACGCTTAGCAATATATATTTCCCAGAATGTGAAATTATAGGAAATGGAGCATTTGATCTTTGTTCTGCTATTTCAGAGGCTATATTTCCAAATTGTACAGAAATTGGTAACGCTGCTTTTAGTGGTTGCACTGGTCTTACAACAGCAAGTTTTCCAAATTGCACAGTAATCGGAAATAGCGCTTTTGCTGGATGTAATAATCTTACAACTATAGACTTTTCAACAAGCTGTTCAGAAATTGGCAGCAGTGCTTTTGCTGACTGTGCTAATCTTACAACTGTTGATTTTCCAAATTGTTTAAGTATTAAAGTTTTGGCATTTGCTCGGTGTAGTAATCTTATTTCTGCGCATTTTTCAAATTGTTCAATAATTGATAATCGAGGATTTCTTAGATGTACAAATCTTATTGATATAAGCTTTCCAAATTGTAAAATTATAAGTTATTCGGCATTTGAACGGTGCTCAAGTCTTACAACAGCAAGTTTTCCAAATTGCATAGAGATTGGAAGTTATGCGTTTTATGACTGCCATAATCTTCTTTCATTATATTTGACAGGATCATCTATAGTATCATTAAATTATTCTAACACATTTTTCGAGACTCCTATAAGTAATTATACGGATTATACAAATGGGGTACATGGATCAATTTATGTTCCGTCCTCTCTTTACGATACATATATAACAGCTACAAATTGGTCGATTTATTCTTCTCGTTTTGTTAGTATGTAATTTATATTTTTCATTAAAAGGAGCAAAATTTAATGAAACTTCAATTTCTTATTCCTCAGTATCATGAAACTGATGAGGTTCTTAAACCGTTACTTGACAGTATTGCTATTCAGCAAAATGTGCCAATGGAAGAACTCGGAGTCATTATTTGTAACGATGGCTCCGATATTTTCTTATCTGATGATTTTTTGAATAGTTATCCTTTTAAAGTTGATTACTATAAAGAGCCTCATCGTGGAGTATCAGCAACACGTAATGCTTGTTTAGATCATGCTACTGCAGATTATGTTATGTTCTGCGATGCTGATGATATGTTTTATAGTGTTTGCGGATTATGGATCATATTTAGAGAAATGAACATCGGGTTTGACAGTTTAGTATCAAATTTTGTAGAAGAATCTCGGCATCCTGAGACTAAAGAAGTAGTTTATATTAATCATGAAATGGACAGCACATTTGTTCATGGCAAGATTCATAGCAGAAAATATCTTTTGGATAAAAAGATTAGATTTAATGATAATCTTACAATTCATGAAGATAGTTACTTTAATATTTTATGCCAGAATCTTAGTCAGAATGTTAAGTATTGTCCTGTTCCATTTTATCTTTGGAAATGGCGTGACGAGTCCGTTTGTCGTCATGATCCGAAGTATATTTTGAAAACTTATAGAAATATGCTTGCTAGTAATGACGCATTGGTTGATGAGTTCTTATCCAGAGCTATTTCGGATAAAGCGATGTTCTATACCGTTTTCATGATCTTTGATGCCTATTATACAATGAATAAACCTGAATGGATTGATCAGGAAAATCAGGAATATAGGAACAGCACCGAATTAAGATTTGCAGAATACTTTAAAAAGCATAAAGATATGTGGGAAAATATGCCTATCAATGACAAAATGGCGATTAGCAATCAGGTTCGTAGTCGTTCTGTAATGGAAGGAATGCGAATGGAAGCAATCACTATTGATAATTGGTTAAAGCATGTAGAGAAATTGCTCGAATAAATCAAAATGGAAACAAAATATAGTTAGGAGGCTGATACAGCGTATGAGCAGGTTAATATTGGCCCCTGGTGTAGCATCACATGATGTTCAGGAATATTCTGGAACAAATAATTTTCCACAAACTGGTGAGTCTGGAAAAATATATGTAGATACTTCAACAAATAAAACTTACAGATGGAATGGTAGCGCTTATTCTGAATTTTCTTCTGTTCCTTCCGTAACTGCTACGGATAATGGAAAAGTTCTTCGTGTTGCTAATGGAGAATGGTCGGTATCTGAAATTCCTGCTGCCGTTCCTTCTGTAACTTCTACGGACAATGGTAAAGTTCTTCGGGTAGTTAATGGCGCTTGGGCGGCTGCGGAAATTCCTGCCGCATCGGGGGTGAGTTTCTGATGTCTGAATATTTAACGAATACTTCAGAACTTACTTCTATTGCAAACGCCATCCGTACAAAAGGTGGGACTTCTAGTTTACTTTCGTATCCAGATGGATTTATCACAGCAATTGGTAACATTCAAACCGGAGGCGGTGCTTCTGGTTTGACTGTTGCGCAATTTATAGAGAGTGGCGCTGGGTATGATTTTCAAGCTAGTAATGTTTATAGTCTAAGAGGCGGTGCTTTCGCATATTGTACGGCTATGAGAACAATCAATCTCCCTGATTGTTCGGTAATTGGATCTTCAGCTTTTTATAGATGCACAATGCTATCCGATGTATCAATTCCGAATTGTAGTATTATTTATGGTAATGCATTTGAAAAATGCTTTAATTTATCTGTTGCTGATTTTTCAAATTGCAGTGAAATTTACAGTTCAGCATTTATGGATTGCCAAAATTTAGTCTCTATTAATTTTCCGAATTGTAAAAGTATTTATATTTATGCGTTTTCGAACTGCAAGGAACTTACTTCAATTTATTTCCCAGAATGCGAAAGCATAGGAACAAATGCATTTGCAAATTGTATAAAGTTACAATCCGCAAATTTTCCAAAATGCATATCAATTGGAATGTCGGCGTTTGTAAGCTGTACGAGTTTATTCGATATTAGTTTTCCAGTTTGTAAACATGTTGCACCTAGTGGATTTGCTGGATGTGATAATCTTATTTCTATATATTTGCCTTCTTGTTCACAAATTGGAACATATGCATTTGCAAGTTGTTCGAAACTAGCTAGTGTAAGTTTACCATCATGTAAAACTATTGAGAATATGGGTTTTGGTTATTGTAAGGGGCTTACAAATTTGTATTTGCCGTCATTAAAAACAATTAGAGCTAGCGCATTTAATAATTGCAGCAACCTTGTTAGTGTTGATTTTCCAATTTGTGAATATATTAATGCATCAGCGTTTAATTCATGTTATAATTTAACAACTGTAAATATTCCATTATGTATTGATATATCTAATTATGCATTCTTGAATTGCTCTAGTCTTTCAATTGTTAGCTTTCCAAGTTGCAATGCTATTGGTTTAAATGCGTTTAATAAATGTTTTCATTTATTATCAGTATATTTAATGGCTTCTTCTATTGTATCGCTTGCAGGCTCTAATGCTTTTAGTTCGACTCCTATAGCTGGTTATACTGGATCCACAAATGGAGTCTTTGGTAGTATTTATGTTCCTTCATCTTTGTATAATACGTATATAGCAACTTCGCCTTGGGCAACTTTCTCATCTCGTTTTGTAAGTATGTAAAAATTAATCAAAATGGAAATTATTTGGAGTTGCATCTAATCTCCGCTATCATTAAAAGATAGAACTCGTAAGATGCAATCAGATCAGATCTCAAATTTCATCGCTAATAATCCGAAATGATTAAAGATACAGGTTTTCGCGGGACTTGTTGAAAGAAGGAAATTTTGAGAACCGATCTGATTTTTTTTTTTAAATTTTATTTTTGCTTAATGAAAATCTATGTGGTTATGACACAGATTTTTATTTTGCAGACGTTTCCATAATTCCTTTTGGAGGGATGATCATTATGGAAAATGGTAATGGAATTAGCACTTATATGCCTGTTGCGCCTGCTATGAATGGTTATGGTGATGGCGGTTTCGGCGGAGGTTGGAGCTGGTGGATCATTATTCTATTAATCTTCGGTGGTTGGGGAAATGGTTTCGGATTTGGCGGAAACGGCAACAATGGTGTTGGTTCCGAAGTACAGCGTGGTTTTGATCAGAGTGCCGTTATGAATGGCTTATCTGGTATTCAGAATTCTATTTCTGCTGGTTTCCAGAATGCAGAAACAGCCGCTGCGGCTCGTCAGATGGCGGATATGAATCAGAATTTTGCTCTTCAGTCTAGTATGCAGAATTGTTGTTGTGAAAACAGAGCAGCTACTGCGGATCTTAAGTACACGATTGCTGCAGAAGCTTGTAATAATCGTCAGGCTCTTGCTGATTCTACTCAGAAAATTCTTGACCAGATGTGTCAGGATAAGATTGATGCTAAGAATGAACAGATTGCTAATCTGCGTCAGCAGCTTCAGATGGCTCAGCTTGCTGCGTCTCAGGGTGCTCAGACAGCTCAGATTCTGGCTAATAATGAAGCTCAGACTGCTGCATTGGAGCAGTATCTTGCTCCGGTTCCGCGTCCTGCTTATATTGTTCAGAATCCTAATGGATGTAACTGTGCCCAGAATTGGTGTTGTGGCGCTGCCTAATTAAATCATATTTGTTCGCTTATCATTAAGCGATATTGATTGGAGGATTTAGCAATGGCTGAGTATATTTACAATGACATTCAGCTTATTCAGCCAGGGGCGTCTGCGCTTCTGAATACTGCAATTGGCTGTAATAAAGGATATGTTATTCATAGGGCTGGAAGTGGCATTTTAACACTTCGTGGTATTGTGAATAATCCTTGTGCAAATTTTGCAAGATATCGTGTTGCTTTTGATGGTAACATTGCCGTTCCTGAAGGGAGTACTCCTGGTGAAATCCAGCTTGCTTTAGCAATTGGTGGTGAAGTTGTTCCCACAAGTATTGCAACAGCAACGCCAACAGTAGCAGAAGCTTATTGGAATGTAAATGGTTTTGCGATCATCGATGTTCCAAAAGGTTGTTGCTATACGATATCTGTAGAGAACGCATCTGTATCTGAAACTCCTGCAACTACTCCTGCACTTCCGTTGAATCTTCGTAACCTCAACGTTGAAGTGACCCGTTTAGCTTAAGGAGGTGCCTAACATGACAGAGTATGAAATTCATAATGTCATTAAAAAGCAACTCTGTAAAGAAGCCGAACAGATTGCGGAGCAGATTCAGAAAAATAATTCTATGTCTGTTCAGGACTTAGAGAAACTTGACAAAATTTATCACCTGAAAAAGAACATGCTTAAAGTTTCCGAGATGGAAGGCCTTGATGATTATCAGGGTCCTGGCATGTCTAATGAAATTAATCAAAATGGAAATTCCGGGTATCACGGACGCGCAGCGAACGGCAGATATGTTAGTCGTATGAGCGGTAATAGTTATGCGGATGGTTATGATCGTGGATATTCTGAGGCGATGAACCATATGCATACTATTCCATATTACGACGAACCTCGTCGCTGGTAAGGAGTTAGAATTATGGTCGTTGCCAATTTTAGTGACGGAAGCACCAAAGTTTATACCAAATCGCTGTTTCAGCACGATAAGGGGCAGCGACTGTCATTCGAAGGTATAGAGGCGTCTTCGTCAAGAGAAGTTCATTTTTCAAATCAACCAGAAGGCGGAATTGCTATGGCATGTAAAATGCATGACAATTCTGTTGGCATTCCAGATGTATATTTGTCGACCGGGGATTATGTGTATGCATGGCTGTATGCCACAAAGGCGACAAGTGGTTCTGACGGTAATGTTAATTACCATATTACTGATGCGAATAGTGTAAACGACAAAGAAAATTTAGTCGTTGATGGCTTAACATCCAGTAAAGTAGCATCTGAAGATTCTGAAACATTATTTCAGGTGATTATTCCGGTTATTAAGCGGCCTAATATCATTCGAGCATCTGATGTTTCTGGAGACGGAGACGCAGATGGTGATGTTTATCATGAGTTTGAATACGATGTTGATGGTGAAGGCGCGCATGTAACAAATACCGGAAACGATGGAGCTGGTGCTCCTGGAATTCAGGGATACACTGTGAACGAAGGCGAAGAAAACCTTACGTTCTTTGGGTATTAATATTTTTTAGAGGGGGAACCTTACTATGGCAAAGTACACTATTTCCCAGTTCACTATGCCTGATGGCAACGTTCTCGAGCTGAAGGATAAGGTCGCTCGTGAAGCTGTCTCTGGCGGCACTCATTTTATGGGTGTTACTTCTACTGCTCTGACTGATGGTTCTAACAGTCAGACGATTACCATTTCTGGCGATGACAAACTTGCTATTAATGGCGACATTGCCGTTTATGGTAATAAGGAATTCATCTGGGCGGATGCTGATGGTGCATGGCATGAGCTTGGCGATGTGAGCATGCTTGGCGCATTAGCGGTTAAAGATGAAGCTACCGGAACGTATACTCCTGAAGGTAATGTTTCCGCGACGTTTAGCGGTTCTGCGGTTAGCTATACTCCTGAAGGTACTATTACTGCTCCGGAAATCACAGTCGATATTAGCACTGTTTCCATTAATGAATTAGATGCTGCTGGTAGTGTAACTGCTGGTACGGCAGCGTCTGCTACGATGCCGACTCTTACTTTTACTCCGGAACCCGCAACTGAGAATCTGACGATCAGCTGGACCGATGGCAGCTTTACTGCTAATGTACCTACTGCTGTTACTCTGCCGACGTCTACGCTGACTGAAGTTGCTACTGGTGTTACTGTTAGTTACGCGGATTCGTTTGTGTTTTCCGGTACGTCTGCATCGATTACTGCAGAGGGTACTATTGAAGCATCCTTTAGCGGTACTTCTGCCACTATTACTGTGGAGTAATCTGCTTTACATTAAAGACAAAATATTTTTCGTCGAGAACGCGCAACGGACGTAAAGCAGATTAGTTGGAATGAATAGCTGCATATTTCGGAGTAGTCCGATTGAGTTTGTTGTAATCGCTTCGTCCCTCGAATAAATTCCAAACTCTTTTGGCGGGCATGCAGGTATCGGTGGGGATCCTACAGTGCAATTATTCATTTCAAATATTCCGTGCCTCAAGGAAATCTAAAATAAGAAAGAAGGGAACCGCTCCTGTTTTCTTACGTGCATCTCCTTGAGGCATTTTTATACTGTCTGCTAGCTCAGTCGGTTAGAGCAGCGGCCTTATAAGCCGAAGATGCTGGGTTCGAGTCCCAGGCAGACTACTTATATTTAAAAAGAATAAGGAGCATATTATGATTCCGTGGTATTGGTTTGTTATTTTAATAGTGCTGATTATTTTATCTGTTAGAAATTTAAATATTTAAAGTAAAGGAGCAAGAGTATTATGTGTTTGTTGATCGGTTATCCAGAATTGAAGTTATTTGATCGAGGACCAAAAGTTATGGAAGCTTCAAAATTATTAGCAAAACATGGGTCTACTCTTAAGCCGACATATGAATTTACAGTGGCAATGAGAAGTGCTCTATTAGCATTTAAAAAGAAGCATAGCCTTGATCCAACACCGGTAGTTGATAAGAAGACATGGAGACAGTTAAAAAAGAAACATAAAGTAAATTAAAGTTATGGCTTGGATCATATTTTGATCTAGGCCTTTCTTTTTTCTTATTTTTCGCAAATGAAGCACCTCCTAAAATAAAGGAGGTATTAATAAAAATGTCAACAATGTTATCAGGAAGTATATCAGCGTTTGATATTGCATTAGAAACAGGATCGGCATATTACGATATGAAAAGTGGAAACTTCTATAGATTTGATGAATATAAGAGAATGAAATCTATGAGGTGTCCATGTTCAGGAGTATATTTAACCGATGCAAACGACCGTGTGGATGGTCTATGGAGAGAATCTGATGTACAAAAATATATTCGAGATCATAATTTGACATTGGAGTATTAAATCGCAAATGAAGCAATGCCTTATATAGGAGTATAAACAACGCTCCTATATTTTTTTTTATTAAAGGAGATTCAACAAATGATAACTTATGGATTTGAGTATGGTGATCAAGGTGCTTATGTTGAAAAAATTCAAAAAATGCTTCAAGGTTGGGGATCAAAAATTAAAATTAATGGTAGCTATACAATTGGAACAAAAACAGCGGTTATGAATTTTCAAAGAAAAAATAAACTTCCAGTTACTGGTATTGTTGATAAACAAACGTGGGATGTATTAGTTAAACAGAATAATAAATGGCATACATTTATAAGAAAATTTAAAGATTGGTGGAATTATGTGCCTACAAAAATAAAGTAAAGGAGATCTGTTAAATGTTTTTAACTATAGTGGTTCCACATTACAACGAATCGTGGAATATTTGCAAACCATTTTTTGATATTTTAGAAAACCAAAAAGGTATTGATTTTGAAGATTTTAAAATTATTGTGGTTCACGATGGTACTGAAGCATCTAATACTTTTGATTGGCGATATATTTATGGCTCAAAACTTAATATTCAGCAAGTGACTGTTTCGCCGCATAAAGGTGTTTCTGCTTGCCGAAATATGGGTATTGATTTAGCAGATTCTGAATGGATTTGTTTTTGCGATTGCGATGACTGTTATACATCTATATTTTCTTTAATGATGATTTTTCATGTTCTTAAATCAAAAGAAGCTGACAATTTTGATTTGATGTGGGGATCATTCTACATGCATAATGAAAATTATTTATCCAAATCCACAGATTATAATCCTGTATTTATTCATAATCGTTATTATCGTCTTTCTTTTCTTAGAGAACATAATATTAGATTTTGTGAAGATCTTTATATGAGTGAGGATAGCGCATTTAATACCCTTATTCGTTTAGAGATTGGCGAACGTAGAACCGGAACTATTAATAGTAATGAGCCTCTTTATGCTTGGTGTAGACGTAAAAATAGTATTACAATGGACAAATCAAAATGGCTTTACAACACAGAAGGTCAATTTAAACGAAACCTTTATGTTTTAAATGAGTATCGCAAGCGTAAACATCCATCTTCAAATTCAATGGTTGCAAGAACATTAACGGATGTTTACTCAATGCTTAGTAAGAGTGATTGCCAGGGAGATCCATCAAATTTAATCAAAATGGCAGCAAAGTTTTATAAAGATAATAAAAATGAATACGCAACAGTAGATCAATCCAAAATTAGCAAAATGATTGAAGCCTCTGATAAAGATTGTGGTATTTCTGAAGAGGATAAAAAGAATAGGCCTTCTTTTGACGAATGGTTAAATAAATTATCTGAATAGGAGTATATTTATGACAAACACTCCATTTTTTTCAGTAATTATTCCAACTTATAATCCAAGAAGATTTTTAATAAAACTTTTAGCCAGTATTAATAAAAACAATTGCACAAAAGACATTGAGGTTATTGTATCAGATGATGTTTCAACGGAATCTTTTGATGATATTTTGGCCATGATGAGAATACAAGGATTACAAATAAGAAAAATATGCAATGATAAGCATTATGGGTTTCCAAGAAACGGTCGACAAAATGGAGCTGATGCTGCTAATGGAAAATGGCTTTGCTTTGCAGATCAAGATGATTATTTTTTAGATCATGCATTTGATCGAATTAAACAGCATATAGAAGATAATAATATAAAAAGATATTTAGCAACAGATTTTTATATAGAGTCTTCTTCTACTGGCGAACGAACAATTACAAAATGGTATAAAGGTTGGACGCATGGAAAGTTTTATGAACGAGAATTTTGGGATAAGTACAAGCTTGGGTATGATGATGTTGAATATTGTGAAGACATTAATTTATCTACGAAAGTATCATGCGCCTTAACTGTAGAAAGAGAAGATATAAATCGTATTGAGGAACCTGTATATGTATGGAATCGTAGAAATGATTCATTGTGTGATGATGATTATTTTATAAAAAGCCTATCTGATTACATTAAAGGAACCCAAGCTATTGTTATTGATTATCTAGATACGTACAAAGATGATCAATATTTTCTTGGTGTATTTAGTATTAAATTTATAAATGGTTTATATCACTTATATTTTTACTCTCAGAATCGGATGATTTATAACAATAAAGTCGAATTTATAAAAGCTTTAAATGTTTTTCACCCGATTTATGAGAAATTTAAAGAAATTACAGAGTTTGATAATCAGAGTATTATTCAATTAACAAATACTGAATTACTTCAACATTACAACCTATCTCGTAGTGATGATTTTGAACAATTGCCATTTATTGAACAGATTTCTTTTAAAGACTGGATGGAAGCATATTTATAAAAAGGAGTATTAAAATGGATAAATCAATAAAAACAATTGGCGATCTTGCAAAGAAAGGCAAAGAAGTTATTTTAAATCTTCGAGAACAAGACATTGCTGATTATCGTCCTGCTGGTGATATGTATATTGATGATATTGTAAAAATAATAGAATATGAAGGACAAAAATATCCTACCGTTCCAGGCGGTATACGGTTTTGGTTAAATAATGGTGATTCCGTTATTTATGTAAAAGGATGGTAATTTTAATAAGGGAGTTTAACGAACTATGAAAAAGAAAACGTACAAGCAGATGCAGAACAGGCTTTATAGGGAAATAAAGAGAAGGATGATGCTTGAACAAGCACTAAAAATCCCTGTTCCTGTCCATATTGAGCATAGCAATTTCGACACGTTGGCAATAAGGCATCTTGTTGATAAGAGGATGATTCCTCAAAACACAACCGAATATACCGAATACATTAAGCGTGATATGGCAAATCAGATGGCAGACAAACTGATGGAAGAGGGATATATCAGCTATTACACAATAGAAGAACCGCATGAACCGATTTTTGATTATGCGGAGATAGAAGCAAGGATTAGAGTAGTTCGTTAAAGGGGAGGATTGCGAAGGACATGGACTATGACGGAAACAGCACATTGTATCACTTGAATTGTGGCATTTGCGGAAGAACGTTTTGGTCACACGATGCATTTGAAAGTGTTTGCGATGATTGCAAGTATACAGACACGCCAATTTTATATTCGAATGGCTATCTTGAAAGCAAAAATGGCGATGTTGAAATAGTCCGGTGTAAGGATTGCAAATGGTGGCATGAATCAGAAACGCACAAAGGATATGGAGATTGCGGACAGGCAAACGGAATTACATTGAAACCATTTGATTGGTTCTGCGCTGACGGAGAACGAGAAGACTGACTTCGACAAAGGAGCGTATTGCGATGGACAGGGAGAAGATAATGTCCGCATTGGATTACGAGGTGAAACGATTGAAATGCCAACACGAATTCGTAAGAACATCAGAGAAACCGGAATACACATACTTTGATTATAGTGGGTATGAAGTAGGCGTGTTTTGTTTACGGTGCAGTAAATGCGGAAAAAGAAAATACCGTAAGTTTCTTGCGGATAAGCAAATAGGTGAACTACTTCGACAAAGGAGCGTAACATGAAAATAACTCAAACTTGGGTGCGTAACATGCCATCAACAGTATCTGGAGAGAGCATAACTATAAAGACCACTTATTCTAGTTTTCGAAAAGAAGAAATAGACGAATTAGAAAAGAAAATGCCAAAAGGAACGATCATTGCAAATACTAATAAGGAGCAAAGCAATCAAAATGAAAACATTTAAAAATTGTGAGATTCCAATTGATATTTTAGGAACTGCTTATGTTCTACATATTTGCCCAGAAAGTAAGGATCCTAGGTTTAAAGATTTAAATTGTTCGGGTTTTTGTGATTATTCAACAAAAGAATTATTTGTTTCTAATTATAAGGATACTGGCATGCCAAATGCTAATATTTCTGTTGGTAATTTACCGTATATTATAAAGAAAGCGATCCGTCATGAATTAGTACATGCATTTCTTTATGAATCTGGATTAGGTGAAGACTGGGAACATAAAGAATTTGGTCAAGAAGAAACGGTGGTAGATTGGATTGCCAGACAGTTAGATAAAATGTACATTGCTGTGCAAAAGATATTTCAAGAACTTGACCAATATGAAGAAGATATTTGATCAAATAAATCGCAATAGAACCATACCTCTTTATGAGGTGATAACATTTGAAAGAAAGATTATTTGAAATTGAAAATTGTGAAGAAAAAGTTAAAGAAGACAGGCAGTACAAAATAAATGACCGACAGAAAGCATACAGAGAATGCTTGGAAATTGTAATTGAAAAGTTGAACACGGCTCAAATGGAATTAAGCATTTCTGTAGAAACAAGGGACTTTAAAAGAATGAAATCTGCTTTAGATATTCAGAATGAACTGAATGACACAGCAAGAAAAATAGCAAAAATGTATGAAGAGATGGATGGCTATCTGTAACAAGGTAGCCTTATTTTCGCATTTAAATCACGTTTCTTTATGAGGTGATGCAGAATGGAAAAAAGTAAAAAACCATTTGCTGTGCTGGAAACAAAAGAAGATTTCGATAAATGGTTTAATGAAATTTTTGAAGAAGGAAAAAAGCAAGGCTATGAGGCAGGAAGAATTAATGCCCTTAGTTATATTGTAGGACCCATATTTGATGAATTCGAAGGAGAAGAATCATTTATTGGCCCTGGAAAAAGGGATGAAATAACTCCTGCTTTATCGCAATATCAAAGAAGAAAAAGAATTAAAGAGAAAGAGAACGAAGAGCTCATTAAATCAAGAGTGGAATATGAGCTAAAGAAATCTTCTGAGAGCCCCAAAACCTAAGGGGTTCTTTTTTATCGGAGGAATTGAATGATTGACAAACAAGTTTCTTATATTTATACTTCAGATGTGAACCTTGAAAACGAAATACAGCAAAATACAGTTGCTGGCAAAGGTAAAAAAGTAATGCTAAGCAATTATATTTTTACAGATTTTATTAATGATGTTTATAAAAGAAACTTTATCAATAAATTAGCCCCAACAACTAAAGCAAATTATGAATCATATTTGGACCGTTACATCATTCCAAATCTTGGAAGTAAGCAAATGGATTCTATTACGGTTCTAGATATTCAGAGCTTTTATGATTGGATGGCTAATGTAAAGAATCTTGTTTATGATACAATTTCCAGAGTTGGAGGTCTTCTTGGTCGATTATTTCGAATAGCAATCGATATGAAACTTATATTTGATAACCCAATCAAGAAAACCTTGCTTTTCAATAATGGTTCAGAGTCGCTTCATCATGTTGCTTTGCCAGATAATGAAGTTATGAGGATCAAGAAAGCAATTCCAGCTCTTGAGAATGAGCAAGAACGTCTTTACATGGGGCTATTAACCTATACAGGCATGCGTAGAGAAGAAATTGTCGGATTAGGTTGGGAGCATTTATATTTAGATGAGGCGTATGGCAGTATTCGAAGAACTGTCACTTATCCGAATAATAAGAAAGCAATAATCGGAAATAAAACTAAGACAAAATATTCAACTCGTGATTTTATTATTCCGGATCCTTTAATGGATATTTTAAAGCCATTATCAAAAGAATCTGGTTATATTATTCACGGACGAAATTCTGATGAGCCAATCTCCCCTTCTTCTCTTCGCAGACTGTATAGACGTGCTTTTGATCATTTGTCCATTATTGGTTATGATAATCATGACTGGCGAGCAACTTTTGGAACTCAGCTTAAGGAATTAGGATTAACATCTCCACAAGTTGCTGATTTAATGGGTCATGCTGACACCAGAATGGTCGAAAGAATATATGCTCCAAGACGTCACGAAGGTATCATGAAACATAAAGATTCAATAAATCTGATTAATCAATTCATTTAAAGGTGCTTGCAAACCAATTTATATTGTGTTATACTCTCAACGTTAACCGCTTGGGATTATAGCTCAGTTGGTTAGAGCACCACGTTGACATCGTGGGGGTCAACCGAACTAGGGCTATATTTTTTTGTTTAAAAGATTATAAGAAAGGAAGCTATCAACTGTATTTTTGTTGTATTTGTTTTCGCAGCATCAACTAGCCCTTTAATAGGAGAAGACGATGGTCCCTATGGCTCGTCTCGATGCGCTGCGCAGCGCTAAGAGAGGAACCTACGGGGGTCTCGTTGACGAACCATTCTATGAAGGCTATGGATTGACAAGCCGCTTTGAAAGGTGGCGGGTTGTTGATGCAAGGCCTTTATATTTTCGCACTTTTATCAACTCCTTTAATAAGGAGGTGGTTAAAAATAACCAAAAAGATGAAAGCTTTTAAAGAAAAACTTAAGCAGAATCAAAATTCCCTAGACAAAAAATATTTTGAAAAAGAGAATTGTGATAATGAAGAATTTCAGAGATGCAAAAGTTTTTTCGATGAATTAGCATTTCATTTGAAAAGAAATTATATTTCAGTGCATAGTTGTAATAAAGATAACAGCTATTATTTGGTAGAAATCGGAACAGAAAATCAAATAAGTTATTATGGAAAACCAGATAAAAGTTTTCGTGTGAGTGACCATTGGAACTGGTATAGCAGTGTAAAAAGATGCACAAAATTGGACGAAGTACAATGCTGGAGTATTGATATAGAGAGCCCGATAGCTCGAAATTTCGATGGCCCTAACAAATCTACTAGACCAAGAAAAATATGTCAAGTTGCATATTATACTAAAGAAGATGGTAAATATCATGTTATATACGGAAATATGTGGAATCCAAAAACACGTAGATATAAATGGATTGAAGCAGATCCAAAAAAAGTTATAGCTGAATTATTACTATAATAAATTGCACGTCCCTCAAGCGAGGGATTTTTTATTTCGCAATCTAAACAACTCTTTAAGTAGGAGCGTAAACACAGCTCCTATATTTTTTTAAGGAGGGTTAATATATGATTCCGATGACAACTGGTAAAATTAGAGAGATTCTTAAAAGCGGCGATCCTGAAAAAATTGCAGAAATCGATAAGAACGATCTCGAGATATTTTTCGAGAATGAGGAACAGAGGACTCTTTATAATGCTGAGGGGATGAAGAATTTATATTTGGGGATTTGTAAAGATGCTATCGACGAATACAAAAAAGCTCATAAAATGACTTTGTTTGGGATTAACGATCATCCAAAAACAACTGAAGAAAAGGAATATGAAACATTTTTTGGCAGTGAGTTCTTTCTGAATGTTACTGGTATGAGAAGTCAACAGCAAACTATTGATATGGTAGAAAAAACAATGATCGATGAAAAGAAAAAGAAATTGCAGATGGCAATGATTACTGATAAACGAAAATGATATTTTCGCAATTATAACAATTGCTTTAATGAAAGAATAGCACATAAAAGAAAGGATGATATTTTATGGCAAACTTAACAGTGAGATGTTTAAAACCAGATTGTTTTGCAAATAAATGCGGAACGATGTGCTCAATTTTAACAGAATCAATTAAACGTAAAGCATGCCCATTTTACAAAACTCAGGAGCAGTATGAGGCAGATAAAAAGACTGCTCATGATAGGCTTGAGGAAATGGGTCGATACGATTTAATTGACCAATATGAATTAAATCCGAAAAGAAGAAACTGGTAATTTTAGCGTCCACTGAATAGCACAAAACGAACAAGTGCTATTCTTTTTTTTTTTACCTCGCAAGTTAGCCATGGCTAATTATAAAGGAGGTGAAAGTATGCCAAAGGGTTATTATACCGGCTATTCCTATTGTGGAATTATGCCGGATAAAAGAAAGGCATACTTCTCGACAGAGAAGGAATATTTAGAAATGTACAAATTTGAGGAAACAGTTAAAAAAGCATTTTCAAAAGATCCAAAAGAAGCATTTAAAGCATCTATCGAGCTAGCTAAGCTTGGTGAAGTTCCGGAAGATAAAATACTAAAATCTATTGAAGATGTTGATAAACTGTTTATGGGTAAGTAAAACTTACCCTTTTTTTTTTTCGCAAAAAATTCAATCCTCTTAATAGAAGAGATAGAAGACGTCACGATGCATCAAAGGTTGAGGCTACCGGAAAGGCCTCCCTTATTTTTTTTTATCGCATTCAAAACACCTCCTATTATAGCCGAAAGGCACAAAATATGATTGGAGGAAAATTGTAATGACTAATAATGATTTGAGAGTTGCAAATACACTGTTTGGAAAAGTAATTACTGATATTAATTCAGATAAAGAAGCTGAAGATTTTTTCGAGGAACTATTTGATGTTCCGCTGGGAGAATTTGCAGAAAAAGTTAAACAGGATTTTGACGAATTACTTTCTGATGCAGACGAAGAAATTAAGAATATGAAGGTTAAGGATTTTCTGAAAATAGTAATGCTTGATGATATAAACGAAGAGGATATCAAAGAATAAAAAAGTTGAGAGCGCAATGCTCTCGCTTTTTATTTTAATAAGGAGGTTTAACATGGGATATTTTGGTTCTGGTTTTATTGAAGGTCGTTGTAAATGTAGTGTTCAGTACAGATTTCAAGATCAGTTTTATGATGTAGACAAACAAATTCAGGATATTTGTAAAGTTTTATGGAGTCGACGCGTTAATCACAACATTCGATTTGATAGCACATCCGGAAACACAACAATTTATGTGCCAATGATGTCCGAGGAAACTTACGATATTATTGAGCCAATTTATCAGAGCGCTTATGTTTATAATCCAAAAAATAAAATTCGAAGGAAAACTAAAGAAGAAGCTATTGAAAATCCTCATGTTGATGTCCCTGAAGCGTGTGCGGTAATGATAAAAATGTATGGCAGTACAATTAATCCATATCGAAATGGATTTGTGGCAAAGGTTTATGGATATTTGTACAAATATTTTTATCATCAACATTGGATTCTTGAAAAAGATATGGAAAAGAATAATAAAGAATTTGTTAAACTCGTTTCAAAGCTCAGTGATGAGGAAATTACCATGATTCCAGGTATCGGTACGGGTACAAAGCCTCTAATTATGATGATGCGCGATGATATTTTGGCAGGAAAATTTAAGCTCACCAATAGAAAGCGTTATAGTGTTAAAAAGAAAGCCGCCACAGATGCCAAGCTTAGAAAGATGGCTAAAGAAGCGAAAGTAATTGATGACTGGGGTGAATTTGAAAAGAAAACTTATAAAGAATATAATGTTCCTTTACCTGAAAACGTCCATACCAAGAAATAATCGCATTTTTTTCAATGATATTTATAGGGACGAGAGTCCTAATCAATATTATTGGAGGATTGAACTATGATTTATGGAAAAGTGAATTTAACAACCGCTAACGTATTGATTGAGCTTAATGAGAAATATTATAATAAGGAAAAACGAGATGAACTTATAAACAAATACAAGACAGAAGAGGATATTAAAGAGAAAAATCCTAGAATTCATGCTATTGTAACAGGACGAGCAATGAAGCTTGTAAAGCTTGTTATGAGTAGAAATGGAAAAAAGGAGGAAATTGATAGATCTTTAGAATATTTGCAAACTTGTATTGATGCAAAAAAGTATAATCTTGATGTTAAAAAATGTTTTAATGAAATGAACGTCAAGGAACTGCTCGATAAATATGGAATGGAAATTAACCATGGTGGAATAAAAAGAGAATAAACTAATATAGAAGTCTCAATCGAGGCTCCTATATTTTCTTAGAATAATTCGCAAAAATTACAAAGCTATAAATGAATGGAGTAGATATAATGGGAATCTCGATGACTTGACACCAAGAACCAGGAGGCTTGGACCAAGTCATCAATTCTTTATTTCAAAAAAATTCGCAAAAATTACAACGCCTTATATGGAGAGGTAGGATATTGTAGATAACTGTTACTTCGAAAATTGATGATTAATGTCAGTTATCGAATTAATTCCTACTTCTCCTGTTTGTTTTCTCTCCTTTCATATTTGAGCGGAACTGCAGATGATGGTTACTTCGAATTAAATGAAAGAACTACCTCCTAATGTTCCTATTTAAATTTAACCTAAACCATTATCGTTTTTGTCCGCTCATCTTATTTTTGTTCACTATTTCAGACGGTATTGTAGAACAGAGATACTTCGTCTAATAAACGAGAGGTCTTAGGTTCGAGTCCTAATTAACCATTTGGTTAATAGCTCAGTTGGCAGAGCGCTATTTCTCTGTTCGATATTATCCGTCTGATTTATATTTTGCTCTCTTGTTGGAATGGTAGACAATGCGGACTTAAAATCCGCTGATCGTAATGATCGTTGGGGTTCGAGTCCCCAAGAGAGCACTTAACCGGTATTGTAGAAAAGAGTTACTTCGGAAAGTATTAGATGGGTTCAAATCCTACAACATTTTCACCTCTCGTCCGTGGAGAAAATGATAAAAAAACTCTTTTCGATTTTATCCGGTTATTTTCTTTGTTATAAAGCAGTACTGTAATAAAAGGTTACTTCGAAAGTTGCGGTTATTTTTGATCCTTTTATGAATTTGTCTGCTTTATATATTTTTTTCATGTGTATCCAAAAAAGTATGCTTAAAAAAGAAAGGAAGGTACTGCTATGTCCAAATTCAACACTGCTACTAAGAACTCTATGAAGACTGTTAATCGTGAAGGTCATGACGCTTATCGTATGGATTGGAAAACCAAACTGGTAACCATGGTCCTTACTTCTTTCTTTAATGAAAAGAAGTTCTATGGCGATAACTCTGACGAACTTGTTAACTGTATCAAATCTGGTATTATTGATGATCCCCAATTTGTATCCAATCTGGCTATATTTGCCCGTCGCGAATTCAATATGCGGACCGTTTCTCATGTCATTACCGGATATTTGGCCAATATTCCTCAAGGAAAGCCTTTTGTCAAGCGTACTGTAAAGAGCATTGTCATGCGTGGTGATGATGCCACTGAACTTCTCGCATTTTATTTGGATACTTTCGGTAAGCCGATTCCGAATAGTTTGCGTAAAGCTCTGCGGGATATTTTCCAGACGTTTGATGCTTATACTCTTGCTAAGTATAAGGGTGAAGGTCATTCTGTAAAGATGCGGGATATTTTGTGCCTGTGCCGTCCTGCTCCTAAGAATGAAGAGCAATCCAAGTTTTGGAAAGATCTGCTCGAAGGAAAAATTAAGCCTGCATATACCTGGGAAACTGAATTGTCTGCTAAAGGCAACAATAAAGAAACCTGGGAAGAACTTATTTCCTCTGGTCGAGTTGGTTATATGGCCCTCCTCAGAAATCTGCGGAATATTATGAATGCCAAACCGGATAATATTTCACAGGTTTTTGATAAGCTTTCTGATCCGGAAGCAGTTCGGAAGAATAGGCAACTGCCCTTCCGTTATCTTTCCGCATATCGCGAGATTCCTTACGATTCTTGGTGGAAGATTGATGCTTGCGAAGCTCTGGAAAAGGCCGCGGATATTTCTGTTGAGAATCTTCCGAAGATTCCTGGAAGGACAGTCATCGCGATTGACACTTCCGGATCTATGAGTTGTAGTCTTAGCAGGAATTCCGGAGTTCAGTGTAAAGATATTGCCATGTTGCTTGGATTGATTGCTAATCGTATTTGCGAAAACGCGATCGTCTATTCGTTTGACGATGCTCTTAAGGAACTGATTGTTTCTAAGTGCGGAGGTCTTATTTCTACTGCGATGCGCGAATCCTGTTGCGGTGGTGGTACAGATATGTATCTGCCTATGGAGCATATTCTGAAGAACAGGATTGAAGCCGATCGGATTATCTATATTTCTGATAATGAATGTAATTATCAGATATCTGGAAATCCGACATGGTACGGTCATTCTGAAACTGTTCAGACCCTTGCCGATGCTTATCGTAGAACTGTAAATCCGGATTTCTGGGTTCATGCCATCGATCTTCAGGGCTATGGAACTCAGCAATTTATTGGTAATAAAACAGATATCATTGCTGGATGGTCCGAAAAGATATTTGAGTTTATTACTTTGACAGAGAATGGTCTGGATTCTTTGATTAAGAGGATTCAGACCTATTCTCTTGTTCAGTAAAGCGAAGGAATAGCAGAGTAAGGTAATGCGAGGCGATGGAAGAGACGCGACTTGCGATGCAAAGGAAAAGAAAAGCACAGCAACGATTGGTTATGCATAGGAAAAGATGAGCACAGATGAGCTACGCAAAGGATAAGAACCGCCGTGCGAAGGAAAAGATTAGCATTGCTCAGCCTTGCATTGGAGGAGAAAAGAACAGCCAAGTTATGCATAGGTAAAGCTTAGAAACGCCTTGGAATTGAAGTGCACCGCATCGCGATGGAAGAGCGTTACTCTGCTGGGCGAAGGAAAAGCATTACTCTGCTGAGCGAAGGAAGAGCCCGGAAAAGCTACGTAATGGAAAAGCATTACTCTGACAAGCGAAGGAAGTGCCATGAAATGCAAAGGAAAAGCATTACTATGACAAGCGAAGGAAGTGCCATGAAATGCAAAGGAAAAGCGTTACTTTGCTAAGCGATGGAAGGGAAGAGTACTGCCATGTATCGCAACGTATTGCAAGGGAACAGAATAGTATAGCGCTGTCAAGGAATAGCATAGATACGCCTCGGAATTGAATGGCATAGAAGCGCCAAGGAAAAGTATTGAATAGCATAGATACGCACCGCGTCGGAAAAAAGGAGCGGAGCCACGTTTAGGAATAGAATGGTAAGGCGATGGAAAGGCCAGGAACCGAATTGCCGTGAAACGTATGGCGAAGGAAATGCTAAGATGAGCAAGGCGAAGGAACAGTTGAGCTAGGCATGGAAAAGAAACCGTTAACAATTACTAAATGATATTTAAAAGGAGAGATGTAAAAATGGTTGAACTGAAGGTAAAAGTCACTTTTGATGAGGAAGTCCTGGGGACTGCTAATTCCAATCCGGATATTCACAGAAAGTATATTGCGGAAAATGCTGAAAATTCTGAAAAGGTCGAAGAAGAAGTATCCTCTGTTGTTCCTGATGAAACTGCTGAGGAAACTTTCGAAAAAGCTGTTACTATATTCTCAAAGAATTCCAAAGGTGAACCTATCGTCTGGGACTATCAGTGGAAAGGTTACTTTAAGGATATTTTCAAGACGCTTCGAAAGATTCCGAAAACTAAGTGTGCTGCTATTAAGAACTACAAACAAGAAATTGACGGACTTGTATTTATTTTTCCGAGGCAGATCCCGATTGACCTCAATGACGGTGAAATTGGAATTTGCCAGAGACCTCTTAGAGCAAGTACGCCTCAGGGTGAACGCGTTGCTCTTGCAAGTTCCGAATCTATTCCTGTTGGAAGTTCAATGATATTTACAATTCAGCTTTTAAATCCTGGCGATGAGAAAGCCATTATTGAAGCTTTAAATTATGGTAGACTTCGTGGATTCGGTCAGTGGAGAAATAGTGGTAAGGGTCGGTTCCACTATGAAATTCTGGATCGGACAGAAACTGAAGATCTGTTCTGATATTTTTAAGAAGGAGCCTACACAAGGCTCTTTCTTTTTCGCATTTATAACAATGATATATTTAGAAAGGGGTGAATCATTATAATGGCAAATTTTGATTTTAGATTTGTTAATTTTAAAAGCAATGATATTAAAGAAAGCGATGATATTTTAATAGAAAAACAGTCTAATGAAAGCGAACTTGAATTTTATAATCGAAAAGCAGTTCAATATACAAAAGATTTAAGTAATAAAAATTATCATGGAAAAACACTTGAAGAATTTAAAAAAGAAATTGACAAATTTAATGAAGAATGGCAAAAAGTTATAGATCGCGATCCTATTATTGGTAAAAAGAATATTATTGATTAATTTCATTCCAGCCAAGTGCTGGATTTTTTCTCGCATTTATAACAATGCTATATTTAGAAAGGAGTGAAAGAAATGAGTTTTAATTTAGGAATGATAGTATTATGGAATTGGATAATTGGTTTGATTCTTACGCCAGTAATATCCATGATTGAAAATGCTTTTTTGAAGCATAAATTCGGAAAAGATGTTTTGGAAAGATGCACTGAACATAACGAATTCCGAAGCGCTGGAGAGGCAATTTTCTGTATGGGAATTATTGGCTTTACATGGGAATTTACCTTACCAATAGGTGTATATTTAGTATACAATGATTGTAAAAGAATTTCTGAAATTATGAAGGGATTTGACAATAAAAATAGTCGCAATTAAAACAATGCCCTTAATAGCAGACGGAGAGAGAGAGGATGAAGCCCGTCTGATGAGATATAAAGGGCAGTTAAGGGCTATGAGATTGACAGAGCCCTTCCCTATTTGTCAGAACAAGGACTTATATTTTTCGCATTGTGATCAATGCTTTTAATGAAAGGAGTGATAGTAATGTCGAAAAGAATAATAGTTGATATTTCAAAAGAAGAATTTTGTGAAAAGACCAGAACCACAAAAGACTGCTGGATTTGGAGGACATTCAATGAAAAATATGCAAAATTTTGGGAAGATCGTGAACCTGGACGTGAAGACTGGTATTATTTAGATACTGGAACTGATCGTATTTATAGGTTCAAAGATATGCCACAATATGGTGAAATATGGATGTCAATGACTCCAAGAAATGTAAAGAAAGCACAATGGGACATGTGGAATACTTGGACACAATATTAACAACTATGTGTGAGCCTTCATTGCAAGGCTCTTTATTTTATATCGCAGCATCAACTAGGGTTATAGTAGGAAAGGAGGACATGTAAAAGAATCTTCATAAAAAATGAGGAGAAAAAAAATGTCTAAAACGAAAAGAATTTTCGACCGTATATGGTCGACGGCAATAATAGTATTAAATACCGTTTATGGTATTTTTGTGTCGCTATTTGCATTTTATGAGTTTATGACGGACCCATATAACGCAGAAAAATATTTAATGGGCTTTATGGCAAGTATTATTGCTATTGCAACGGTAAACATAATTAATTTCGTAACAAGAAAACTAATCAAGAATTATTGAAGGTTCTTGAACATGCCCTTCTTTTTTTCGCATTCAAATCAACTCCTTTAATGACGAAAGGAGTGAAATAAATGAATCAAGATTTATTGTATACTTTTGGTGCAATTGGAGGAATACTATATATTGTAATAACATTTATTCGAGTAATGATGATTATTGTAAAATCATATAGAGATGTAAATAGTAAATATAAGAAATATGAAAGATTTTATAATCAACATAAAAAGGATGATGATAGTGTTTCCACAATTGGTTTCAAAACCAAAGCGCAACAAGAAGAAATAGAAATGCGGCTAAAAAGTCGCAACTGAATCAAAGCTTAAAGTAAGGAGAAGGCAGACGATGCCTATCTCTTTTATTTTTATTAAAGGAGAAACAAACATGGATAAACCTACGTACAAAATTCTTTATCATTCTAAAGAAGAACCTTCCGATGATGTATATGGTCAATGCACAAAACAGTATCGATATTTTGTATCGGCACTTAGAAAGGCAAATAAACTATTTGATACTGGATTATTTGATAGGGTTGAAATCCAAGATACTAAAGATAAAGATCGATTTTCATTAACAATTTTTAAGTAAAAGGAGTCTTATTTTTATGTCCAAAGCTTTAAGATGCGACAAATGCGGCGAAACATTCTCTCCTATTCTCATTGATGTTACCGATTTATTCACAACAATTCCGGAAGTACGATTCCAAACTAGAGATGATTTTACTCATAATTTATGTTGGCAACGTAAAACTGATCTTAATTTTTGTCCGAGATGTACTAACGATTTTTTAGAATTTATGGAGGATTTTGAAAATGAAACGGGTCATTTGTCTGCTAAGTTGTCTTATTCTGAGTCTGAGCATAATGATTCAAGTAACGTCGTTCGCAAATCAACAGCGAGAAGCTATAGTAATTGTGAAACAGCTGAATGGGAGAATGAATCCAAGTAAAGATGCAATAAAAACAGCATTTTTTGATAAAGGTGATATTTTACCTCTTACCGGCAGATGGAGTAATGACCATGAATGGGTCGAAGTTTATGCCGGAGAAGCTGGAAATTGCTGGGTTAAAAGAGAATATGTAACAGAACGAATGGATTCTTTTTATGTCATTAATACCGAATACAGCAAGGTTAAAATTCGTAAAAGACCTTCTGATAAAGCAAAAGTAATTGGGCATCTTAGAAAAAATAAAGAAGTTGAAATTACTCAGGTTCTTTTAGGATGGGGTAAATGTCGGCAAGGTTGGATAGATCTATATTATGTCCAGGAGGAAGATTAATATGGACAAATCTAATGATATTGTTATTTTAGATGAGTCGAGTATGATGCCAGATATTATTCATGAGTATTCAACTTTATCAAAAGAAAAACTAAGAAAGGAAATTGAAAAGATAGAGATCATTTTCTTTGTCGCAAGCCATACAACTCCTTAAATGAGATTGATAGAAAGGAGATTATATGGTTTGTTTTAAGAAACATAAAAATGTAATAAGACTAGAAGATGCAAAGGAGGGTCTTATGGCCATAGGTATGGAAGGAACGGAAAATGTAGATATATGTTTAAATGATACTTTTCCGCAGACACGAATTTTGCCAACAAAGCGGACTTATCTTGGAGCAATAATAAGAAGTCTACGATATTCCAGAATGGGAATAATGAATTGTATAATCAAATCGTAATCCTTATAAGGTCGAGTAATGAGCAATTACTCGGCTTTTATATTTTCGCAAGGAATTCAATGCTTAAAGTAGGACGTTAAGTCCGATATTTTAGAAAGGAGCTAAATTATGGCTAAAGAAGAATATGAAAATGAAGAATATGAAAATGATGAAGAAGATTATGAAGAAGATGAAGAGGATGAAGAAGAATACTCTAATCCAATGCTGAAGCGACTTTATAGGCAATATGATAGATTGCTTGATTATCAAGAGAAATGTGAACCTGGAAGTCAAAAATCAAGAGAAATCAATACAGAATTGGAACAATTAGGAAGAACAATTGCGAGTATGGAAGCAGCTGAACATGAAAAAGCAGAAAGACGAAGAGCTGAGAAGGAAGAACAGAATATCAGCGATTCAAAAATCTGGGATCGTGTTAGGACTGTTAGTTCGTTCGCGAATATATTTATACCAATTGGTGTTGAAATGATTAGGCAAAAGCATGAAGAACGAAAGGTTGATAAAATTACAAGGCATGAAGATAGTGGAGGAATTGTAAAGACTGCAGCAATAAAATGGATTAAGTAAAATTTAATCTCATTTTCAAAAGGAGCCTGAACAAGGCTCTTTATTTTTGTCAAGGAAATCGCAGCATAATCAATGCCTATAGTAGGTAGAAAACTAAATACAAAGTATAAAGGAGAGGAATCTAAATGGAAAAGTTGGTAGTAAGTTTTGAGAAACATGGAAACACCGTAAAGGCGACTAGCAAAAAACCTCGGGATTTTATTCCGGGTATTATTGAAGCCGCTGAAATGAGGCGGTGTGATCAGATTGATGCAGAAATATTTCTGCACCAGCTTGAAGAAAGGAGGGCTATCCGAAATAGGAAGTATCTGTGATACTACCTAAATGAGCTTCGTAGCAAACGCTACGGGGCCTTTATTTTTTTTTTTTCGCATTTGAAACACCTCTAAAGGTAAGGAGGTAAATATGAGAAAACCCAAATTGTTCAGAAAAAGAGAGAAACAAAAAACAGAAAAAATAATCAAAGAAGAATCAATGAAAACTTTTGACATCGATGAGTATGAACAAAAGCATAAAGAAGTTATGCAGATGATTCATGACTTTTTTGATGATCCAGAAGTGTTTCAACGGAAACAAGATATTTTGAAAGGAGAACAAAACAATGACTGAACAGAAACTTGGAATGAAGGATATTTATCATGGTTTGGAACAGCAGCATACATATTATGCTGAACTTGAAAAGAAATATAAAAGCCTATACGAAAAGGCAAAAACGAATAGAGAGAGCCTTGAGCTCTCAATGGAAGCATTATCTTCTGTTGGGGATTTCACCCCGATTGAAGAACAGAATGATAAAACTGAAGAAGAAGAAGTCGTAGAAATTGAGGAAACGAACGACAATAAAAAGCAGCTTTCGTGGTTGCATAAAAATGCGAAAGTTGTAAAAATCGGAAAAGATGGTACCAAACTTGGTACGTATAATAATCAAAGTGCGTTTGCCAAACAAATTGGTAAAACGCAAACAACAATTGCAAACTGGATGAAGCAATCAAAAGAAATCCAGCTTGAAAAACGAAACTACTATCTGATGTACGAGTACTAAGATAGTGTGCCCCGCGGCAAATGCTGCGAGGCTTTATTTTTTACCGCCAGATAAACATGGCCTTTAGTAGGTAATAAGACAAGAAAGGAGATAGAAACATGGCGGAAAAAATATTCAAAATTGGTATTCGTATTGTTTTGGTTAGCTTAATCATTTTTGCGCTGTATACTGCAGTGACAGAAATAAATATTCTGGCCAATCATTACGAGCCAGATATTGAATTCCCGATGTCTGTCGAAACTGTTAACAGCCATATTACCTGGTAATTACGCCCTCTTACGAGGGCTTTTATTTTTTCGCAAAAATTGCAATGCATATAATAGACCGGTTAATAAATATGAAAAGGAGATATTTATGACCTGGCACTCATATGTAGGGGGAGTACGTGGAGACTCATTGGCTGATTGGCCAACAGTCTGAGAATGCGTTCAACCCCCGTTTTTTTTTTACCGCAACATCGTCAAGGCCTATATTGGAGAAAAGATTTGGGAGTGTATAAACCCGTCGGAGGGCCAAGCGTTGATGAGGCGATAAAAGCGGAGGAACGTTTGCAAAAGGAAGTGATTCCCGGCATTCGGGAGATCGCCTTGGTTTAACTAGCCGACATAAATCGTTCAATGGTAGGATACCGTGAGAACGGAGACGCGGGTTCGAAGCCCGCAAAGTCTTTTCTTTTTTTTTTTTTTTTTTCCTATT